>ERZ889217.807-NODE-807-length-17710-cov-9.064854_pt1 | contig 17710 bp, 17 predicted proteins | sample MGYA00521098_ERZ889217 | MGnify/ENA primary metagenome ERZ889217 (study PRJEB32303, sample SAMEA104408613) | aquatic metagenome | biome: Brackish water; feature: Pelagic; material: water | place: Baltic Sea | collected 2014-06-10T22:04:00 | depth 2,362 m ... | reverse complement strand
TTCGTCATTGATCTCATCGCAGCGCTTCTACTTCTGCTGTACTTCCGTCGCGTAACAGTGACAGAGGAGTTAGCGTCCCTTGCCCGTATGCAAGAATTTCTAGGAGATGCATCTCATGAGCTACGCACTCCACTTACCGTTATTAAAGGTTATGTGGAGATGTTGAGCAAAAATCAATTAACCGAAAGTTCAGATCGAGAACGCGCATTTGATCGAGTAGGCACTGAAATAGTAAGAATGGAGACATTGGTTCAAGATCTTCTTCTCCTAGCAGAAATCGGGGAGAGCGGAACACGCGATGTTGAGATAGTAGATCTTAGTGAATTACTTATTTCTTACGGCACTGATTTCATCACGCTCAATCCAAAGCGAGACGTTTCACTGTCAATAGCTCAAGGTATACATGTTGAAGCTTCACGAGATCAGCTTGCTCGATTTATTCAAAATGCACTCACGAATATTGTTAGACACACTTCAGATGAAGTAGCAGTTCAAATCACTTTAACTTCTCATGGCAAGGCCACACACTTAATGATTGAAGACGCCGGTAAGGGTCTTCCAGATTTGGCGTATCGCAGCGATATCCGTTCCTTCAATCGCTTCGATAAAGCTCGCTCTAGAGAGAATGGTGGCTCGGGACTTGGCATGAGCATTATGTCTGCGGTAATCCAGAAGTTAGACGGAAAGCTCTCTCTACGTAAGAGTTCACTCGGAGGCCTAGCTATCCTGGTCGAATTTCCCCATGTAAAAGACTAAACTTGCAGACGTGAGCACTGCATCCCTTGACGATACTTTTCTGGAATTCGAGCAGCTCTTTAAAGATACTCAATCCCTTGTTAGAGTTGTACTTTCAGGACGTCGCAGAAATATGCAAACGCCCAACGAAAGAATTGATATTCGGCCGGTTTTTATTAAGGACGCGCTAGCGATTCAAATCAGCCACAGTGATGGTCGGCAGATGACAAGCAAGAATTATTCTCCCACGCAAGCTCCATTTGCGGAACTTTTACGCGCAGGCTTTGCCAATGTGCTACTCGAACACACGAAGGGATCTTTGAGTCTTCGAATCACTAAGAAAGGCGAAGCACTTATTTATCGTGAAGATTCGCCTCGCGAGCAGGACCTTTCGCATGATCGCTCTAAAGCGCGTCTCCTAGATAGCTCTGATCCATTTTTACTTGCTGTGGGTATCTCTGATTCGAAGGGGCAAGTAAAGCCGAGCAAGATGGATAAGTACAGGCAAGTGGAAGAATTCTTGCGCCTAATGGTGCCAACGCTGACTACTGCAATTGCAGCAGGACAGATTCATCAGCCCACAGAAAATGATCCATTGACCATAGTAGATCTTGGATGTGGTCATGCGTATTTAACATTTGCCGCTCACCAGTATTTGCGTTCTCAGGGTATTCCCGTAAAAGTAACTGGAATTGATATACGCGCTGTATCACGAGATCGCAATAATGAAATTGCGGCAGAGCTTGGCATATCCAATTCAATTGATTTTCGAGCAGAGGAGATTGCGGATACAACGCTGAAAACCGCTGATGTGGCAATTGCGCTACACGCCTGCGACACGGCAACTGATGATGCAATAGCGTGGGCAATCAACTGTGACTCTAAACTCGCACTTATCGCCCCTTGCTGTCACCACGATATTCAGGCACAGATGAATGAAATTCCTGAACCATGGTCGCTCATTACCCGTAATGGAATTATGAAAGAACGCCTGGGCGACCTTCTGACCGATGCGCTTCGCATGCAGATAATGAAATTACGTGGCTATCGAGTGGAAGCTATCGAATTTATTGGGGGAGAGCACACACCCAGGAATCTCATGATTCGCGCAGTCAAGACCGGTGCCATCGCAGACGCTGCTGAAGTTGCTAAATATGATGAGATGATCGCGCTCTGGAAAGTTAAACCTGCTCTAGCATCCCTGCTCAACCGTTAGACTGCCCCACATGTCTAAAGTCTTAGCATCCCTTCCAGTTGGTGAAAAAGTTGGCATCGCCTTCTCTGGCGGCCTCGATACATCAGTTGCCGTCGCGTGGATGCGAGCAAAAGGTGCGATTCCTTGCACCTACACAGCAGACCTTGGCCAATATGACGAACCGGATATCGATTCGGTTCCAATCCGCGCAAAGGAGTATGGAGCCGAGATTTCTCGCGTGGTCGATTGCAAGAACTCTTTGGTTGAAGAAGGTCTTGCTGCAATTGCATGTGGGGCTTTCCATATTCGCTCTGGCGGAAAACAGTATTTCAATACAACACCCCTTGGTCGCGCTGTAACCGGAACGTTACTTGTCCGTGCAATGTTGCATGACAACGTCGAAATTTGGGGCGATGGTTCAACCTACAAAGGCAACGATATTGAGCGTTTCTATCGCTACGGACTTCTTGCAAATCCAAACCTACGTATCTATAAGCCGTGGCTGGACGCTGATTTTGTTCGCGAGCTCGGTGGACGTAAAGAAATGTCAGAGTGGTTAGTTGCAAATAATCTTCCCTACCGCGATAGCGTAGAGAAGGCATACTCAACAGATGCAAATATTTTAGGCGCAACCCACGAAGCGAAAGATCTTGAGAACCTTGACGCATCTATCGAACTTGTTAACCCCATCATGGGGGTCAAGTTCTGGGATTCAAGCGTTGCCATCGCCTCTGAAGATGTAAAGATTCAATTTGTCCAGGGCCGACCTGTTGCAATCAACGGCAAGGATTTTAGCGATGTTGTTGCGCTGATGGATGAGGCGAATAAAATTGCTGGTCGACACGGGCTTGGCATGGCTGATCAAATTGAGAACCGAATCATCGAAGCAAAGTCACGAGGTATCTATGAAGCTCCAGGGATGGCTCTTCTCTTTATCGCCTATGAACGTTTACTTTCAGCGATTCATAATGAAGATACAGTTGCTAACTATCACGCAGAAGGTCGACGCCTAGGTCGTTTGCTCTATGAAGGTCGATGGCTGGATCCACAAAGTCTGATGCTCCGTGAATCACTGACTCGTTGGGTTGCCTCAGCAATTACTGGCGAAGTTACCTTGCGGCTGCGTCGCGGCGATGATTACTCGGTCATTAATACGACGGGTCCTGCTCTGAGCTATCACCCAGATAAGTTGTCGATGGAACGTACAGAAGATTCTGCCTTCGGACCCACAGATCGAATTGGGCAACTGACCATGCGCAACCTTGATATTGCCGATACACGCGCAAAACTTGAGATGTACCGCGACCAAGGTCAGCTCGGTAGCGGAGAGTTCAACCTAATTAAGGAGCTAGACAATTAATACCTTAACTCGAAAGATACTCGCAGCCATATTTGTTCTGGCTCTTATTGCAATGACCGTCCTAGGAGGAATAAAGATGTCAGGTTCAGATTCAACAGTTCTGCCAGTGGTTTCAGCAGTAGCTGGAGAAGCTCCAACAATTTCAAAGCCTGAAGGAACTCCGCCAGGCGAACTTACATTTTCAGATGTGATCCTAGGAACAGGTGCTGAGGTACTACCTACATCTACGTTGACCGTTCATTACACGCTGATGGCGTGGTCTACAGGAACAATTATTGAATCGTCATGGAGCGGAGAACCTGCAACATTTCCGCTGGCACAAGTTGTTGAGGGATGGCAGAAGGGTCTGCCAGGTGCAAAGGAAGGCGGACGTCGCCTTCTTATCTTGCCTCCATCAATGGGGTATGGCCCAGCAGGATCTGGACCAATTGGCCCTAATGAGACTTTGATCTTCGCAGTCGACATTATTGGCGTTTCTTAGTTACTACTCTTTAAACCAAACAGTAGTTCCTGCTGCAATCTTCCCGTCAACAAGTGCGCGTGATGCAACCAAGATTTTTCCTTGAGGCATCGCATAGCCATGTCCCCGGAAATTGGTAATGCAATGCCATCCATTTGGTCGTGAAAAGTGAAGTACCGAAACGTCAGTTGTTTCATGCCATGTAATCTTTTCTTCGGTCGCTAACTCTCTTCGCAGAGCCAACGCTTTGCGATAAATCGAGAGAGGTGACTGAGAATTCTTCTCTTCTACTTCAACCGAATATCCACTAAACCACTCTGGTTGCGGAAGGTGAGCTCCGCCTGAACCAAAGCCATAGGAAGAACCAGAGCTAGTCCACGGCAATGGAACGCGACAACCGTCGCGGCCCTTATCGATTTTGTTGTTTCGCAGATACTGTGGATCCTGGATTTGGTTACCTGGAATGTCGGTCACTTCGTGGAGTCCAAGCTCTTCACCTTGATACATATAGGTAGAACCTGGCAGTGCCAATATGTACAAAGTTGCAGCGAGTGCATTTACTGTTCCAGATGCCACATCTAGCGGATGTGATGTGCCGTCGCTGAGCATCCAATCGCGGCGATTAACCGCGGGATTCAGACCCATCTTTGTCGCATGTCGAATCTGATCGTGATTAGACAAGGTCCATGTACAGGAAGATGCATTTTTGGCTGCAAGTTCAATCGCTTCTTGAGTTGCTAGGCGGTATGCCGTTGCCTCAAATGGGGTCTCGATAAATCTAAAGTCAAAACATTGACCCAAGGTCTGATCACTTGCATAGAGCGGCAAACGTTCAGGATGAACAAATGCTTCAGCTACAGCTACGCGAGGTGGGTCATATTGATTAAAGAGAGCACGCCATTCTTTGTAAATTTCAAAGACTTCATTGCGGTCACCAAAAATTCCACTGCCTTTATTTCCGCGTTCTTCGAGGCCCTCATGCACGTTCAGGCTTCGCAGCGGTTCTGACATATCTTTCTTTAAACCGTGAGCAACGTCGATGCGGAATCCATCTACTCCACGATCTGACCAGAACTTAAGAGTTTTTAAGAAATCATCTTCAACCTCTCTGTTATCCCAGTTAAAGTCAGGTTGTTCTGGAGCAAACCAGTGCAGATACCAATAATTATATTTTCCGCCCATAGCAGATTCATGCGTCCATGCAGAAGGCGCAAAGTGTGAAACCCAATCAGAAGGAGGAAGTTCGCCATTTGTTCCACGCCCCTTGCGGAAGATATATCGATCGCGCGCCTTGGAACCAGGTTCAGTAGCAATCGCTTCCTTGAACCACTCGTGCAAATTTGAAGAATGGTTAGGAACAATATCTACAAAGACGCGGATGCCTTCCTGATGAAGCCCAGCCAGCATCTCGTCAAAGTCAGCCAGAGTTCCAAGTTTCGGATCTACTTCACGATAATCATCTACGTCGTACCCGCCATCTGCTAAAGCTGACGGGTAGAAAGGGCTGAGCCAGACCGCATCAATACTTAACGATTTTAAATAAGGAATTCGTGAAGTGATTCCCTTGATATCGCCGATGCCATCGCCATTTGAATCGGCGAAGCTACGGGGGTATATCTGGTAGATGGCAGCCTGACGCCACCAATTCTTATCGTTACTGAGTCCATTTGTAGTTGACATGCGCGGAACTCTACGGAGCCCACTGCATTCCCGATAGGTAAACACGCAGATTGTGACTCAAATGAAACATTTTTGCAGTTTTATGCGGTTGGCTGGTTATTCCGTACTCTGAAGCCATGACATTGCTCCATATTCTTGATTTGCTTGCCACATTCTCATTCGCCCTGGTTGGCACGCGGGTAGCTGCGGATAAAGGATTGGATTACGGGGGAATTGCATTAATCGCAGGAATTGCATCTGTGTCCGGGGGAACCTTGCGCAATATTTTCCTGGGCCTGCAACCAATCTGGATTGTTGACCCTTGGATAGTCTCTAGCATTATTGCCGCAGCTGTAATCACCTTGGCATTTAGGCGTGTAACCCACGTAGGTAGAACGCTATTGATTATGGATACTTTTGGACTAGCCGTGGCAACAGTCTCTGGAGTTCAACTTGCCTTCGAAATGGAAGCAACTTGGTTCGCAGCACTTATTCTTGGAGTAATTACCGCTGTAACAGGCGGACTGCTTCGAGATGTGCTCTGTCAGGTTGCGCCCGTCTTGCTCCATCGTGAAACTATCGGCACTTCTGCACTTATGGGAGCTTCGGCCTTTGTTTTGCTTCACCAACTTAACGCTTCTCAGAACATTTCAGCGCTTCTGGGGGGAGTTGTCGTAATCCTGACTCGAATTATTTCGATTTACTACGATCTGCATCTTCCAAAATTTAACACTCAAAAAGAATGACAATCCACCCATACATTGAGGCATATGAGTGGATTAAGTGGGCTGTGTAGGATTCGAACCTACGACCCAGCGATTAAGAGTCGCTTGCTCTACCAACTGAGCTAACAGCCCATTTAAGCGCCGAAACACTTAAATGCAGAGCAGACCCTACCAGCGCAGCGGCCCTTGTCTAACCATCCTGATGGCGCGAAGATTGAGATATGTCTCGCTGGGAAATACGGGTATCAGTACTTTTACTCGCATCTCTTGTCGGGATACCCCCAGCAATTTCTTGGGCCGCAGATAAGCCGTCGGGGCTGGCTATGGCCGTACTGGATACGCTACCCGTCAAGGGTCGAGCTCCGAAGACTGGATATATGCGAGCGCAATTTGGCCAGAGATGGGCTGATGTAGATCGCAATGGATGTGACACCCGCAACGATATTTTAAATCGAGACCTGACATCCATTATCTACAAAGTGAAAACACGCGACTGCGTTGTCCTCTCCGGCATGCTTGTTGATCGATATTCAGGCGAAACAATTAATTTTCTCAGGGGCAATATCACCAGCATGGCAGTTCAGATTGACCATGTGGTCGCGCTCTCGAATGCCTGGCAGACAGGTGCTTTCAAGTTAAGCGCAGATCAACGTAAAGCGCTCGCCAACGACCCTCTTAATCTCTTTGCTGTAAAGGGCCGGCTGAATTCGCAGAAGGGCGATGGCGATGCAGCAACATGGTTGCCACCCCTTAAGAGTTTTAGGTGTGCATTTGTGGCTCAGCAGATTGCAGTGAAGGCAAAGTATTCGTTATGGGTTGTGCCGCCTGAGAAAGCTGCGATGCAATTGATATTAGAGAAGTGCCCGACGCAGAAGTTGCCGATTAGTTAGGAAGATCTACGGTGTAGTGAACACCGATAAATTGCTTGCGCCATTCGGTGATTTCACGCTGAATCAAATGCGCATCATTTGAAAGATCCAAAGAGCGGGCAATGAAATCAGCGAGTTGATCCATATGTTCAACTTTCATTCCAAGCCTCACGATTTCAGGGGTTCCAATTCGTAGGCCATTGAGGTCTCCATCAACGGGTGCGATTGGAAGCCCAATTCCGCATGCAAGTAGCCCTGCTTCTCCCATGCGCTTTGCAGCTCGCTGACCACCACCGTAAGGGGCTGCCAGAATTGCGAATTGATGAGATGTTGTAAATCCTCTATCAGAAGCGTAGATATTGACTCCGCGGTTCTGCAGGTTTTGCGCAAGAGCTTGTGAAGTTTGCACCATCATCTGCGCGAAGGCAGGGCCGACCGTCTTCCAATCTTGAAGTGTGATTCCAAGAGCTGCAGTTTTTGCGGCATCGAAGTTTGCTGTCAGGCCTGGGTATGCGATGGCATCAAGCTTCTGTGCGATGGCATCATCGTTGGTGACAATGAGTCCTCCTGCAGGACCACCGAGTGACTTATAGGTGGAGAAGGTCATCAAATGTGCGCCCTCTTCAAGTGGTTGTGGCCAAACCTTTCCAGCGATCATGCCGCATAAGTGCGCTGCATCGAAGAGAACTTTTGCGCCAACTTCATCAGCTATCTCGCGAACTTGTGCGATGGGATGGTGGAAGAGATTGAGAGATCCACCGACAGTGATCATTGTGGGCTTTACTTCGTGAGCAAGTTTTCTTAAGGCATCGATATCGATTGTGTAGCCCGCCTCGGTAACAGGTGCTGAAATCGTATTGAGTCTATAAAGCCCTGCAGAGCCACCTTTATGGTGGGTAACGTGGCCACCAATAGATGGCGGGGGAGCGATGATGGTGTCACCGGGTTCGGTGTTCGCCATAAATGCATACAAATTTGCAATGGCACCAGATGGAACGCGGAATTCTGCGTAGGTGGAACCGAAGACTTCGCAGGCAAGTTCTTGTGTAATGATTTCAATCTGTTCTATCGCACCAAGGCCAGTTTCATACTTATCGCCAGGTAAGCCAAGAGATGCACGCGAACCCATTCCTGATGAAAGCATTTTCTCTGCGCGAGGATTAAGAATATTTGTTGCGGGATTGAGGTTGATGCCTTCAATATCGTGAAGGCGATGGTTCTCTTGAGCTAACTCTTCAATCCATTTTTGAACGTCAGCTGCTGACTTTGAATCTACCTGCGATGCAATACGAGTAATTAACTCTTGGGATGCAGGTGTTGCCCAACTCTGTGTCTTGAGCGCCTGCATTCTTACTCAATCTCTTTATAACGTGCGTAGGAGGCTTGAATTTCTTCCTCGGCTGCATCGTGGCCAACCCAATCTCCGCCATGCACTTCTTTGCCCGGTTCAAGAGACTTGTAGACCTCGAAGAAGTGTTTGATTTCATCGAGCTCATAAGAAGGAACATCAGATAGATCTTTTAAGTAGTTCTTGCGAATATCTCCAGCTGCTACGCAGAGCAACTTGTCATCTCCACCTTTTTCATCGGTCATTCGAAACATTCCGATAACGCGGCAAGAAACGACGCAGCCAGGAAACGTTGGCTCATCGAGAAGAATGAGGGCATCAAGTGGATCGCCATCATTAGAGAGCGTGTTCTTTACAAAGCCATAGTCATGGGGAAAGCGAGTTGCTGTAAAGAGCATACGGTCGAGACGAATTTCGTGAGTGTCATGATTGATCTCGTACTTATTTCGTGAACCTGCTGGAATTTCAACAACAACGTCGAAGATCATAAGATCCAACTCTCTTTTATGTAGCGTGTTAAGAATGCAGAACTTCAAAAACTTGGGGTGAACGACGGGGCTCGAACCCGCGACATCTCGGACCACAACCGAGTGCTCTACCAGCTGAGCTACGCCCACCATGTGCTGTGCAGGGGCTACTTTACCTGTAAGCAGCCCTGAGAGATAAATCTAGACTGGCTCGATAAAGACGGATTTGCGGTAGTACTGAAGTTCGGCGATGGAATCTCGGATATCGCCAAGGGCGCGGTGGTTGCCGGTCTTGGCCGGGGCTGCGAAGTAGGTCTTTGGATACCAACGGCGAGCGAGCTCCTTGATGGATGAGACATCGATTGTCCGGTAGTGAAGGTACTCATTGAGTTTGAGCATATCTCGGGCGATGAATCCGCGATCGACAGAGACTGAATTTCCAGCAAGAGGTGACTTACCTGGTTCGGTACCAGCAGATTGCAGGTAGGTAAGAATCTGTTCTTCTGCATCGGCGATTGAAATTCCGTTTGGTATTTCTACGATCAAACCTGAGGCTGTATGCATTTCGCGAACAAAATCGCTCATCGAATCGAGCTGACCTTGTGTTGCATGGATAACGACATCGACGCCATCGCCAATCACATTTAGATCAGAGTCAGTTACCAAGACTGCAATCTCAACGAGAGCGTCGGCATTCAGGTCAAGACCCGTCATTTCGCAATCGATCCAAATAAGGTGGGGCAGTTGTATTGTCATGTGCGCCTGGCAGGAATCGAACCTGCGACCTACCGCTTAGAAGGCGGTTGCTCTATCCGACTGAGCTACAGGCGCCTGCAGGGTCGTGTGAGGTAATTGTACCCAGTAAGATTACGCACTATGGCTGAGTTCATTTATACGATGAAGAAGGCGCGAAAAGCGCATGGCGAGAAGGTAATACTCGACGACGTAACGTTGATGTTCCTACCTGGAGCAAAGATCGGAGTTGTTGGCCCAAACGGAGCTGGTAAATCAACTGTTCTTCAAATCATGGCCGGCTTACAACAGCCATCAAATGGCGAGGCTTATCTTTCTCCTGGTTATTCAGTCGGCATCCTCTTGCAGGAGCCTCACCTGAATGAAGAGAAGACAGTTTTAGAAAATGTTCAAGAAGGCGTCGCCGAGACCATGGAGATGCTCCGGCGCTTCAATGAAATTTCTGAAGAGATGGCAAACCCAGATGCGGATTACGACAAGCTGCTCTCTGAGATGGGCGAGCTCCAAGAGCAACTCGATCACCGCAATGCATGGGAGCTAGATTCGCAGTTAGAGCAGGCAATGGATGCACTGCGCTGCCCACCAGGGGACGCTGATGTCAAAGTTCTCTCCGGTGGAGAAAAGCGCCGCGTTGCGCTCTGTAAATTACTTTTAGAGGCTCCAGATCTTTTACTTCTTGATGAACCAACAAACCACCTTGATGCTGAATCTGTCTTATGGCTCGAACAGCACCTCAGTAAATATCCAGGCACCGTCGTTGCGATTACGCACGATAGATACTTCTTGGACAACGTTGCTGAATGGATTCTCGAGCTCGATCGTGGCCGTGCATATCCTTATGAAGGGAATTACTCGACCTATCTTGAAACAAAATCTGCGCGTCTTAAAGTCGAAGGACAGAAAGATGCCAAGCGCGCTAAGCGCCTGACTGAGGAACTTGATTGGGTACGACAGAATGCAAAAGGGCGCCAGACAAAGTCCAAGGCTCGCCTTGCTCGCTATGAAGAGATGGCAGCTGAAGCAGACAAGATGCGTAAGTTGGACTTTGATGAGATTCAGATTCCACCTGGCCCGCGTCTTGGAAATATTGTGGTTGAAGTCGAACATCTTGTTAAAGGTTTCGGCGACCGCGTCTTGATTGATGATTTGTCATTTACTTTGCCACGCAACGGAATTATTGGAGTCATTGGACCAAACGGTGCCGGAAAGACAACTCTCTTTAAGACAATTTTGGGTATGGAAACACCTGATTCAGGCAATGTGAAGATCGGTGAAACTGTCAAGATTTCATATGTCGATCAGTCACGTGGAGGCATCGATCCTAAGAAGTCTTTATTTGAAGTTGTCTCTGACGGTCTTGATTTTATGAAGGTCGGGCAAGTGGAAATGCCATCGCGTGCCTATGTTGCAGCCTTTGGTTTTAAGGGCCCAGATCAGCAGAAGGCGGCAGGAGTTCTCTCAGGTGGGGAACGAAACCGCCTCAACTTGGCACTGACTCTTAAACAGGGCGGCAACCTCTTGCTTCTCGATGAGCCAACAAACGACCTTGATGTGGAAACACTGGGCTCATTAGAAAATGCGCTCCTTGAATTTCCAGGATGTGCTGTTGTGATCTCTCACGATCGATGGTTCCTCGACCGCGTGACAACACACATCTTGGCCTACGAAGGTGAATCAAAGTGGTTCTGGTTTGAAGGAAACTTTGAATCCTATGAAGAGAATAAGATCGCGCGTTTGGGCGCAGATGCTGCTCGTCCGCATCGTGCCACATATCGAAAGCTCACACGCTAATGATTTATACGGATAAGCAATTCGTTCGTTGGGACGATATCGATGCATTTGGGCACGTCAATAATGCCAAGTATCTGACCTACATTCAAGAAGCACGTTTTCAGTGGTCCTACTTTCAATATGCTGCAAAGAATGATAAACCAACGCTTGTTGAGATGGTCGTTGCCCGCAACGAAATTGATTACTTGGTTCCCATCTACGAAGGCGGGCGTTTCTTCGATGTAAATTTGTGGGTCGAATCAATCGGGACAAGCTCTTTTGTACTGGGTTACGAAGTTGTTGGCGATAACGGCACGGTGCATGCAAAATTTAAGAGCGTGCAGGTGGCGGTTTCAATGGATACAAAGAAGCCACGACCCATTACAGATGTAGAGCGTGAATTTCTTAACTCGTATCTCAAAGGCTAAATAGATGGAATTAAGGAAGATTCATCCTGCGTGGATTGCATTAACAGTTACCTTCTTTACCTTGATGGCATCAGCTGGATATAGATCAGCGCCATCAGTTCTGATAGTTCCTCTTGAAGAAGCCTTTGGATGGTCTCGTTCACAAATTTCCCTCGCAGTCTCAATAAACGTTTTACTTTTCGGTTTGGTCGCACCATTTGCTGCGGCCCTCATGGAGCGATTTACTATTCGCAAAGTTGTGATGTCAGCGCTGACTCTTGTTGCAATCAGCTCAACATCGACAATCTTCATATCCGAACCTTGGCATTTGTGGTTGCTGTGGGGAGTTGGAGTTGGAGTGGGAACGGGTTCGATGGCTCTGGTATTTGCGGCAACAATCGCAAATCGTTGGTTTATTGCGCGCAAGGGAATAGTAATTGGAGCGCTGACTGCGGCAACAGCAAGCGGACAGTTGGTCTTCTTGCCGATGCTCTCGCACTTTGCACTTACATATGGGTGGAAGAGCGTTTCACTCACAGTCGGCTCAGCCGCTGCCCTTGTTGTTCCATTTATTTACTTCTTCCTGAAAGAAAAACCGGAGTTACTAGGAATGGCGCCCTATGGTGCGCCAGATAATTGGCAGCCACCTGCACCCAATGAGCTATCTGCAGGGCGGATTGCAATCGATGCTTTGAAAGTTTCATCGCAGTCTAGAGATTTCTGGATTCTCTTCGGAACCTTCTTGGTATGTGGTCTGTCAACTAATGGCCTTATCGGTACTCACTTTATCCCTGCTGCTCACGATCACGGGATGGCTGACACAGTTGCCGCAGGACTGCTTGCACTGATCGGTCTCTTTGATGTCATCGGAACTCTCTTTTCGGGGTGGCTCACCGACCGCATGGATCCACGTAAGTTGCTCTTCTTCTACTACGGACTACGAGGGCTATCACTCTTCCTCTTGCCATCAATTCTCTTTAGCACCATGCGCCCATCAACTTTGGTCTTCATCATCTTCTATGGCCTAGATTGGGTAGCAACCGTTCCTCCTACCTTGGTGCTCTGCCGCATTGTGATGGGCAATCAACGCTCCGCAGTTGTTTATGGTTGGGTATTTGTAGGACATCAAGTTGGAGCCTCTATTGCAGCCCTTGGGGCTGCCGTGCTGCGCGTGAAATTGGGCGATTACGCTGTTGCTTTCTATATTTCAGCGGCAATGTGTTTGGTTGCAGCGCTTGCAGTTCTTCAGATTGCCAAGGGCAAGACAACAGCAGAGTTGCGAGGTTAACGTGGAGCGCGATACAACGAACTATTACGAACTCTTCGGGGGAGAAGCTTTCTTCTCGGATTTGGTTTCACAATTCTATGCCCGTGTTGCCACCAATGAGATTTTACGACCTATGTATCCTGATTCAGATTTGAAGGGGGCAGCTCACAGGCTGCAGATGTTTCTCGAACAATATTGGGGTGGGCCGACTACCTATCAGGAGGAACGAGGACATCCGCGCCTTCGTATGCGCCATGGGGGCTTTCATATCAATCCTGCTGCTCGTGATGCCTGGCTCGGATGTATGCGCGCTGCAGTAGATGGTGTTGAGATGCAACCTGAGAACCGAGAGAAGTTGTGGCGCTATCTAGAAGGCGCCGCTGAACACTTGGTCAATAAGCTGGATTAGTCTTTCTTATTTTTGAGATTTATTTCCAACAATTAAAATTTCACCGTTACGGATATACCAAAGAATCCCATTGGTATCGCGTACTTGTGTAATACGTAACCCAACACGTTCTACGTGGCCTTCGATATCTTGAATCTTTACTCCGTCGCCAACGCCATATTGATCTTCAATCAACATAAATATTCCTGACAAAACATCGCGCACTAAAGTCTGCGCACCGAGCCCTATTGCCACGCCGATTACTCCAGCGGATGCAATGACTGGACCTAAGTTAAATCCGAATTCACCCAAAATCATTCCAAGAGCGATAACCCAAACAGCTGCATTGAATGTCGAGCTAAAAACTGTTCCTATCGTACGGGCACGCTCTGCTTGACGCTTTGCAGTTCCTGGACCGGGCTTAAGGTCGGCATGTGCCAGCCTGTCGATCGTTCGGTTGATTGCTCGATGACCAACCAGATGGCCGATAGCAGCCGTTGCGAAGATGGCCAGGACCCGAAGAGGGGCTCCATTGAACCAATCCCAGATTGCCTGTGTGCGCTCGTTCATGGGTGTAAGGGTAGTGAAATCTTTATCTAAATTTCACCGTGAAATGCCCCTTCTAAGTGCGGTTTTACGGCAATATAACCCAATCAACGCGAGCCACGCGTTGGAACCGGGGTAATGATGAACCGCACATTGGTACTCAACGCCACCTATGAACCACTAGGTGTTGTTACCGATCGTCGCGCGCTTATTTTAGTTCTCAATAATCGGGCAACAATGATTGAGTCATCAGGAACCGTTCTCCACTTTGCTACAGGTCAACTCGATCTACCACTGGTGATTCGCCTCAATAAATTTGTGAAGATTCCATATCGCCATGCAGTTCCACTTTCACGACGTGCAATCTTTGCTCGTGACGGTGGGCGTTGTGTTTACTGTCGTGCACCAGCAACATCGATCGATCATGTGATTCCTCGCTCTCGTGGCGGCGGTCACAATTGGGAGAACGTTGTCAGCGCCTGCCACAAATGTAATCACGTTAAAGCGGATAAACCGTTGAAGGAACTCGGATGGAGACTTCGTTCACTTCCACGTGAACCTGTCGGTGCTGCTTGGAGAATTCTAGGGACCGGGCGAACTGAATCTAAATGGTTGCCCTACCTTGAACCATTTGGCGTGGCCGCAGCAACTGCATAGAATGCGCACATGATTAATCAAGAGCCAGGAGCTTTACCGGGTGCAGGTTTAAGCGTTCTTGAAACATTCACTTACTTCGTTGCAGCACCAATTGCTCTATTTATTGGTATCTCGGTGATCGCGTGGTTCTTTACCGGTGACAAGAAGAAGAGCGCGAGCTCAACTTCCGTAGTTACATCTATCGAGTAACTTACTTATCTGCGTTTCGTGCCTTCAGTGCGCGCGACATTGCATCGCGGCCTTCGGTGATGGCACGTCGCAGTGCATGAGAAGAATCTTTACCGGTTACATCTAACCAGTGCTGAGACTTCTTTACCGTCTCTTCGCTGATGACCCAAGCTGGGAAGAGCAGGGTTGCAGTTGATTCTGCGATTTCAAAGCCCTTGGTATCCCAAACTTTTAGAATTGCGTCAAAGTATGGGTCGACGAAGTCAGCAAGAATTTCGTTATGAATATTCTCATTAAAACCACGAGACATATATGCATGGATTGTGTTCGACAAGTTATCTGTCGTGATTGCCTTGAAGGCTGCAGACTTTGCTTCAGTTGTAGGAGTCGCAGCGTTGGCATAGGCGGTGTACTGCTTACCGTGGGCTGTATTGTCCTGGGCTGATTCAGCAGCGATTTCAGCAGGACCGAATACGCCGCGCTTTACTCCACAGATAAATAGGTACCAGCGAATTTCTGCATCAATGACTAAGCCATTGATAGATCCATTCAGGATTGCCTTTAACTTCTCGAAGTGAGCTGGAGTAATTGCATTGTTGGCAAATGCTCGGGCAAATTGCATTTGATGATCGCTGCCAGCAACTGCTGCGCTCAGCATGGCTTCAGTTGCATCTGCCACCTGTAGGCGAAGAGCATCACGGTTAGCTGGCTTTGCATATGCCCAGATGGCAGTGTCAATCTGTAGGTAAGTAGCGGCGACGATAGAGATATCAGATTCTGTTTTCAGTGCGCTCAAAGCGATTGCAATGTAATCAGTAGTTGAAAGTTCGCCATCGCGGCAAGAGTCCCAGAGGGATGCCCAGATAAGTCCGCGTGCAAGTGAATCATCGAGAGTGCCTAGGTGGCTCTTCATCGTTGTGATTGAACGATCATCAAAACGTAGCTTTGCGTATGTCTGGTCCTTATCGTTAATAAGAATCAGGTCTGCAACCTTTTGGCCAGATAGTCCAGTCACTTCTGTGAGCGCACCTACGACATCTAGTTCAACACTAGTTCTACGGGTGAGCTTTCCAGCGTTGATATCAAAGAGACCAACATGTAGACGGTGCGGACGAAGTTCTTTCGAGCCAATTGGCATCAAAGGTGCTTCTTGCTTGATTGAGATCGACTTGTAGGAATCTCCAGCTATTTCAATAACTGGGCGAAGTGTATTAACACCAGCTGTGCGCAGCCATGTTGATACCCAAGGAGTTAAGTCACGGCCTGATGCAGCCTCTAGTTGATCAATCAAATCTTTCAACGTTGTATTGCCATATTGGTGTTTGGCAAAGTAGAGGCGAAGACCCTTTATAAAGTTATCACGTCCGACGTGAGCCACAAGTTGCTGCAATACGGATGCACCCTTTGCATAAGAGATTCCATCGAAGTTTGTGCGCACAGCATCGAGATCTTCCATCTCAGTTGCGATTGGGTGAGTAGTTGTGAGCTGATCTACGCGATAAGCCCAACTCTTGCGAAGTGAGTTAAATTCTGTCCACGCTTCTGTGTATTTAGTTGACTCTGAGACTGATTGATAAGAAGCCCATTCAGCAAATGACTCGTTAAGCCATAGATCTTCCCACCACTTCATAGTGACCAAGTCACCAAACCACATATGGGCCATTTCGTGATGAATAGTTGTGGCTCGGCTTACATAGTTTCTCTCAGTTACCTTTGAGCGGAAGATTAAAACATCTTCATGGAAAGTTACGCAGCCAACATTTTCCATGGCTCCCCAGTTGTATTCAGCAACTGCAATCTGGTCGTACTTGCCAAATGGGTAGGCAAGACCGAAAGTCTTCTCGAAGTATGCAAAGCCTTGCTTCGTAACTTCAAAGATATTTTCTGCATCGACGTACTTGAAGAAAGATTTACGAGCATAGATTCCAAGCGGAATGGTCTTCTCGCCTTTGTATTCATCATGCACCGATGTATAGGCACCAGCCACGATTGCAGTCACATAGGTTGCAATTACCTGAGACTCTGCGAACTGAGTGAACTTACGATCACCATCAAGCTCTTTTGTGGATTCAACGCCATAGTTCGAGATAACTTCCCAATGCTTTGGGGTAATGGTGCTAATAGTGAAAGTTGCCTTCTGATCAGGTTGATCAAAGCATGCATACATGCGGCGGGCATCACCAGTTTCAAACTGGGTATAGAGGTAGACCTCGTCATCGGCTGGATCTACGAAGCGGTGCAGACCTTCTCCAGAATTTGAATACACGCCATCATGTTCGATCTCAAGAACGTTATCTGCAGCAAGTGCTGGAAGGTAGATTGTTTCGCCATCGAACTGAGGATCGAAATCTGAGCCATTGAGCTTTGCGCTTATTACCTTGCTTCCGACGCAGTCGATATAAGTTGTTGCACCAGGCTTAAGCCCTGCAAACTTCACAGTTGTCTTGACGCGAAAGTTTTCGGCTCCTGTAGTCAGGTCGAGGTCAATTGAATAGCTAGAAACTTTGATGAGTGATGAACGTTCTGCCGCTTCAACTTGCTTGATATTTGTGCCTGGCACGTGATGCTCCTTATTTGAGTTGTTTTAACTGCCTTATCCAACCATCAAGTGGGAAATTCGGCACCCATTAGGATTCTGCAATGGAACAAGACTCGATTCGCACCTACCGCCTGCGCGGATCGCGTATTACCGCACCTCAGCAGAGCGCCCTCGATAAATATTGGGGCCTCTATGGAATCGAATACTCACTTGATTTCTTAGATCTCACAGGGCTATTTCCAGATTCTGAACAAGTGATTTTAGAGATTGGCTTCGGAATGGGTGAAGCCACCGCCCTTTTAGGGCGTGATTTTCCTAAGACAGGCTTTGTTGCAGTTGAGGTACATAAGCCTGGTATCGGAAAATTAATGGCACGTATCGAAGAATTGGAACTATC
>ERZ889217.804-NODE-804-length-17732-cov-31.280081_pt1 | contig 17732 bp, 10 predicted proteins | sample MGYA00521098_ERZ889217 | MGnify/ENA primary metagenome ERZ889217 (study PRJEB32303, sample SAMEA104408613) | aquatic metagenome | biome: Brackish water; feature: Pelagic; material: water | place: Baltic Sea | collected 2014-06-10T22:04:00 | depth 2,362 m ... | reverse complement strand
AAGACTTGACAAAAGACTTGACAAAAGACTAGTTGCGCCCATGAATAAGCGACTGCCGATCGTTGACATCTCGGCACTAGTTATAGATAATCGAGAAACTTTAGAATTCACGAAGTCTGCAGAGTTACTCTACAAAGCGTTGAGTGAAGTTGGGTTTGCCATAATTGTCGGCCACCAAGTCGCTGCCAAAACAATCTTAGAAATGCGCAATGCAGTAGCCACTGTTTTTGAGACACCGCGAGAAATTCTGCTTCGTGACAAAGTTGTTAAAGGCAACTATCGAGGCTTCGTACCGCTGAGTTTTTTTACGCCAAACTCTGGCAAAGGTAACGCCGATCAATACGAGGCATGGAAACTACATAACGAGACCGACCCGAATGATCAGATTTGTAAACATTGCAATCTTTATGGACCAAATAAATGGCCTGATATAGCTGAAGATATAAAGACACCAGTTATGAACTATTGGCGCGAACTGACTCGTGTGAGCGAATATTTAATAATTGCGCTGTGCAAAACGATGCGGATCGACGAAAATTTTATTCTGCAATGCATGAAAAGCCCGCTGACGAATATGACTTTATTGAATTACCCGCCCACTCCACCGCTCAGCGATACGTGGGGACAACACCCACATAAAGATTTCAATTTGTTGACATTGCTGGCACATGATCCAGTTGGTGGTTTAGAAGTTCGTACGCTCGACGATGAATGGATTACCGCTGAGTGCCCGCCAGATGGAATGGTTTTAAATGTCGGCGACATGCTTGAACTATGGAGTGGCGGACGCTTGATTTCTACACCGCATCGAGTCATCAACCGAACAGGTAAACATCGGCAGTCGTTTCCGTTTTTTTCGAAACCCCGATGGGATGTAATTGTGAAACCACTACTTGAGCCGTTGGCTAACTTTGATCGTGCGCCACTGCATGTCGGCACAAGCGCCGCTAATATCTGGCACTCAAATTGGCCAGATGAAATTTCTCCAGACACGACCCAACACACGAATTACAATTAAGTATGACCAAATCAAAGCGCGCCAGAAGTTTCGAACCAGACGGCCAAAATACGATTACTTTGCCGAGTGGTCAAGTAACTCACCGCGACCACGCTGAACAATCTGCAAGACTCGTTCGAAATTTTTATGAAGTTCGTCAAGGTGTTTGGTGTTTAGTCGGCAACGGCTTATCAAATCAAACATTTATTGATGCGCCAGACGGAATCATCGCAATCGACACCGGCGAGTCAAACGAAGAGATGCGTGCTGCGATCGCAGAATTGAGAACTAAAACGTCGCGCCCAATTGTTGCGGTTCTGTACACGCATTTTCATTATGTTTCTGGCACACAAGCAGTGCTTGACGATGATCTAACACGAGCGGTTCAAATTTGGGGACATGAGAAGATTGCCTACAACCGAGTACGAGCAACTGCCGAAATTGCACCTGCATACGGTCGCGGATTAGTGGAGCAATTTGCGATCACCCTGCCTCAAGATGGCCCAGATGGCATCGTCAATGTTGGCTTAGGACGTTTCTACCGCAACCCAGAGCACGCAACTCAGACAAACGGTTTCATTGAACCTAAAAATACTTTCAACTCACAGTGCACTATTCAGGTTGCCGGTTTGAGCATTGACGTGAACCCAGCGCCTTCTGACGCAGACGATTCAGTAACTTTTTGGTTCGGTTCGCTCGGCTGTGCAGTCAACAACTTGGTTTGGCCGGTGTTATTTAATATTTTTGCAATTCGCGGCGAAGAGTATCGAGACCCACGAATAATGCTAAATGGCGTTGACCACTTGCTATCGCTAAATGCCGAACATTTGATAGGCGCTCATGGCATGCCGATTAGTGGCGCTGACGAAATTCTCAACCGCGTCACAAAATATCGAGATTCAATACAGTTTTTATGGGATCAAACAGTACGCCTGACGAATCGTGGCTACACAAGCACCGAACTCGCTCATGAAATTCGATTACCAGATTTTTATGATGACGATAATTTGACCTCCGAATTTTATGGTGTCTCCGAACATCACGTTCGCCAAATCCGCAATGGACTATTCGGCTGGTTTGACGGTGACCCCGCGAACTTGTTTCCATTACCTCGCGAAGAACACGCCAACAGAATGATTGCGGGCTTCGGCGGTCGCGAAACTGTGCGCAACATCGCTCGAGAAGCGATACGAAATAACGACTTACGCTGGGCTTGCGAACTTGGCTCTTGGCTCAGCTACAGCAGTGATAGTGATATTTCGGATCGCGAATTATTAGCAAGCACGCTTCGACTGATCGCTCAACGAACGACTGCAGCGAACATTCGAAATTGGTGCCTAACCCGAGCACGCCACCTTGACGGCACTCTTGATTTGTCGCGATTCAATACTCACCGACTTACACGAAGACAAATTGTTTCTGCAACGGCTGAAAGATCAGTGCATACGTTGCGAGTCATGCTTGACCCTGAACGGGCTATCGGCCTTGATGCAAATATTTGTTTCAACTTCACAGGTCACGACAAAACTGGTCTGCATATTCGAAACTGTATTGCTAAGCAAACTGATGGGCGCGATGCAAACATTCAAGTGAGTTCAACAATTGAAATATGGGCAGATATTTTGACCGGTGTAACGAGTTTGTCTGACGCGATCAATTTGGGCACCTTGAAAATCGAAGGCAATATCGCGACAGCAAAAGATGCGCTCGCGGTGTTTGATATTGACGGCCTGCGCTCGTGAGCCAACAGAATCTCCCCCGCGCAACACCCAAGTTTTCAGGCGAGATAAAAAAGGTCATAACAGATTCAAAACCCGAAAAACTTGTGGCGCCAAAAGCACCTACCGACGCCCCGAATATTTTGTTGATCATGCTCGACGATGTTGGCTTCGGATCATTCGGCAATTTCGGTGGACCGGTTACGACACCGGGTCTTGACAAAATCGCTAAGCAAGGTTTGCGTTACAACCAGTTTCATACGACTGCACTTTGCTCGCCGACCCGCGCTGCTCTCTTGACAGGTCGCAATCATCACGCAGTACACATGGGCGGCATCACAGAAATAGCGAATTCGTTTCCGGGTTACGACAGCGCGATACCCCCAGAGTCAGCGACTGTTGCACAAGTTCTGCGCATGTCTGGCTACAGCACCGCGTGCTTTGGCAAATGGCATTTGACACCTTCATGGGAGCAAAGCCCGGCTGGGCCGTTTGATCGATGGCCAACTGGTTTAGGTTTTGATCGCTTCTACGGAATCATGGGCGCCGAATCTTCGCAATACGAGCCGCCTGTTTACGATCAGACAACACCAATCTCACCGCATGTCGGCAACCCCGATTATCACCTCACTGAAGATCTCGCTGATCAAACAATCACTTGGATGCAACGACAAAAAGCCTCGTCACCAAACAAACCTTTCTTCTGTTATTTTTCAACCCCAGCCGTACATGCACCACATCATGTGCCACGCGAGTGGATTGACAAATACAAAGGCAAATTTGATAGCGGTTGGGACGCACTTCGCCAAGAGATCTACGAGCGCCAGTTGAAACTCGGCGTCATTCCGCCAGAAACTGCGTTGACAAAGCGCCCCGAACAAATACCTGCATGGAGTGACTACCCCGAGCGTTATCGACCAATTGCGCGCCGACTAATGGAAGTCTTCGCAGGATTTCTTGCCCACACTGATGCTCAAATCAATCGCGTAATCGACGCACTCGACGATCTTGAAATCGCCGACAACACACTTGTTATCTATATCACTGGCGATAACGGAGCATCAGCAGAGGGCACGATTCACGGTGCATGGAGCGCGCCATCATTTCAGAATGGCGTTCCCGAAGATCCAGAATGGTTGCTCGAACATATTGATGACTTCGGTACGGCAAAATGCGAAAATCATTTCAACGTTGGTTGGGCATGGGCGCTCGATTCGCCATTTCAGTGGATGAAACAAGTTGCTTCACACTTCGGCGGCACTCGCAATGCGATTGCGATTTCGTGGCCAAAAAAAATAAAAGATTCTGGATCATTGCGAACACAGTTTCATCACGTGATTGATATCGCGCCAACTATTTACGAGATCGCAGGCATCACACCACCAACTCATGTCAACGGCATCGAGCAGATGCCAATTCATGGCACATCAATGCAGTACTCATTCGACAGTGCGACCAAGCCGAGCACACATACGAGCCAATATTTTGAGATTCTCGGCAATCGCGCTCTGTATCACGATGGCTGGATCGCTTCGTGCTTTCATGGGCGCCTGCCGTGGATTCGCCTGCAAGGTTTCGTATTCGACGGCCCGCAAGAGCGCTGGGAGTTGTACAACGTTGCACAAGATTTCTCGCAAGCTGTAGATCTCGCACAATTAAACCCCGAGAAACTCGCTGAACTTCAAGAACTATTTGATCAGCACGCAAAACAATACGGCATCTATCCATTGCGCGACCCAGGGTCACCGCGTCATGGAGATTTTGCTGTGCCGCATTCTCTAGATGGCATTTCTAAAATGCGATATACAAGCGCTCACATTCGCATGCCCGAAAGTTCGGTGATCAATATCAAGAATTGCTCATTTCAAATCACTGCCGATGTCTTACTTAAGAGCGACGATGCGCAAGGCGTGATCGTTTGCCAAGGCGGCAATATGGCGGGCTGGTCGCTTTACTTAGACAAAGAATCAAAGCCAGTGTTTCACTACAACTGGTTCGGCCACGAACACACTTCAATCGCGAGCAGCGAAGCACTATCAAAAGGTTCACACAAGATCGAAGTGAGTTTTGCTTACGACGGTGGGTTTGGTGCTGGCGGAAATATTTCACTTGTCGTCAACGAATCACAAATCAACTCAGGACGAATCGATAAGACCGTACCACTCGTCTATTCAATGAGTGGTGAGACTTTCGATGTTGGTCTTGATACTGGTTCGGCGGTTGGTCCGTATCCACATGGATTTAGTTTCACTGATGAGATTGTCGGCGTCACTATAGAGAGACTTGACGAACCGCCACCACAAATTCTTCAGAAAATGCGTGAAGGAGAATTTCGCGCCAGCCTAAGCACGCAATAAATTTTAGAGGCTAGAAGACCCAAGTCTTTTGCGAACTGCATCGCGAACTTGAGCATCGAAACTTTGCACATGAGTTTCGGAAAGTTTGTATGCAAGATCAGAGTCACCAGATTCAAGCGCGTGCAAAATTTCGACATGTTCATCTAATGCGTGCCCCATGTCAGCAACATCAGACAGATAGATGTGCCAAAGCCGATCACTCTGCGCATATAAGACATCAAGCGTGTCTGTTAAAAAACGATTACCGGCGGCGGCCCAGACAATTTCATGGCACTGGGCGTCAAAATGTATTTGATCTTGAGCGGTAATTTTTGGCTTTGCGGCGGAGTCAAGAACTTCACGCATTTGTTGCCAGTGTTCTTGTCGACCTCGCTGACAAGCCAAGCGTGCTGCATAAGGTTCTAAAATTGCGCGAGTTTCGTAAAGCATAGAAAGTTCGGCGACATCAATATTCGAGACGATCATTCCTCTGCGTGGAATCACAACCAAAAATTGATCTCGAGCCAGCCTCTGTAACGCCTCTCGAATCGGCGTTCGACCGATACCTAGTTGTTGTTGCAAGACATCTTCGCGAATGATTGCACCGGGGGCCAATTCGAGACGCACAATCTTCTGACGGATGAGCCGATAAGCCTGCTCGCTAAGGGACTCTGTAGTCATTTGATTAGAGCCTACAGCGGTGATATCGTGCTGATATACCACCAAACTGGTGCGATAAAACACATGAATCACGAGGTCTAAAAATGAGCGAGTTTCCAACAAAAGCAAAGTGCGTCGTCATCGGCGCAGGAATCGTCGGCAACTGTTTAGTTGGTCATCTCGCCAAACTCGGATGGACCGACATGGTGCAAATCGACAAAGGCCCACTACCAAACCCTGGCGGCTCAACTGGCCATGCTTCAAATTTTATTTTTCCAACTGATCACAACAAAGAAATGGCGTTACTGACTCTTGCATCACAAAAGCAATACATCGAGATGGGGATGAACAACACATGCGGTGGTATCGAAGTCGCTCGCAACCCTGAGCGCCTCGAAGAATTTAATCGCCGAATGACTTCTGCAAAATCTTGGGGCATCGACGCGAAGTTACTCTCACCAGCAGAAGTTAAAGAACTCGTACCGTTCATTAACGAAAAAATTGTGCTTGGCGGTTTCTACACGCCGAGTGTTTCGTGTGTTGACTCTTTGCAGACCGGCACACTGATGCGTGAAGGTGCCGTCAAATCAGGCAACTTGAATGTTTTTGCAAATACTGAAGTTCTTGATCTTGAAGTTGAGAATGGCACGATCAAAGCAGTCGTCACCAACAAGGGTCGCATCGAAGCCGAATACGTCGTGGTGGCATGCGGTGTGTGGAGTCCGCGAATTGCAAAAATGGCTGGTGCGAATATTCCGTTGACTCCGGCGGTTCACCAAATGGCAGACGTTGGCCCGATTGATATTTTGCAAAAATCAAATGCCGAAGTTGCTTACCCAATCGTGCGTGACATGGATACGTTTTGTTACGAACGTCAAACTGCAGGCTCAATGGAGGTTGGCAGTTACGCCCACAGAGCAATATTCATGCACCCAGATGACATTCCGTCGAACGAAGCGTCGGCGCTCTCGCCAACCGAGTTGCCGCTCACTCAAGACGATTTTGATCCACAGATGGAGCAAGCAATCGAACTCATGGAGATGCTCGGCGATGCCGAAATCAAATATGCAATTAATGGTTTGCTTTCGCTGACACCAGATGCGATGCCAGTGCTTGGCGAAACTGTTGAAGTTAAAAATCTTTGGTCAGCTGCAGCAGTCTGGATTAAAGAAGGCCCTGGCATTGCGCAACTCGTTGCCGAATGGATGACATATGGATATCCGCATTTGTGCGACCCACACTCGTCTGATATTTCACGTTTTTACGCGCACGAAAAGACTGAGCATCACATTTATGCAAGATGCGACGAACACTTCAACAAAACATACGGCATCGTTCATCCGCGTGAACAATGGGCAACACAGCGCAATATGCGTCGCAGCCCGTTTTATGCACGCGAAGAAGCGGCAGGGGCAACATTCTTTGACGCTCGAGGGTGGGAGCGTCCGCAGTGGTTTGCCTCGAATGAGAAGCTAGTGAAAAAATTCGCATCTGCTTGTGAGCCACGCGCACACGAATGGGACGCACGTTGGTGGTCACCAATAACAAATGCTGAGCACCTTCAAATGCGCGAGTCGGTCGGCATGGTCGACCTCACTGCATTCAATGAGTTTGACTTCACTGGCCCTGGCACGATGAAGTTTTTGCAATACATGTGCGTCAACAATGTTGATGTTGAAGTCGGACGCTCGGTTTACACACCATTGCTTACACCAGGTGGCGGTTTTCGCGGCGACCTGACGATCATGCGACTTGGCACTGATCATTTCAGAGTAATCACCGGTGCATTCGACGGTGGACGCGACAACTACTGGTTTAATCGTCACATGCCTCAAGACGGTTCGGTCAAATTCACCGATATGAGTTCGTCGCTTTGCACGATCGGCGTTTGGGGACCGAATGCAGAAAAGACAATGGCTAAGGCGACGCAAAATATCAACGCTGAAGGCAAGCTCGTTCCGTTTGATGTTTCGCAAAAGAACTTTCCTTATGGGTCGGTTCGCGATGTACTAATTGACGGTGTACCTGCAACGATGTTCCGTATTTCATATGTCGGAGAAAACGGCTGGGAGGTCTACACAAAAATGGAGCATGGCCTTCGGATGTGGGATTCGATCGCCAAGGCTGGTGAAGAGTTCGAAGTTATTCCAGTCGGCATGGGCGTATACGCAGTGACTGGTCGAATCGAAAAGGGCTATCGCTTAATGGGCGCCGAACTTGAAAGCGAATATAACCCAGTCGAGGCTGGCCTCAATCGCGCAAAAGTTAAAACAGCAGACTTCATTGGCAAAGCCGAATACTTGAAAGCACGCGAAGAAAAACCATGTGCGATAATGTGCACGCTCGAAATGATTGACAACACAAGCAAGTCAGGCATCAAACGCTTTCCGACGGGTGGCAACGAGCCAATCTTGACAAATACGGGCGAACGCATCGTCGACGCGAAGGGTCGCGTGTCGCGCGTAACAACAGCAGGTGCAGCACCATCACTTGGCAAATATTTGTTACTCGCCTACCTCACACCAGAACATGCAGTTGAAGGAAATGAACTTCGAGTGATGTACATGAACGAACTATTTCCGGTACGCGTTGCACGTGTTGGTAGTCAACCATTGTTTGACCCAACAGATGCTCGTATGAAGAGCTAGTCAAGAGCGAAACACAACGATGAACATTCTTGTCTGCGTTAAGCGAGTGCCAGCTCCTGGCGCACGCATCAACATCACAAGCGATGGTCAGCAGGTTGACACTGCATTCTTGGGTTTCACTGTTAGCCCGCACGAAGAGTGCGCCGTTGAACAAGCAGTTCAACTTGTAGAAAAACATGGCGGAGAAGTAACAGTTCTAACGCTTGGCCCCGCCGAAGCGCAAGAACAACTACGAACTGCAGTTAGCACTGGTGCCGTCAAAGCAGTTCTCGTGCCGATAGATACAACAGATTGGGACCCGCAAAGAACTGCACAAGCAATCGCCACAGTTATTACAGAACTCGAAGCCACAAACGGCAAATACGATTTGATTTTGTTCGGCAACGAATCGGCAGACTCGTGCGGCTATCAAGTCGGCATTCGTGCTGCGTTAAAACTTGACAGACCAATTGTTAATGGTGCAAAAGGTCTAGACATTGAAAATAGTGTTGCTGTAATTCGTCGTGAGAGTGATGCGGGCGTCGAGATTTATAAACTAAAAACCCCAGCCTGTGTTGGCGTGAAAGAAGGCATCAACTTGCCGCGCTACCCGACCATGAAGGGTCGACTTGCGTCCAAAAAAGTTGAGATTACTCAAAGCACTGCGAGTGGCGAAGTTGGCGGTCTGAAATTGATCATGTTGCGGCGACCACCAGAGCGTGCGAGTAATACGAAAATTCTTGGCAACGGCCCCGAAGCAGCGTCTGCTGTCGTTGACCTGCTTGAAGAGTTGGGAGTATTCAAATGACTGTTCTTGCGGTTGTTGAACATGATCGCGGAATTATTACCACAGCTTCGTTTGGAGTATTAACAGCGGCTCGCAACTTGGCTAAACAAATGGGCGCGAAATTTGAAGCTCTAACAATTGGCGCCAACGCCGATGCGCTTAGCGAAGTTATTTCAAAATATGGCGCGTCTACAATTCACCAAGCACATCACCAAGCTCTAATAGATTTTGGTCCAGAAGCATGGGGTGAGTCGATTGCTCAAGTTGTGCGTAAAACTTCACCACAGGTAGTTATAAGTTCGGGTACCGAACGCGGACACGAAATAATTGCACAAGCAGCGGCACGACTTGACTTGCCTGCAGCGATGAATTGTCTCGAGTTTGATAAAGACTTCAACGGCACTCAGCCACTAAAAGTTGTACGCGCTCGTTGGGGTGGGTCGCTAATGGAAGAATCTCAAATTGATGCCCCAATCAAACTCGTAACTCTTGCAAACCATATTGTTGAACCGCAAGAAGAATTATCGACTGCACCAGCAACTGTTTTAGCGATAGATGTTGACCTAGACGATTCAGTAACACAGTCTTTTGTGCAAGACCGTGTCGAGCGTGTCGCTGGCGTAACTTTGGCAACTTCACCGGTTGTGGTCAGCGGCGGTCGTGGTGTTGGTTCGGCTGAAGCATTCGCCCCTCTCGAAGAGCTGGCCGGGCTTTTAAATGGAGTCGTCGGCTGCTCACGTGCAGTTACAAACAACGGCTGGCGCAATCACACCGACCAAGTTGGTCAAACTGGTACTCGTATCGCGCCAGATATCTATATCGCGTGCGGCATCTCTGGCGCTATCCAACACTGGGTAGGCGCGATGGCGTCGAAGAACATCTTGGCTATCAATATCGACGCACAAGCGAACATTGTGACCAAGGCTGGCTATGCCGTAATCGGCGACTTGCATGTTGTGGTGCCAGCAATCTCAGCCGAGATACGCAGGCGCAGAAATCTATAAATCGTCGACTAGTCGACTCGAGTCGCGACAATTTGCCGACGGTCTTTCTGTTCAAAATGCATTAATAAGGTGCTATTAAAACTAGAGTTTGAGCCGTGACTACAGAGCATCTTGAGCCAAATCGTCGTCGTGGTCGAGCCCGAACTTCGACAAATGAAGTTAAATTGCCAGACCAGAAGCCTTTCAAACAGCCACGCATGCGTTACGCGCCGACAAAAGTACTCAGCGATGACGAAGTTGAGTCAATACATCTCGCCAGTCTGCGAATACTCTCAGAATACGGAATGGATTTCTTAGACCCAGACGCACGCGACTTATTGAAAAAAGCCGGAGCGAAAATAGAAGACCAGCGTGTCCGATTTGACCCCGAGATGGTACTTGAAACAATCAAAACCTGTCCGAGCGAGTTTAAACTTCACGCACGAAACCCGGCACACACACTTAATATCGGTGGCGATTGGATGTCATTTGGCTCAGTCGCCAGCACACCGAACTTCATCGGTCTCGATGGCATTCGCCACCCTGGCACTCGTCAAGACTTTCAAGAATTACTTAAACTAACTCAAGTTTTTAACATCATCCACTTCATTAGTGGCTACCCGGTTGAGCCGATTGATTTGCACGCTTCAATTCGTCACATTGAAACTACTTATGACATGTTGACACTCACGGATAAAGCAATCCACTGTTACAGCCTCGGGCGCCAGCGCAATCAAGATGTTCTTGAAATGTCGCGAATCGCGCGGCAAATTGATAACGAGACTCTTGACAAAGAGCCATCAGTTTTCAGCATTATTAACTCTTCGTCTCCGCTGCGACTTGATACCCCGATGTTGCAAGGCATCATGGAGTACTCATCTCGCAATCAAATAATTATCATCACTCCGTTTACTCTGGCTGGCGCGATGGCACCAATTACTTTGGCTGGGGCACTCGCCCAACAAAATGCCGAAGCGTTGGCTGGCATGACTTTTACACAAGTAGTTCGACCTGGCGCACCAGTTGCTTACGGTGGTTTCACCAGCAATGTTGACATGCAATCGGGCGCACCAGCGTTCGGTACACCCGAATATATGCGCACAGCAATGGCTGGTGGTCAACTTGCGCGACGCTACAACGTGCCGTACCGCTCTAGCAATGTTTGTGCCTCTAACGCACTTGATGCTCAAGCAGCGTATGAAAGTGTGTTTTCACTGTGGGGCGCGATTCAAGGCGGTGTCAACTTTTTGATGCATGGTGCAGGATGGATGGAAGGCGGATTGCATTCTTCGCTTGAAAAGTTTGTGCTTGACGCCGATCTGCTTGGCATGGTGGCTGCATATCTTGAGCCGATTGTTGTTGATGAAGCAACACTGGCTCACGAAGCAATCGGTGAAGTTGGCCCAGGTGGGCACTTCTTTGGCGTGCAACACACACAAGATCGCTTTCGAGATGCGTTCTACAAGCCGATGATTTCAGACTGGCGAAATTATGAAAGTTGGCAAGAAGGTGGAAGCCCAACGGCAGTTACAAAAACTACCGAACTTGCCAAGACTTGGCTGAACGCATACACAACACCTGCACTCGACGATGCGGTTCACGAAGAACTCAAAGAATTTGTCAAGCGCCGTGTCTCTGAAGGTGGAGTTGCGACAGATTTTTAATAAAGCTTGATCACGAGACTCCAAAATTATCCCCAGAAAAACAGTCACCGAAAGGTAAGTAAATGAAATCATCCGCAAGAGTTGTCGTTATTGGTGGTGGCGTTGTCGGCGCCTCAGTGCTCTACCATCTCACTAAAGCAGGATGGACAGACGTCGTGCTCGTTGAGCGCAAAGAACTAACCGCTGGTTCAACGTGGCACGCCGCCGGTGGCATGCACACTTTAAATGGCGACCCAAACGTTGCTCGCTTGCAGCAATACACAGTGAACCTTTACAAGGAGATTGAAAAAGAGTCAGGTCAGAACTGTGGCATTCACTTACCTGGCGGTATTCAATTAGCTGACACTCCAGAGCGCCTTGACTGGCTCAAGATGGCGCAAGCTCGTGGTCGTTATTTGGGTATGAAGATGGAGATCATCTCTGTCAAAGAAGCAAAGGTTTTGAACCCATTGCTTGAAGAAAAATATTTCGTTGGTGCGCTATTTGACGAAGATGAAGGAAGCGTTGACCCTTACGGTGTGACTCATGCATATGCAATCTGCGCAAAGAATCGTGGTGCTGAGGTGTACACAAATACATGGGTCACTGGTCTAAGTCATCGCGCTGATGGCACATGGGATGTAATCACAGACAAGGACCACACGATTCATGCCGAGCATGTTGTTAATGCTGGTGGTCTGTGGGCTCGCGAAGTTGGCAGAATGTGCGGCCTTGAGCTGCCCGTCTTGGCGATGGAGCACCACTATTTGATGACCGAACCGATGGAAGAAGTAATCGAATTCAATCGCGTCAATGGCAGAGAACTTCCCCACATGATCGACTTCGCTGGCGAAATCTATGCTCGCCAAGAAGGTCAAAGTATTTTGCTTGGCACCTACGAACAGAACAATCGCCCGTGGTCAACTAAAGAGACACCATGGGATTTCGTGTTTCAATTATTACCACACGATCTTGAGCGCATTGCACCAGAACTTGAGCGAGGCTTCGCTCACTTCCCTGCTGTCGGCCGTGCTGGCATTAAAAAATTCGTCAACGGACCGTTTACATTTTCTCCAGACGGCAACCCATTGGTGGGCCCGATCAAGGGTATGCCTGGTATGTGGTCAGCTTGTGCAGTTATGGCTGGCTTGTCACAGGGTGGCGGCGTGGGTCTATCTCTTGCCAATTGGATGGTGCATGGCGACCCAGGCGCCGATATCTGGGGTATGGATGTCGCGCGTTACGGCGACTTCGCAACTCTTGAGTTTACAAATGCAAAAGTTCGCGAGAACTATTCACGACGCTTTCGCATTACCTTCCCTAACGAAGAGCTAACTGCTGCGCGTCCACTACACACAACGCCAATTTATGATCGATTACTTTCACATAATGCAGTGATGGGTGCTGGCTTCGGTCTTGAACACCCACTGTGGTTTCAAGACAATGGTAAAGAGCCAATCGAAGATGTAACTTTCTATCGATCAAATGCATTCAATAACGTCGGCGAAGAATCACGCGCCGTTCGCGAACGTGTTGGCTTCTCAGAAGCCTCAAACTTTGCCAAATACAAAGTCAGTGGCGCGGGTTCATCAGCATGGTTGCAAGGTCTGTTTACAAACGCGCTGCCAAAAATTGGTCGCACGGCATTGACTGCAATGCTCAACCCTGAAGGCAAGATCGTTGGTGAGTTTTCGGTATCTCGAATTGGTGACGAAGAATTCTTTTTATTCGGATCACAAGCGGCCGAAGTACATCATCCGCGCTGGTTCTTGGCTCACCTGCCTGCAAACAGCGAGATTCGTTTTGAAACACTTGCATTGTCAATGGTTGGTCTTACTGTGGCCGGCCCGAGGTCGCGTGACGTGTTACAGAAACTGACCAGCGCTTCACTGGCTACGAAAGATTTCTCGTTTATGAGCTTTCGCCGAGTCAACATCGGCAATGCGCCAGTTTGGTTATCACGAATGACTTATACGGGTGATCTCGGCTATGAAATTTGGATTGCACCTGAGTATCAGCGCTACTTATTCGACTTAATTTGGGATGCTGGCAAAGAGTTTGATATGCGACTATTCGGGTTCAGAGCACTGATTACGATGCGTCTCGAAAAGAACTTCGGCACTTGGTTCAGAGAATATCGGCCAATCTACACGCCACTTGAAGCAGGCATGGAGCGCGCGATGAAGTTCGACCATGAGTTCATCGGCCGCACTGCAGTTGAAGCCGAAATGAAAACTGGCCCAGCGCGCAAACTTGTAATGTTCAAAGTTGACGTAGATAAAACTCGCCCAGCCGACGTGATCGGTGATGAACCGGTATTTCATGACGGCAAAGTTGTGGGTTGGATCACAAGCGGTGGCTACGCGCACCACAGCGGTGTCTCGCTCGCTCTGGGTTATGTTCCTGCAGAACTTGCGAAGGCTGGCACAACTGGTTTCGAAATTGAGATCATCGGCAACATGCGACCAGCAACATTGCAACTCGAACCAGTGCTCGACCCTTCGGGTTCGCGCATGCGCACGTAACTAATTAGTTAAAATTAATTTTGTAGCTGCTTTAGATTTGCCACTGGTATGTGGCAACGCATGAAGTGACCAGGCTCAACCTCAGTCAAGTTCGGCTCTTCAGTTTCACAAAGCGTTTCATAGCCAGAGCCGGCCTTGCGCGGGCATCGTGGGTTCAACACACAACCACTTGGCGGATTACTTGGACTAGGCACAACACCAGTCAATGGAATGCGCTTGCGAATCGAACCGTCAATATTTGGCACCGACGATAGAAGCGCTTCTGTATACGGATGGAACGGCCCATTAAACACGCGTTGCGAAGTACCAAACTCAACTACACGACCCAAATACAACACAGCGATTCGGTCAGAAATATAACGAACAACGCCAAGGTCGTGCGAAATGAAAATAAAACTTGTATTATCTTTTTTCTGTAAATCAACTAATAAATTAAGAATCGCCGCTTGAACCGAAACGTCAAGGGCCGAAGTCGGTTCATCACAAACAACGATTTGTGGCGCACCTGCAAACGCGCGAGCAATTGCCACACGTTGCTTCAATCCACCAGATAGTTGAACTGGACGCACACTATGCAATGACGCATCAACTCGCATGCCGGTTAGTAGTTCATGTGCACGGACTACAGAATCATCAACGCTGAATCCACGCAGGCGCTCAACAGCTCGACTAATAATTCGAGTCACACTATGGCGGCGGTTTAAGGCTTGATCGGGGTTTTGAAAAACGATTTGCATCGCTCCAACATCGCTGACGTCGCGCCGATTAAGTGTCTGCGCTAATCCCTTACCGTCAAGAGTTACAACGCCACCTTCTTCGGGTGATACAAGACCAAGCAGGAGTTTAGCGATCGTTGTCTTACCCGAGCCCGACTCACCCACCAAACCAAGCGTCTCACCAAAACCTAAGTTAAACGACACATCATTGATAACACGAACCTTATGACCATCTTGCGTAAATATTTTCGACAAATGACTGATACTCAGCAAAGCGTCATCGTTGTGCACGGAGCGAACATCAGCCTGCGACGCATATTCAATCTGCTCAATTGATCGTGGCATTGAACTTGCTTTGTCGCTGTGAAAACATCGCGCAACGTGTTCACCATTAATCTGTACCATCTGCGGCAATTCAGTTTGACACTTGTCATCAGCAAGAGAACATCGCGATGCAAAAACGCAACCTTCATACTTTGTGCCAAGCGCAGGTGGTGTACCAGGGATCGTGTCAAGACGATCAGTGCTCTTATGCAAACCACCGCGCGGTATGCAGCGCAACAAACCAACTGTGTAAGGGTGGCTCGGATTCTTAAATATTTCGGTGGTTGCTCCCTGCTCGACTAAAGCACCCGCATAAAGAACGCCGACCCGGTCACACATGTTGCGAATCACTCCGAGGTTGTGGCTAATGAACAAAACCGCAGTGCCCGTATCACGACGCAATTCGCGCACTAGGTCAAGAACTTCTGCTTCAACGGTTGCATCAAGACCAGTCGTAGGTTCGTCCATTACCAAGAGTCTCGGATTAGAAGCCAAGGCCATCGCTATAACCACGCGTTGGGCCATGCCACCCGACAATTGGTGCGCGTAACGTCGCATAACTCGCTCAGGGTCGGCTATTTGTACTTTTACTAAAGACTCCTGCGCCAATTTCATTGCATCAGACTTAGATGCTCCGTTCAATTCAAAAACTTCTGCGATTTGCTTGCCTATTCGAATTGTCGGGTTAAGCGCTGTCGCAGGGTTCTGATAAACCATCGAAATCGCAGAGCAGCGAAGTTGAGCAACATCAGTTTCACCGATGTCAACGATGTCTTTGCCCTCAAAAATAATTGAACCACCTGTAATTTTTCCGTTACGTGGCAAATAGCGCATAGCAGCAAATGCGGCGGTCGATTTACCGCAACCAGACTCACCCACAAGCCCGTAAGCCTCACCCGGCGCTATCGAAAGCGAGACATCACGCAAAACCTGACGATCAATACCGCGAACCGTGTACGCAACCTCTAGATTGCGAAGCTCAAGTGTAGGAGTTTGAGTTGTACTCATAATTCAAACACTTCAAGAAGCGCATCTGAAATCAAATTGATACTTACCGCAACCGAAGCAATCGCTATGGCAGGAAACAATGTCGGCCACCAGATATTCGTAAAAATCTTGTCCCATGTATCGGCTACTTGAGTGCCCCAGTCAGGTGAACCCGCTTCAAGACCGACACCCAAAAACGAGAGAGTCGCCACAGCAAAGATCGCGTACCCGAGACGAACTGTAAATTCAACAATTAAAGTCGGTAAAACGTTTGGAAGAATTTCTCTGAAAAGAATATGAGCTGTCTTTTCAGTCCGAAGCTTCGCGGCAGCAACATACTCAAGTTCTGATTCGCCAAGAACTGCCGCTCTCACTGTTCGCGCGACGTTTGGAGTGAAAATAAAACCGATAATCAAAACGGTTATAACCGTCGATGACCGACCAATTGCAGCAACTGCCAATAACGCAATGATAATTACAGGAATCGCAGAGATCGCTTCAAGAATTCTCATCAAGACCATGTCAAATTTACCTTTTAGATATCCAGCGATCAGCCCCAGAGAAGCACCGACAAATGCGCCTAGAGCCGTAGCAACAAATGAAATGACCATAATGATTCTCGCACCGATGATCACTCGTGAATAAACGTCGCGACCAGTGCTGTCTGTACCAAACCAATACTTAAGCGAAGGAGGAGAATTTATTGATTCGAAATCCATTGCATCCTGGTCAAACCGAACCATGAATTTTGAAAATATTGAGCAGAAGATCCAAAAACCCAAAATTGATGCACCAACCACGAAGGCTTTGTTCTTTTTTAAGACGGCAAGGCGCTCTGCCAATACCAACTTTTTTGCATCGCTATTAGTTGAATCTTTCACTCAGTAACCCTTTGTCTAATGCGTGGATTAAGAACCGCAAATAACACATCAGCGATCAACTGGAAGCAGATAATCACCAAACCGACTAGAAATACCGCAGTTTGAAGCAACGAAAAGTCTCTAGCAACCACAGCATCCATCAGAATATTGCCGAAACCTGGATAATTAAAAACTCTCTCAATGGCAATTAGCCCGCCGGCCAAATATGGCACCTGAGTTGCAATCACTGCAATTGTTGGGAGCAACGCATTGCGCAATACATGGCGGAAGACAGCAGTCTTTCGCGATAATCCCTTTAGAACTGCTGTGCGCATGTAATCAGAATCGAGCGCTTCGATCACGCCTGCTCGGGTGATTCTTGAAATATAACCAAACAGCACAAACAACAGTGCAATCGAAGGCAACAACAAGTGATAAATCCTGTTAATGATGTTTGGATTCTCTTCATCAGGGAATGCCGAAACCGGGAACACACGTATAGCCACACCAAATACAAGAATTAAAACTACTGACCAAACAAACTCAGGGATGACCGCAGCAGACAAACC
>ERZ889217.802-NODE-802-length-17761-cov-14.104993_pt1 | contig 17761 bp, 20 predicted proteins | sample MGYA00521098_ERZ889217 | MGnify/ENA primary metagenome ERZ889217 (study PRJEB32303, sample SAMEA104408613) | aquatic metagenome | biome: Brackish water; feature: Pelagic; material: water | place: Baltic Sea | collected 2014-06-10T22:04:00 | depth 2,362 m ... | reverse complement strand
TGCAGAGACTATATCCCCACTAGCCCCCACTGTCAAACATATTTCACCACTTTTCACCACTTTCTTTGGATATTTTTGGGCAGCCCAAAACAGAGGTTCATTGACTGGTTCAGCACCGGGCCCTTTGGCGGGCAAAACAGTGGGCTTGCTTAGGTTTGTTTAAATCTTGGCAGCAAGTTCGACAATTGCTTCAGCGATTTGGTTCAACCCACCAACCTCGGCAACTGCGATGCGTGAAATTTCGGTTTCGAGCAAAGCATCGTCATCGCTCGCGTGAAGTTTGATTCGGTCGATTAACAAATATTTGCGATAAAGATCAGGCGACCAGCGCTGGTGAACTACACATTGAAAGCGCGCCATCTCGCGCGTACGACGCTGTGAAATGCCGACGACTTTCTGTCCGTGCAATGTAACTTCACCAGGTCCAAGACCGCCAAAACAAATTAAATCTGAAAGCCCCGAGCGTTCTAGACCGCCGCGGTGCACACGTAGTTGATCTCGGTCTGCAATCTCGCATTTAGCCAAAGCATCTGCCCAAAGCTCCCCCACCCACCACATTGCTTCACCCACATCGTCTCGCCAAAGTTCGTCGTCTCGGGGAACCACAAAGTCGATCCATAAGTGCGCGTCGGCCTGCAACATGACAACACCGCCGCCACTTCGTCGACGTACAACCGACATGCCGTCGGGTTGACATGCCGACTGATTAACGATGTCTAGGTTTTGCTTCGAGCCAAGAACAACTGCTGACTCACTGATTGACGCTCGCCAAATCGCGCGCTCAGCAGGCAGCTCACGACTATGAACTGCCTCGGCAGAATCGCGCAAGTGATTGAAACGCCATGAGGTCATGAATGCTTCGCCATCTTTTGATTGAAACCAGTTTTGTTACGAGGCGAACGCCAAGTATTGCTTCCACTCTTCTGGCACTCGACCGACAGAAACAGTCACCCATGCAAGTTCGCGCGGTGTGTGTGGTTGGTTTGCCAGAGCCATACCTGCCTCTTGAGGAGTTCGATCGCGCTTTTTCAAGTTGCAGCCACGACATGCAGCAGTCACGTTCTCCCATACATGCATGCCTCCGCGAGACCTTGGCATTACATGATCGATACTGTCGGCATGAGCACCGCAATATTGGCAGCGATGATTATCGCGAGCAAAAATCGCTCGTCGTGACATTGCAGTTCGACGGTGATACGGCACTTTGACGACATACCTCAGTCTGATGACCAATGGCCCAGGCATAACGAATGTCTCTGCTCTAATTTGCGTGCCGTCTTCTTCGATGATCTCGGCTTTATCTGAGAGCACTAAGCAAATTGCTCTGCGGGCAGGCACAATCGAAAGTGGCTCGAATGTTGCATTCAGAACTAGCGCACTTCTCATCGTAAATCTCTCAACCAATTTAAGTAACTCAAAACATCTCGAACTTCAATCTGATGATTATCGCCGCCATATTGAGTTTGCTTTCGAAAGCGTATATACGACTGGCCCGGCACTGGCAAAAATGGCGATCGTCGCCACCAATTTCGCGGAATGAGGCGAAACAATTGAGTTACCGCTACGAGCCACAGACTTGGCCTAACGGCTATCGCACAGACAATTGAGGCACCCGATTTCATGCTCGAAATTGCCGCCATAGGTCAGTTGGGTTTTGGCTCTTTAGGCAGACCGAGCACCATCTCGCCAATGATGTTGCGTTGAACTTGCGACGAACCCGCATAAATCGTGCCGGCACGAGCATTCAAAAATGTCATTGCCCAACTCATCGAACTATTTTTTGCGCCAGCCTCGTCAGTTTGAAAAGTTGTCATTGGTTTGCGACCCACAGGCACAAGGCCATCAGCGCCAAGAATATCCATTGCTAATTCTGTGACTGTCTTGTGATATTCACTCCAATAAAGCTTCGAGATCGCGCCGTCTGGCCCGGGGTGATGCCCTGCGACAAACTTCGTCAATGTACGCATACCGAGATACTTCATGATTTGAACTTTGACGTAGCAATCGCTCAACCTCTGGCGAATTCGAGGATCGTTAGCGACACCACGAATCTGAGCCAAGGCGATCAAACGATCAATTTCGGCTTGGTATTTAATCGAAAGTGTTGCTGCTGCTTCGCCACGCTCATAGCCCAGCAATGACATTGCTACAGCCCAACCATTATTAATGCCACCGACGATGTTTTCTTTTGGACAAGTCACATCTGTATAGAAAACTTCGTTGAATTCGCTCTCACCGGAAAGCATCTTGATTGGTCTTACTTCGATGCCTGGCTGACGCATGTCAACCAACATGAAAGAAATACCTTTATGTTTTGGTGCGTCAGGGTTAGTGCGTGCAAGCGTAAAAATATGAGTTGCATACTGCCCGGCTGAAGTCCAAATTTTTTGTCCATTCAAAACAAACTGATCACCGTCAAGGGTTGCCTTCAAGCCAACGTTGCCGAGATCAGAGCCCGCGTTTGGCTCGCTATACCCCTGACACCAAACATCTTGTCCTGAAATAATTCTCGGTAAGTAGTAGCGCTTTTGTTCTTCGGTTCCCCAAATCAGCAACGTATTGCCAAGCATCTGAATGCCGAACGTGTCGTTGAACGAACCGGTCGGCACACCAGCGCGAGCAAACTCTTCGGCGACAATCACTTGTTCGAGTGCTGACAGACCTCCACCGCCGTATTCAACTGGCCAGCCAGGTGCAAGATATGGACTCGACGCCAGTATGTTTCGCCACTCGCCGACAAATTCTTCGACCGCTTTGCCTTCCATCGAGCCGATGCCTTGCCAATTAGATGGAAGTTTCTCGGCTAAGAATGCTTGTACTTTCTCGCGATATTCTTCGGCTTGAAGTTCGTAGACCGGTCTCATGTTTCACAGCCTAGATTGCGGGCCACTGCTGCTGCCCCAACGAGCGGCGAAAGCGGGCCAAGCCCTGCAGGACAAACCGTAAATCCTTGAACAAAGCCGATCTTCGCCGACCGGTCTAATTCGCTTTGGACCGACTCAAAAAATGGTTTACCAAAGCCAAGAGCAACTGAACCAGCGATCACAGCACTTCGCAAATCGATGGCAGCACCGACACTTACCAAGGCACGGGCAACGAGTCGACCTGTTTCGGCGATCACCTGTGCACTTGCTTGCGCCGCAGGCTTGCCGGTTATCGCCTCAATCGACCGACCCGAAGCGTGAGCCTCGAGACAACCGTGCGAACCGCACGCACATAGCCTGCCATCGGGAACGACAATCACATGACCGATGTGTCCGGCATTGCCACTGCGACCGTCCAAAACTTTGCCCCGTGAGATTATTCCGCCGCCAACGCCTGTAGACACAACCATGCCAATCACATCTGTCTGGCCAGCAACTGCACCGCACCAAACTTCGCCCTGCACAAGAGCCTTGGCGTCGCCGTCTATATATACGGGCAGCTGAACCAACTCTTGCAACTTTGCTCGCAACGGAAAATCACGCCACTCAGGAATGTGAAGTGTCGATACGAGTTCGCCGTGCGGCGCCATCGGTCCACCACAGCCAACACCGCAAGCAATGAGATCGACGTTTGAGATGGCGATTTGTTCTCTTATTAGCTCTTGCAGCGCGCCCCAGACATTTACTTGGGGCGTTAGCGCTCGCCCGTGCGACAACACCTCGCCTGTTGTCGAAACGATGCCTACCGAGAGTTTGGTGCCACCAATATCAACTGCAAGATAGCCGCGCTGACTCACGCGAAATCTTTACCGTTCGCGCGTGAATTTATCGCGCATGCGCTGTGCGTTAGCGCGTTGAGCGCGCAGTGATTCGGCGACATCGCGAATGCCAACTTTTGACATTGCGCGCAACTGACGCTCGACGATTAATGCACAACCAAGCATCGCCAAAAAACCGGCGAATGCAAAAAGAAAATGAAACTGCAAGCCAACGATTGTCAACCCGAGTGACGCAGCGATACCGACCCCAGCCCACCACGCGGTTCGAGCCGAGTGGCGATACAAGCCCTTTGATGAAACCGCTTGCGCAAATTTTTCGTCTGTCTTGAGATCTTGCTCAATTTGTCGAAGAATCTGTTGCTCGTTATCTGATAATGGCAAGGTGCCTCCGATTAGAGAATTTCAATCTATATCTTCTCACGATTGTACGGATTACGCAAGACAAAATTTGCTCTAGTCAAGATCGCTCGGACCCCACTTGGATGCTCCTGGTTTGCGCTTATTATTTAATGAACTTGCAGGTTTGATTGATGCATCACCAAATTTGTGCCTAATGTCATCAACTGCTGACGTCGTCGAACTCCATGCTTCGTCTAATTCATTTGCCGTTGACGATTCGGTTGTCTCGCCAAACAGACTTAGTTGCATTTCGGGGGCCACCAAATTTCGCGCACTGATACCCAAAAGTCGAACGCCACCCGAAATATCTACTTCTCTGAGTAACGGCTCAATTAGTCGCATCATCGCCTGCGCAGTTGTAACCGGAAACTCGACACTTGCTGCGCGAGTAATAATTCGAAAATCAGAAAACTTGAGTTTCAATGAAATTGTGCGCGCGCCGACACCGGCACTGCGACATCGGGTCGAAACAGCATCGGCAAGACGCAGCAACTGATCGTGCGCAACATCAAATTCTCTGATGTCTGACGAAAAGGTCTCTTCGTGACCAATTGATTTTGCGTCACGGTCTGGCTCAACCAGCCTGTAATCGATGCCCTGCGACAACTCAAACAAATGTTGACCGAGGGACTCTCCGAGAACCTTGATTAAAACCTTGCGGTCAAACTTGGCAAGATCACCGACAGTCTTTATCGAAAGAGCGGCAAGCTTTTCGAGTGTGACCGGCCCCACCCCCCAGAGTGACTCGACTGCCAACGGATGTAGAAATTCAAGTTCGTGGCCGTATTGAACTTCAAAAACGCCGTGACCTGGCTCTACCCCTTCGCGACTTGCACGGGGCTTAGCAACAACTGAAGCAAGCTTTGCCAAAAATTTATTTGGCGCGACACCAACGCTGCATGTCAGTTCAGTTTGTTCTTTGACGCGAGAACGAATTTCTTCACCAATCTTGACGCCATCGCCCAACAATCGTCGCGCACCGGTGACATCTAAAAATGCCTCGTCAAGGGATAGCCCTTCAACTAGCGGTGTGATCGTTTGGAAAATCTCAAATACTTCAGCGCTCACTTCTGAATAAAGATCGTGATCGCCCGGCAAAAAAATCGCCTGGGGGCAGAGTCGTTTTGCCTGAGCTGACGACATTGCCGAAAACACGCCGAACCTGCGAGCCTCATATGACGCGGCCGCAACAACACCACGAGCGCCATCTCCTCCAACGACTACCGGCAGACCACGCAGTTTTGGATTTCTGCGCAACTCGACAGCGACATAAAACATGTCCATATCGACATGTAAAATCGTTTTTACCGCTTCAGGTGGCGAAGTCTTCACGATTCAAACGCTAGTCATAAACTCTTAACCATGAGCCAACAAGACCGTCGTTTATCGGCACTGCCGTCAGTGTTAGCACGCGTCATTGCTTTCGTCTCGATAATTGTTGCTGGCTTTGCAGGCGCACTGATTGGTTTTACTCTCATAGATCTTCAGTGCCAAGGCGCCTGCGATGTACCAAATTCAATCGGACTAATTCTCGGTGCAATCACCGGAGCATTCGGCATGGGAGTCGTTGCAGTGTTGGTTTTGCGTGCAACAGGAGAATGGAAAGAACTTGAGGATCAAAAGTGACCGACGGGCTTGATCCACAACTAGCCCAAGAGCTGCTCGAGATGTGCAGGACCATGGCGAACACGGGCGGTAAGAAAGCCCTGGCCGGCCGTCTCTCTGGGCTGAGTCAAGTTGAAACAAAAACAACCAGCACCGACATGGTCACCGAGTTCGATCGTGCAACTGAAAAATACATTGTCGACGAAATTCGTAGCCGCCGACCTGATGACTCGATCATCGGCGAAGAAGGTGCTTCGATCTCGGGCACAAGCGGCATCACTTGGTGTATCGACCCCATAGACGGAACCACAAATTTTCTTTATGCGCTACCAGGTTGGAGCGTCTCTATCGGCGTTAGCGACGAAAACGGACCACTGGTCGGCGTCGTTTACATACCCGCACTTGATGAAATGTTTCATGCGGTGCGAAACCAAGGCGCATTTTTGAACAACAAACGAATTTTTTGCAACGACACCAGCGATCTGTCAAAATCACTTGTTTGCACGGGCTTCAGCTATTCGCCAGAACAGCGAACAATTCAATCTCGGCGCGTAGCAAAGCTCATTCACCAAGTGCGCGATATTCGACGTTTTGGTGCAGCCAGCATCGACATTTGTTTTGTCGCATGCGGCAGGCTCGACGCCTATTTCGAAGAAAACTTGTATCAGTGGGATATCGCGGCCGCCGAACTGATAGCAATCGAATCTGGCGCACGATCCGGCAACTTTTCAGGCGGCCCTTCTACGCCTAAAGAGTTGATGGTTACGTGCCCTGCCATGTTTGACAAGCTCAGCAATTTAGTAATCGCTAGTTCTTCGAAAGATTGAGACATCGTTCGTGGGCGTAGTAGTCGCAATCGATGCCGGCACTACCGGTGTGAGATCTCGCGTTTTGCGAACGACGGGTTTGTCTGAAATAAGTTCATATCGCGAATTCACGCAGTACTTTCCGCAACCTGGTTGGGTTGAGCATGATGCCGATGAGATATGGCAAGCAGTATTGGCGACTTTGCAAGAGGTCATCAGTCAATTGAATGAGCCAGTCGTTGCGATCGGCATAACCAACCAACGCGAGACAGTCGTCGCATGGAGTAGGAAAACTGGCAAACCGTATGGCTCGGCAATTGTATGGCAAGACCGTCGCACTGCTGATCGGTGTGCAGAACTCGCCGAGCATCTGCTAGTCGTTAGACAACAAACCGGTCTAGTTCTTGACCCATATTTCTCGGGCACAAAATTTGAGTGGTTGATCAAAAATCGCGAAATTAAAGTCGACCAAGATTTGTGTCTTGGCACAATCGACTCGTGGTTAATTTTCAAGTTGTCTGGCCAAAAGAAATTTGTAACTGACGTTACGAATGCAAGTCGCACAATGTTGTTCGATATCAACAAAATGTGTTGGAGTGAAGAACTTTGTGGCCTGCTCGACGTGCCAATCAAGAATTTGCCAACTGTATTGCCTTCAAGTGGACGATTTGGAGAAACCACAGAACACGGTGCGCTACGAGCAGGCATTGCAATTTCTGGAGTCGCCGGCGATCAGCAAGCAGCACTGTTCGGACAAGCATGCTTTAGCCCTGGCGCGACCAAAAATACATACGGCACTGGCAGTTTCGTTTTGATGAATGTTGGCAATCAGTGCCCACAGCCTCAAACCGGAATCTTGACAACTGTCGCTTGGCAACTTGAAACTCAAAAACCTGTTTACGCACTTGAAGGCGCAATTTTTGTGACGGGTGCTGCAATTCAGTGGTTGCGCGACGGCCTGAACATTATTGATCACGCCAACGAGATCGGCCCGCTCGCCCAATCGGTCGAAAATTCTGGCGGTGTGGTTTTGGTGCCAGCATTCGCAGGCCTCGGTAGCCCATGGTGGGACCCATACGCTCGCGGTTCAATTTTTGGAATAACCCGCGGCACAACTCGCGCCCACATTGCCCGTGCAACTATCGAATCAATAGTTTTTCAAACTCGTGACGTGGTCGAGTCGATGAGCACTGCGTCTGGTGTAAAAGTTAAAGACTTGCGCGTCGACGGTGGCGCTGCAGTCGTCGATTTTATGTTGCAACTGCAAGCAGACCACTTGGGTGTTGCTGTGCTGCGACCCAAACAACTTGAAACCACCGCTATGGGCGCCGGTTTCTTGGCGGGCCTTAGCGAAAAGGTTTGGAGTTCAACTAGTGAAATTTCACAGGCGTGGCAACTCGACAAAAAGTTTGAGCCAAAATCTGCCGCCGTGGGTTACGACGCTTGGCAGAATGCGGTTAAACGTTCAATGAATTGGATTAACTAAACACCAGCGCCCAAAAGCGCCGCGCCGATTGCGCCTGCATGTTCACCAAGTTGGGCTACACGCAACTCTGGATGCGCACGATTATCGGGCGCATACAGCAATTCTTTAAACCACTTCTTAACGTATGGCATTACCGAATCTGCCGCTTCAGCCATGCCGCCACCGATGACTATTACGTTCGGGTCGGTGATGTTCGTCAGATTGACTAAACCAATTGCAACCCATCGACCAAACGTGTCTAAATAGCCGAGTGCTTGTTTGTCGCCAGCAACTGCACGCGCGATAACTTCTTCGCCACGTTCACCTCCGGCGATAGTGGCAAGACCAGAGCCAGATGCGTATCGCTCCCAGCAGCCACGTTGCCCACACTTGCAAAGGATGCCCTGAGATTCGACCACCATATGACCGATCTCGCCAGCAAAGCCGTGACTTCCGCGTTGCAATTTCGAACCTGAAACAAAACCTCCGCCGATGCCGGTGCCCAAAGTGACCATCCACATATCGGTTGCGCCACGACCGGCACCAAACTGCCACTCAGCATGCGCGGCGCATGTTGCATCATTTTCAACATCGACTGCGTGGCCCAATTCTTTTTCGAGTAGCGAGCGAAGGTCGAGTTCAATTGCACCGGTCAGATTTGGTGACTCGCGCACAATACCTTCGGGCGTAATCATGCCCGGCACACCAACACCTAGAGTTTTGTATGCGCCGAGTTCACGAGCGATTTCTGCCAGCGTTGCGACTAGATCATCTGCGTGCGGTGTCGGACGACGTACAGAAGAAATAATCTGCCCGCCCTCGAACAGAACTCCGAGACATTTTGTTCCGCCGACATCGATGCCGGCAACAGCCGTCACGATTCGCAGCGAGCCTTTAGTTCTTTCAGGGTATGCAGAATTCGGCCTTCGGCCCTGCGCTTGATGAAACCCGGAAGTGGAACTATCAACTCAACCGACAGCGAATAAGTAACTTTTGTGTTCGCTTCTGATTGCTCGAATTTATATGACCCATCAATCGATCTCATGATGTCACCCTGCGCGAGATGCCATGAAATCTGTTTCGGTGCATTCGCATAATCGTATTTCAATGTGTAGTGAGTGCTGCGACCCAATGCCGAAGCGCGATATTCAACCAACACTGGCCGATTCTGTGAGTCGCGCTCGCGCACAAGTGCCTCTTTGACATCTGGAGCCCACTCTGGATATCTCTCGACGTCAATCGCTACATCAAAACACTTTTCGGCAGACGCAGCAATTAGTTCTGTTTCAGATGCTGAATCAACCACACATATATTTAAGCACGATTGTGTGTCTATTGGGACACTGCCAGACGATGATTATTTAACGCTCAGAACCTGCCCTAGTTTTAAGGCAAGTTTGTCGTAGTCAAACAGGTTTTCAGCTCGCAATCGCGATGCTTGACCCATCTTCAAAAGTTGCGACTTATCGACCAACAACCGACGCAAACTTGACACGACATCATCAACTCGCGTTGGGTCTTCGACGATAAGACCAGTTATGTCGTGATCAACAGCATCTGATGCGCCTCCACTGCGACCTGCAATTTGCGGCACGCCACACGCGGCGGCTTCGGCGAACACGATGCCAAAACCTTCTTGCTCAAGACCCATCCACCGGGATCGACACAACATCGCATTTATATCAGCGCATCCATAAAGTTTTGGCAGGTCATCGTCTGAAACTCGACCCAGAAAAGTCGTCGGCGACATCAATTCACGCGCGATTCTTTCTAGGCGTGCACGGTCGCGGCCATCGCCACCAACAATCAAACGCAATTTTGGAAACTCAATTGCTAATCGCGCAACTGCCCTAATCAACACATCAAAACCCTTACGTGGCACTAGTCGGCTAATGCCGACGATTAACTCGGCATCTTCAGCTACACCAAATTGTTTACGGGCCTCGACTCTTTGCTCGGATGAAAGAACTTTGAATCTTTGAATATCGACGCCAGGCGTGATGACTTCTATTCGCTTAGATGAGCGACAAATTCGAGATGCTTCTGCAGCCGGATAACTTCCGGAGGCAATAATAAATTCGGCGTTGTTCAAAACCCGAGAGAGCAAGCGCGACACAACTGGCAGCCGACCAGGCACCACTATTTCGGCACCGTGCAGAACCACTGCGTATGGCAAATTTAAGTGCGGGCCAATCAGACCAAGCGGCAACGCTGGGTCTAAAACAACAAGTTCTGCGCCCACTTGTTTAGCCATCTTGTTGATCTTGCGAACCAGCAACGGGTGCGGCAACAAAACCGGCTCACGCGTTCGACGAATTTCAAAACTTTGAGCAGCATCAAATTGCTTGCTACCAGAATATGGGCTCGTCAGAACCGCAAAACTCTCAGATGGCAATCGCCGCCACCACTCATACAACAAGTTTTGAATGCCACCGATTTTGGGAGGAAAGTCATTTGTGACTAAAAGATGTTTCACTACCACTTACTTTACGCTCGGCAAAGATCGCAGTTCAGCCTGCACCAATTGATCGTCGTCAGTTTGATCAATCAAGTGGTTTAAACCCAAGCGCGCAGCAGCCCACACAGCGTGGGCGCGAAGCACAGGGTCTGCGTGATGCAAATATTTATTTAGCAATTCAACAACAGTGCTATCGCTCGCCTCGCCAATATTGCCGAGAATGATCAGCGCATTACGCCGCAGCCACTTTGGGTTGCGGTCGGCGATGTACCATGCACCAAAATCGCTCAGTAACGACTCATCGTCGTTGGTCAATATCGCGGCCACTGAAGCCCATGGTTTTGCAGGCTTGCGCACAATTGCAACTGTTGAATTTTCGGCTTTTCTCTCAAATCGAACGGTTGGTGGACAAACCTCTTGACAATCATCGCAACCATAGATTCGATCACCGAGCGCAACTCGATAGTCACGATCAAATACACCAGGTTTTTGCAACAGCCATGCCAGACATTTGTTGGCGTCAACTACACCAGGCGCGACAATCGCCTCAGTCGGACAGTTGTCTAAACAACGCCGACACGACCCGCAACCATCTTCGACTGGTTTGCTTGCGAAAGTTAGTTCAGCACTTGTGATCACACAGCCCAAAACAAAGTAACTGCCCGCACCAGAAATCAATAAATTTGAGTTCTTACCAAACCAACCGATGCCCGCTTGATATGCGACTTCGCGATCGACAATTGCGTTGTCGTCGGCAAGCACGACCGCGCGATGGCCATCGAGAACGAGTTGTCGAGCAATTTCACCAAGTGACTGACGTAACTGCGCGTAGTAATCTGACCATACGTATCTGGCAATTCGCGCCGAAAGTTTGTCTTCTTTTTCAGGAGTTTGCGCAAAAGAATTGACGCCAGAACTTGAATACGACAATGCACCAACGATTACTGACTGCGCAGAAGGCAACGTCTTGGTCGGGTCGGTACTGCGCTCGGGATTGCGAAATGTGAACTGCATTTGATTGTGCAGGCTTTGCGCTTTGCGCTGGTAAATTGCCTCACGTGCGCGATGCAAAACTGCGGCACTAGTGACACCGACTTGATCGAGGCCGGCGGTTCGACCCAGGCTAAGCAGTTGGTCTGTGTAACTGGATTTGCTATTTGTACCTGGATCGTCAGCTGACTGCACGATGCCGAAGCGTAGGCACTAAACCGGCATTTGCCAGCATTCTTAGGGTTCTTTGCTCTTCAAGGTCTAAAACAACGGCCTGAGCACCCGAATCTTCGCAAAAAAATGAAACTACGCAGTCGTCGCAAGCGGCGCTCGCCCGCATCACGCAGTCGTCGCAACTAATCGAAAGCACATCGACTGATGTCTCTGAATTGCCGGACGCTGGGTTGCTAGTTGCAGTGATTGAGGGGAAATTTTGCACGAACTTTGCTCCTTTTTTTGTTGCTATGTTGCTGATGTTGTTTTACATCTTCAACATTGCCCGAAGCCTGTTGCACAGTTAGATTGCGAAAAGTTCAGCCCCACTTTGCGCAACATTCAACACCATTTTGGCGCCATTTGTCGGCAATGCATCTGCAATTCGTTGAGCCGAATCGCGATCAACCATTGCTGCAATCGTCGGCCCTGACCCCGACAACCACGCACACCAAGCACCAGCATCAACTGCGGCTTTTAGCGCCAACTTTGAACCAGAGGCTTTGGTGAAGCGCAGATCTTGATGCAGACGATCGCTCGTCGCAATTGACAATGCACGAATATCGCCAGCAGCCAGTGCCGCGACCAATAGTGCAGCGCGCCCAACATTGAAAACTGCGTCTTCGAATTTAATTTCTGCAGGCAGTTTTGTCCGCGACTCTTTGGTTGAAGTCTGCTGTTGCGGAACCCAAACAATTATCGCTGGGTCAAGTGGCGTGGGTATGCGAACCGCAAAACCGTCAACACTTGCAACAAAACCGCCGAACATTGACGCCGCCGCGTTGTCGGGGTGACCTTCGAGTTCGCTAGCACTGCGCAAGATTTCGAGTTTTGCTTGCTCAAAATCTTTTTTCTCTGTGCCATTTTTTTCGGCGTGTGCCAAAATGCAACCGGCAACCCTTGCCGCACCACTGAAACCCAAACCTTTGCCCATCGGCATTTGCGAACGCACCCAAAGGTTTTGTTTGCCGCCGCAGTGACGAAACGCAACCGTCAAAGGGTGATTTTCGTCGGCTTCACTCGATTCAGCGGGAGCATTGCCAAACCCTGCTTCGAGATGCAAGTTAAGAGCCAAACCCAAAACATCAAAACCTGGACCGAGATTTGCCGAACTTGCGGGCACACGAACAGCAACTGGACTTTGCCGTGCATTCATGACTTTATTGTGCCATCTGTTTTGCGGCGTCAACACTGACACGAATCAACTCATCGAGAACATCTCGTGCCGCACCCGAATCAATCGAGTTGAATGCAATTTCGAGCCCTTGCGACATGTCATCGGCTTTGCCAGCGACGACAATGCCAGCAGCCGCATTCAGCGCAACGATGTTGCGAACTGGGCCTTTTTCTCCATCAAGCAAATTGCGAAATATCTTGGCATTATCTGTTGGCGAACCGCCACGCACCGCAGCAACATCTGCATGTGCAAGCCCGAGCGATGTTGCGTTGATTTCAAACTCGCGCATCTTTCCAGAATTTACTTCGACCACGGGGCATGGTCCGCTGAGCGAGAGTTCATCCATTGAGCCATGACCGTGCACAACCCATGCTCGCTTTACGCCGCGAGTCGCGATGGCTTTTGCCATCACATTGGCTGCTGATGGGTCACCGACACCGACGACCATAAACGAAATTTGCGCGGGGTTGGCCATTGGCCCGAGCAAATTGAAAACTGTTGGCACACCAATTTCGCGACGCGACGGACCAGTGAATCTGAATGCAGGATGAAACCTTTGAGCAAAACAAAATCCGAAACCAGTTTCTTCAACACACTTGGCAACGCCAACACCGTCAAGTTCGATTGCAACACCCAACGCCTCGAGCACATCGGCAGCGCCGCTCTTTGAAGACGATGCTCGACTGCCGTGTTTACAAACCGGAATTTTCGCCCCTGCGACGACTAGCCCCGCCATTGTCGAAACATTTACCGAATGACTGTGATCGCCACCCGTGCCAACGATGTCGAGTGCGTTTTGCGAAATTTGCTCAGGCAAAAACACTCGCTCGGCGGCTCGGCGAACTTCGGCCAACATGCCTTCGAGTTCAAGTTCGGTTTCACCCTTGGCACGAAGAGCGACGATGAATGCAGTTATCTGTGAAGGAGTCGCCTCACCTGAAAGTACCGAGCGCATCGCAGCCCCGGCATGACTGGCGCTTAGATCTTTGCCAGCCAAAAGCTGTGAGATGATTTGCGGCCAAGAACCAGCGACATCGATCTCGCTCATGCGAAAACGCTCTTAAGCGCTGCGGCGAGTGCGCAACATTTTGCGACGTTCGCGGGCAGATGTGCCGCCCCAAACGCCCTGCTTTTCACGACTGTCGAGTGCATAGGTCAAACACGCTATGCGCACTTTGCACTCGCTACAGACTGATTTTGCCTGGCTGCAGTTTTCTTCGTTATCTGGATAGAAAATCTGGGGGTCTAGACCCTGGCAAGCACCACTGTTGCGCCAAGACAAATCAAATTCAGGCACGCGAACCCCCTTGTTCTCGTCGGGCAAAGACTAGAACTTGGGTACTGCACAATGCCAATCGGTAATGCGATTTACCAATCTCACGAGCCCACGAAAAATCACTAGTTCGTTTAGGCTAAAACAATGCCTGTTGTCAATGTTTTAGCCGAGCGACAACAAAATTTAGAGCGAGCACAAAACCAGCAATTTGACGTGCTCGTAATCGGTGGCGGAATAACCGGCCTAGGCGTCGCTGTCGATGCTGCCACCCGTGGGTTAAAAGTTGCGCTCATCGAGCGTGATGATTTCGCGTCCGGCACATCCTCTAAAAGCAGCAAGTTGATTCACGGCGGCGTCAGATATTTGCAACAAGGAGAGGTTGCACTTGTTTACGAAGCGCTACACGAGCGTCACCGACTTAAACGAAATGCGCCACACTTGGTGCAGACTTTGCCGTTCATGATTCCGATTTTGAAGCGCGATGGTGTCGTGTCGCGCAAAATCGCTCGCGCGCTTGGCAGCGCTTTATGGATGTATGACCTGACGGGTGGTTGGCGAATCGGCAAATTTCACCGCCGACTAAAAGCCGACAAGGCCTTTACTCACCTGCCGACGATGGATCGTAAACGGCTGGGCTCGGCGTACTTATATTTCGACGCAATGGCTGACGACGCAAGAATTTGCATCGCGCTCGCACGCACTGCTGCCAATTACGGCGCATCAGTTTTGAATTACACCCGCGTTGACAAAATTTTGCACGACGCACAAGGGCGAGCCTGCGGAGCGATTGTGAAACCACACGATGGTGATGCGTTTGAAATAAGTGCACGAGTAGTTGTAAATGCCGCCGGAGTTTGGTCTGACGAAGTTATGACAACCGATGCAGGCAAGAACCCAGAATCAATTCGTCCTGCGAAAGGCGTTCACTTGACAGTGCCCTGGAGTCTCGTGCGAAACGATATTGCGGTGGTTATTCCGGTGCCCGGTGACAAACGAAGTCTGTTTTTGGTTCCGTGGATTTCAAATTATGACGGAACTTTTCAGTACACATATGTCGGCACGACAGATACTGATTATCAGGGCTCAATAGATGACCCTCACTGCACACGCATAGATATTGACTATGTACTCAAGGCGCTGAATGCCGCCGTAACGACGAAAGTAACTGCCGATGATGTAACTGCAGTTTGGTCAGGTTTGCGACCACTCGTAAAAAGTGTGAGCGGAGAAAAAATAAGCTCTCGAACAGCAGACTTATCTCGACGTCACAAAGTTTCGAAATCAAAATCTGGCGTGATCACTATTGCTGGCGGCAAATTGACGACATATCGAAAGATGGCTCAAGACACCGTTGACGAGGTTTTAGCTGCTCTTGATCGCTCGGGGCGATGCAAGACGAAGGATCTGAAAGTAGTCGGCGCGAAAACTAGTGCGGCAAAAGGCTCTGACAAACAAGCGATGCATCTCTTTGCGCGCTTTGGTAGCGAAACTGAAACGATTATCTCAATGATCAAACAAGACCCAAATCTGGGCGAACCGCTAGTCGCAGGTCTGCCCTATTTGCGTGCCGAGGCGGTCTTCGCAGTTCAACACGAGATGGCTCGAACGCTTGACGATATTTTGTCGCGCCGAACACGAGCACGAATCATTAACCGCCGCGCAAGTGTCGATAGCGCACGAAGTGTGGCTGAGCTAATCGCCCCGTTACTTGGTTGGAGCGACCAAGAAGTCAATAATCAAGTTCTGCATTACTCTAATTCTTGTGCAGACGAAGATCATGCGGCGCTTCAACTGCAATAACGCATGACGATTAAACCTTCATCACCTATTGAATTTTCGAACTCAATCGACAACGTCACCGATCGAATCGACACGGTTGCCACACAGTTGCCAACTGATTTTTTGAGTTCGCTCGAAAAAATCTGCCCGAGCTCAACTTCAACTACCGATTTAGTAGAACACGCTCGTGATTGGTGGCCGCTGGCAATGCATTGGGCGCTCAGTGGCATGACTACACGACGCCCCGGTGCGGTGTGCCGCCCAACTTCGACGAATCAAGTCAGCGAAGTCGTCGCACTTTGTGCAAAAAACTCGGTACCCGTCACCGTGTCTGGTGGGCGCTCAGGTGTTTGCGGTGCAGCCGTGCCACTTTTTGCGGGCGTTGTGATCGACACGACTGATTTGCACGGAGTTGTAAGCGTTGATCAATTGTCGGGTTTGATTGAAGTTCTGCCTGGAACTTTTGGCCCCGACCTCGAAAATGAAATCAATGACAAATACCAGCTTTCTGTTGGCCACTTTCCACAGTCGTTTGACATATCAACAGTCGGCGGCTGGATCGGCTCGCGCGGTGCGGGCCAATTTTCAACTCGCTACGGCAAGATCGACGACATGGTTGCCGGCCTCGAAGTAGTGCTGGCCGATGGCTCGATTATTTCGACTGGCACCGAGCCCGCAGGCGCGGCTGGACCAGACCTGACATCTTTGTTTATTGGCAGCGAAGGAACGCTCGGCATCATTACCAAAGTTTGGTTGCGTGCGCATCCGTTGCCTAGTTGCACTAAGAAAGCAGCGTTTCGGTTCAAGACTTTTGCTGCCGCTGTCGAGACAATGCGATCAGCCGTGCGTCACGGTGCAACACCGGCAGTTTTGCGACTCTACGACGAACGTGAGAGCAAACGCAGCCACGGCGGCGACGGCACGACCTGCACACTTTTGGTTCTCGACGAAGGCGTTGAGTCTTTAGTCAACGTGACACTAGAAATAGTCGCTGAGTCAGCGCAAACAAATGGCGGCGAAACTGCCGAAGCACAACTCGTCGACAACTGGCTAAGTCATCGCAACGACACAAGCGGATTGCAAATTCTTTCGAAGAAAGGTTTCGTGATTGACACCATGGAAGTCGCAGTCGCATGGTCGCGAGTAAATCAAGTCGCAGACACGGTGAAGAGCTCGATCATGCAAGTCGCGGGTGCACGCAGTGCGTCGTGCCATATCTCGCACAGTTACATAGATGGCGCGTGCATCTACTTCACTTTCGTCGCCGAACCATCTGACAAAAATCTCGAGTCAGTCGAACTCGCTTATTCGCAAATTTGGGATGCTGCTCAGAATGCCGCATTGCAATCTGGCGCAAATCTCACCCACCATCATGGCGTGGGCATCAACCGTGCGAAATATATAAAGCGGGCGCTTGGCCCCGCGCACGAAGTATTGAAATCCATAAAGAGCGCCCTTGACCCAAAAGATATTTTGAACCCAGGCAAGTTCGGCATCACTTCAAAGCGTGGCGAATACAAAATTTAAGAAAGACAATAGCGAGAGGCTGAAAATTGGGCGTTCTAGTCATTGATATTGGTACAAGCGGCCTGCGCGCCGGCTTGGTTCGCCATGATGGCACATTGCACTTTTTGAACTACGAAGCATGCCGCCCTGACACACCAACACCAGGACTTGTCGAATTTGATGCCCAGAAATTGGCCGAAGCAGCATTGCGAGTTTGCGTAAAGACAATTGAACAATCGAAAAAAACAGACGAGATTGTTGCCGTGGGCATCACAAATCAGCGCGCATCAACCGTGATTTGGAGCAAGTCAACAGGCAAACCATTTGGGCCCGCTCTCGGTTGGCAAGATCTGCGTACTGTCGGTGAATGCATCACTGCGCACA
>ERZ889217.801-NODE-801-length-17762-cov-19.616479_pt1 | contig 17762 bp, 18 predicted proteins | sample MGYA00521098_ERZ889217 | MGnify/ENA primary metagenome ERZ889217 (study PRJEB32303, sample SAMEA104408613) | aquatic metagenome | biome: Brackish water; feature: Pelagic; material: water | place: Baltic Sea | collected 2014-06-10T22:04:00 | depth 2,362 m ... | reverse complement strand
TCACGCTGCAGACCGGCATCAAAGTTGAACTCGTTCGCAACAGTGACGCCGGCACTCTCGTCACCAAAGCAGTGCTAGCCAGCGGCAACCCTGAGGGTGACGTGTTGTGGGGCGTGGACAACACCTTGCTTTCGCGCGCTCTTGATGCCGACGTTTTTGTGCCCTATGTGACAGTGCATCGCGACAATCTTGACATTGCGGCAGTGGCGCTGGCACCCAACGGTGAAGTCACCCCAGTCGACTCAGGTGATGTGTGTATCAACTATGACAAGGCGTGGTTTGCCGAACGCAACATCACACCCCCGCTCACGCTGCAAGCACTCGCATCGTCTACATATCGCAACCTGTTGGTCACACCCAACCCAGTTTCGTCGTCGCCTGGCTTGGCTTTTTTGCTGGCAACCATCGCCGAGTTTGATGATGGTTGGCAGCAGTGGTGGCAAACGTTGCGCGACAACAACATCCTCATTGTGGAGTCATGGAGTGATGCGTACTACGGGCACTTCACTGCAGCATCCGATGGCGAACGGCCGTTGGTGGTGAGTTATGCAACGAGCCCACCGGCTGAAGTGCTCTTTGCTGATCCCCGCCCCACGCAGGCCCCAACAGCAGTTGCCGCTCTCACCTGCTTTCGACAGTATGAATTTGCAGGCATTCTGCGGGGTACCAAACACGAGCCACAAGCCCAACTACTCATCGACTTTCTGGTTTCGCGCCAGTTTCAAGAAGACTTGCCGCTCACTCAGTTTGTGTGGCCAATCAACAACACAGCCAGCGTGCCCAAAGAGTTTCTCGACTATGCACTGCGGCCCGACAACCCACTAACCATTGACCCAGCCGTCATTGCCGAACGGCGGGCCGAATGGCTCGAGCAATTCAGCGACATCTTGCTGCGATGAGCGAGTCTTTGTCCATGGGCAAGCCCTTGTCCATGGGCAGACCCTTGTCCATGGACAAGCCTGTCTGGCACCCTTCCCCAGCACGCGTGGCACTGGTCGTGGTGTCGTTGTGGCTCGGGGTGTTTCTGGTCGCGCCAGTGCTCACCATGGTTGGCGGGTTCGTGGCGCCGTCAGATATCTCACGCGTTCTCGCCTTGCCATCAACCTGGCGTCTGGTGTGGTTTTCGCTGTGGCAATCTGCAATCAGTGTTGCCGTCACACTCATAGTTGCTGCGCCGGTTACCTGGCTCATCGGCCTGCATCGCTTTCGCGGTCGCCGCATCCTGCGGGCCACTACCACTGTGGGCTTTTTGCTGCCATCGGTCGTAGTAGCCACGGCATTTCTCGCCATATTGCCGCGCTCGTTGCACTACACGATGTTTGCAGTGGTGATTGCCCACGCATATTTCAACATTGCAGTTGTGGTTCGCGTGGTTGGTGCGCGCCTCGAATTACTTGATATCCAACTCATCAACGCTGCTCGCACACTTGGTGCCCCGCCCATCACTGTCTGGCGCACCATTGTCTGGCCGCTCATTCGAGGGGCTGTGGCTGCGGCTGCTGCAGTGATTTTTTTGTACTGCTTCACTTCGTTCGCAGTGGTGCGAGTGCTCGGTGGCCCCCGCCGCAGCACGTTGGAAAGTGACATCGCCCTGCGTGCATTCGGCATCGGCGACATACCGGCAGCAACCGTGCTCGCTCTCGTGCAACTCGTCATCGTGGTCAGTGTGATTGGTGTGGTTCGTCAATTCAGCGGTCGCGAGCAGGGGCTTTCGCGTCTTGCTGCGTTGCCACCCACTGCTGTTGCCCATCGCCAACGAGTCTTTGCATGTTGCGTGGCGATCGCAACTGCAACATTCGTGCTGCTCCCAATTGCTGCATTGCTATGGCGTTCTGTGCAGGTGGGCGACACATTGTCGCTGGCGGCCTGGCGCACGATGTACGACTCGTCTCTCGCTGCGTCACTATGGGCTTCGGCGCGCACCGCACTGTTGGCGGGTGTGTTGGGTGTGGCACTGGCAGTACTCACCACTTTGGCCGTCGTGCGGTTGGGCGCAATTGGACGCCTCATTGACATGTTCTCGATCGTGGCCCTCGCCGTGTCACCGGTGACGTTGGGTCTTGGTCTCATGCTCACTTTCGACATCGGTTGGTTTGACTGGCGGGCAAAATGGTGGTTCGTGGCGCTTGCCCACACCTTGGTGGCGTTTCCGCTGGCAGTTCGGGTGTTGGTGCCGGCTTGGCGCACCACACCAATTGGTTTGCATCAGGCAGCTGCCGTGCTCGGTGCCGGAGAATTGCGCCGCCTCGTTGACATCGACTTACGCCGCATGCGCCCGGCGATCGTGGCGTCACTCGGCTTGATCATTGCGGTGTCACTTGGCGAGTTTGGTGCAGCGTCGCTTATGTCGCGGGCAGGTGGCGAAACGATGCCAGTCGTGATTGCTCGTTTGCTCTCGCGCACGGGCGACTTGGTGCGGGCACAGGCTTTTGTGCTGGCGTCGCTCCTCGTGGTGGTGTGTATCGCTGCGCTCGTATTGGTGGAATCTGCTCTCGGGAGGTCTGACCGTGTTGCACGTCGCTGATCTCGTGGTGGTGCGTGATGGGCACCGAGTGCTCGATGGCGTTTCGCTGGTGGTGCAGCCTGGTGAACGCGTTGCCGTGCATGGCCCAAGCGGTTGCGGCAAAACCACCTTGCTGCATGCCATCGCAGGTCTGGTGCACATTGACGCTGGGTCAATCAGCCTCAATCACCACGATGTGACCCACACCCGAGCCCACCAACGTGGCGTGGGGTTGGTGTTTCAAGACGATCAACTCTTTGCCCATCTCGACGTAGCCGACAACGTGTCGTATGCGCTGCGTGTGCGTGGTGTTGCAAAACGCGAGCGCTTCAGCGTTGCCCAAGAATGGCTCGAGCGTGTGGGGCTCAGCGGCTTTCAACATCGTCGCACGGCGAGCTTGTCGGGGGGTGAAGCCAAGCGTGTTGCGCTTGCCCGCACATTGGCTGGTGGGCCGAACATCGTGCTGCTCGACGAGCCACTCAACGGCCTTGACGATGAGCTGCACGACCAGTTGCTGGGCGATGTGCGCAGCCTTTTTGAGCAACTCGGCACCACGGTGGTGCATGTAACCCACGACCGTGCCGAAGGTGCTGCGTTGTGCCATCGCTCTATCGAGTTTGCGACGTTGTCCGCATAGGTGATTGCCCGCCAGACTTGAAGGCAATGTCATCAGCCTTCACGATTCGACACATCACCGTGGCCGATGCCCTGCCCGTGCGGCTCGACGTATTGCGACGGGGCACACCATCGCAAGATGCCACATACGACGGTGACGACGAGCCGCAGACCGCCCACATCGGTGCTGCAATCGGCAACCGCGTGGTGGCCACTTCAACCTGGTTGATACGGCCATGGCAATACGACACCACCGCGATGGCTATACAACTACGCGGCATGGCAGTACTCGACGAGATGCAGAACTCGGGCGTCGGGCACGCACTCATCGATGCCGGCATGGCCCACGCTCACAGCGTTGGTGCCCGCTACGTGTGGGCCAAAGCCCGTGATTCAGCGTTGTATTTTTACGAGCGTTGCGGGTTCCACATCGTTGACGAGCAATTCATCGAACCCGTTTCGGGAATGCCGCATCACTTGGTGTCGCGGGAGACCGTTACGACGTAAAAGTCACTTTGGTGGTGTACAGCGCTGCAGTGCCGTCAGCCAAGACTGCGTCAAATTCCAGCGTCCACTCACCTGGTGTCGGCACGGCAAGTTCGTAGTGAAAGTGGTTCGTGCCACTCTTTTCAAACCACAACACCAATGTCGACAGCGCCGCATCCGGCGGTATCAAGTTGCCGGTTACCGACACCACTTGCTGCAACTTGCCACCAGGCGGAGTGAATTCCATGTGCACGAGTACATCGCCAACTTTGGCAGGTGCCACCGTTACATCTGCAATCACATTTTCTGCCACCAGCGAAGCATTGAACGCATCTTTGCCACCATGATCGTGCACACCCTGCTTGGGGCCATTCGATTCACCGCCACAGGCAGCAATCATCAACATCGCTACGACAAGCGATGCCGCCATTCGTTGAGTGCGCATCAATAGGCCTGTGGGGCGGGCACCCCGGCAACGGTGATGCGGTTGTAAAACCATGCCAAGCGATCGTTTGGCGAAAGTTTTTGAATCACTTCGGGCAGTGTCGTCAGCCCCATCGGCTTGCGTGCCTTCCACGACATCACTTGTCGATCTAGGTCGTAGCGAACAAACAATGGTGTCCAATCATGGTGGGTAAAACCAATGTTCAAGTCGGCATGATGCACCTCAACTTCACACCAACGCATCAGCACCAGATCCGAAATGCGCACGCGCGGCGCACCATCGGAGTGGGATTTGATGCCGTAGCCATCCCAGGTGGTGGCTGACGCCCCCGCCCACGCGGCTTCGAGTGTGTAGATCGACACCCGTGTATCGGCGACGAGCTCTGTGGCGGTGCGACTTGCACCGGCTTCAATTTCCGCAACCCGACCCTCCATGCCACCCGGATACTGCGGCGCCTCTTGCCCCCTGGTCGCGGCTTCGAACATGCGCGCATGACTATCGGCGTTGCGCGCCAAGTGGTTCAGCACATGGCCCCGCGACCAACCGGGCAGCACTGAATCTGCTCGAGCGTCGGCATCACTCAACTCGGCGAGGCTTGCCAGCAAGCGTTGGTGTGCTGCTGCACAACCAGCAACCTGGGCATCTAATGCTCGTGCTGCTACTTCGTCCAAGATGTTTAAATCTCTCCGTGGCTGCGCTGTGGCACGACCACCACCGTACCGTCTTGTTCGTGAATGACGCGAGCAGAAACGCCGTAGAACTCAGCCAGCGTTTCACTTCGCAACACTTCGCGAGCACTACCGCGTGCAACGCCGACCCCTTGATGTAGCAAGAGCAATCGATCGCTATACAAACCCGCCAATGTGAGATCGTGCATCGCCGATACCACGATGAGGTTCTTGGCCCGCCGCAGTCGATCGACGAGTTCCAACGCATGTTGTTGGTGGCCAAGGTCAAGCGCACTAGTGGGCTCGTCAAGCAGCAGCACCGGCGCCTCTTGGGCGAGTGCCCGCGCAATCACAACGCGTTGACGCTCACCACCCGACAACGTGCCAAGCATCCGCCGGGCATACACCGCCAATGACAGTTCCGTGATGAGTCCGGCGACAACGTCGCGATCGTGCGCCGACTCGCGCCCGAATGTAGAGATATACGGGTTGCGCCCAAGCATGACGTAGTCGGTTACCGACATGTCATCGGGCAATACCGGATCTTGCGGCACAAAAGCCACTTGCCTAGCCAATTCGCGGGCGCTCAAGCCACATATTTCGCTGCCGCCAAGCTGCACGCTGCCCGAAAAATCAACAAGCCCCGCCAATGCACGCAGTAGCGAAGACTTGCCGGCACCATTTGGGCCAATCAAGCACAGCCACTCGCCTGCCGAGAGCGTTTCGTCGACACTGCTGACCACTGCACAGCCGCCGTATTCCACACGCACGCCACGCAGGGTGAGACCGTTCATTGGCGGGCCTCACGCACGCGCAACAGAAACAAAAAGAACGGTGCACCAAAAAAAGCCGTCACTACACCGATGGGTGTTTCAGATGGCGACGTAAGGATGCGGCCAGGTATGTCGGCGGCAATCAAGAATGCTGCACCAGCAAACATGCTGAGCGGCAGCACGATGCGATTCGACGAGCCCATCAACAATCGCACCGCATGTGGCACGATGATGCCAACAAACCCAATCAGGCCACTCACCGCCACAGCGGCAGAGGTGCCGAGTGTTGCTGCCAGCACCACGATGATGCGAACTTGGCTCACATTCACACCAAGGGCTCGCGCTTCGTCGTCACCAACCCGCAACACGTCGATCACCCGTCGATACAGCAACAGAGTTACTGCACTCACCGCAATATATGGCAATACCAGTCGCACATCGCCCCACGTGGCGGACGTCAGACGACCAAGAATCCACGAATACACCTGCCGCACCACATCGTTGTTGCGTTGCAACACGAACGTTTGCACTGCAGTGGCAAGCGATGTAACTGCAACACCTGCCAACACGAGCGTTGTTGCCGAACGCGAACGCCCGAATGCTGTGCCAACTGTGTATGTGAGCGCCACCGCGACAACACCACCAATGAACGCCGCAATTGGCACCGGGTTAATCGGCCACGTTGCTGTTGCGTCGCGATTCACGGCGAATGCAATCGTTGCGCCAAGCCCGGCGCCCGCCGCCACACCCAACAAATACGGGTCGACCAATGGGTTACGAAACACACCCTGATAACTGGCACCAGCCAACGACAACATCGCCCCCACCAAGGCCGCCAGTGCCACACGTGGAGCACGAATCTGCCACACGATGTTCCACTGTGCATCGGTGACACCACTGTCAATAGACAACAGTGGAAGCCGATCGAGCAACACCAGCGGCACCCGCCACCATGTCGGCCCTGCCGGCCCGAGTGATAGCCCGACCACTGCGGCTAGCACCACTGCTAGCCCGCCCAGCAGCCACCACGTCACGCGACCGCCTCGCGGTGTGGCGAACATGCTGGGTGTGGCCATGGTGATTGCTCGTTGATTCGCCTAAGACTTTGCCAACAGCGAGGTGATTGCTTCGGCCACGACACGCACCAAATCCACCAGACGTGGGCCCCATCGCGAAGCGATGTCATCATCGAGCGCCACAATCGAGCCCAGCGAAACTGCTTGCAACCCACCCCATCCATCACGAGCAGCTACGGTCTCGGCCGACTGCGCACAGCACTTGGTGTCAGCAAGGAAGATGATGTCGGGGTTCTTTTCGACGATGATTTCCGCCGACAATTGCGGGTAGTCGTTGCCTTCTTCCACACCGTCAGCAATATTGGCTAGGCCCATCAACGCCATCACACCACCGATAAAGGTGTTGGAGGTGACGGTGTATGGCGTGGGGTCGAGTTCGTAAAAATACGTGAGCGGTGGGTCAACCTTGGTCACACCATCCACGATTTCTGCAATGGCTGTCTGCATGGCCCCAGACACCTGTACCGCCTCGGCGAGTTGGCCGGTGAGCGCCCCAAGTTGTTCGATTTGCGCGTAGGCCGCGTCCAAGTTGGCCACTGCACCAGCATTGAACACGGGTATTGACAGTGTCGTCAGTTGCTCGACCAAGTTGCCTGGGTCATAACTAATGATCACGAGGTCGGGGTTCAGTGCTGAAATTGCCTCAATGTTTGGCTGATACGCATCAAGTTTTTCGAGTGACTCTGTTGCTGACGGAAAGTTCGAAAAATTGTCAACCGCAATCACACGATCACCAGCACCAATAGCAAACAGCATTTCTGTTGCCGTTGCCGACATGGAAATGATTCGCTGTGGCGCCTCTGCCACTGCTGTTGTTTCTTCGGTCGCTGCTGAGTCATCACCATTGTTGCCACAGGCAGCCAAAGTGGGTACCAATAAAAAAAGGCCGGCAAGGCCGACCAGTCGTAACGTTTTCATGTTTTCTCCTTGCTCTTCTTGCGAGAGCAATTGATGGGTCACATTCGTTAGGCGACCGGACTTACGACGCGCCGATAACTATCGGGAGTCGCATTACCGTTGCGGGACAGTGCCGGAATCTCACCGGACTTCGCTTACGAACATGCACTGCAACTATTGCTGCAGCACACCGACCATACCAGTTCAGCCAGCAACAAGCGAGGCGAACCGCGAAATGCCTTCGCGCAGGTCGTCATCACCCAGCGCAAATGAAAAGCGGGCATACCCCGGCGCACCGAAGGCTTCGCCTGGCACGAATGCGACCTTTGCTTGGTCGAGCACGAGATCAGCCAATTGCATGGTGTTATGGGCGGTGATGCCACCAATATTGCGCTGTAATAAACCACCCACGTTGGGGAAGCAGTAAAACGCACCCTGTGGCTGCATGCAGGTAACGCCCGGTATCGCAGTCAACATCTGATGCATCTGCTCGCCACGCCGCGCAAAGGCTGCGCGCATGCGTGCCACGTCATCCAACCCACCAGTGAGTGCAGCAACGGCGGCGTATTGCGCCACGTTGGACACGTTGCTTGTGGTGTGGCTTTGAAAGTTGATGGCAGCCTTCATCACGTCGGGTGGCCCAATCATCCAACCCACGCGCCAGCCCGTCATGGCATAGGTTTTGGCGACACCGTTGACGATCACACAACGGTCGGCAATCTCGGGCACCAACGTGGGCATCGAATGAAACTCATGGCCGCCGTAGGTGAGGTGCTCGTAGATCTCGTCGGTTACCACCCACACGTCATTTTTTGCTGCCCATTGGCCGATGGCAATGGTTTCTGCACGGGAATACACCGAGCCGCTCGGGTTGTCGGGCGAAACAAAGAGCAACACCTTGGTGCGCGGTGTCTTGGCACGTTCTAGTTGCTCGACCGTGACTTTGAATTCGGTTTGTTCGGTGGTGTCGATCACTTTGGGCACACCGCCAGCCAGCGCAATGGCTTCGGGATACGTAGTCCAATACGGTGCTGGGCAAATCACTTCGTCGCCGGGGTCGCACAGTGCGGCGAACGCCACAAACACTGCGTACTTGCCACCGACCGTCACCAGCACCTGCGACGATGCGCACTCGAAGCCACTGTCACGCTTGGTTTTTGCAACAATCGCGTCGCGCAAGACCGGCAACCCAGCTGCTGGTGTGTAACGGTGCGCCTTCGGGTCACGCGCTGCCTTTACTGCCGCTTCAACGATGTGTTCGGGTGTGGCGAAATCGGGCTCACCGGCACCAAAGCCGATGACATGTTCACCTTTGGCCTGCAGTGCCTTTGCTTTTGCATCGACTGCCAACGTGGCAGATTCGGCGATGGCCGCCAGTCGAGCCGACACCCTTGACTTCTTGTTTACTGGTGTTGAACTTGACGACATCCCTGCCATGCTAAGACGGTGACGATGCAGCCCGCTACAGCAATAACAATTCCAGCCGAAATGTTGCCGAGTGACGGGCGCTTCGGGTGCGGCCCTTCCAAGGTGCGCGATGCGCAACTCGACGCACTTGCCGAGGCCGGCCGCCGACTCATGGGCACCTCGCACCGCCAGCCGCCCATCAAACAGCTGGTGGGCAGTGTTCGTGCCGGGATCCGCGAGTTGTTTTCGCTGCCCGATGGATGGGAAGTCGTTCTTGGCAATGGTGGCTCGACGGTGTTTTGGGACGTTGCCACCTTCGGCCTTGTCGAACAACGCAGCCAACACCTGGTGTTTGGCGAGTTCTCTCAGAAGTTTGCCGATGCCACCGCAGCAGCACCGCATCTTGGCCAGCCCATGGTGGTGAGCAGTGAGCCCGGCACTCACCCCGCAGCCATTGCTGCCGATGTCGACACCTACTGCCTCACTCATAACGAAACCTCAACTGGTGTCGCCATGCAGCTCACACGTCCTGCAGGTATCGGCGATGCACTGGTCATTGTTGATGCGACTTCTGCTGCGGGCGGTCTTGCCTGGTCGCCGAGCGAAGTTGACGTCTATTACTTTGCCCCCCAAAAATCGTTTGCCAGCGATGGTGGTTTGTGGATCGCCTGCTGTTCGCCGCGTGCCATTGCACGAATTGAAAAAATCAATTCCACTGGTCGCTGGACACCTGCGTCGCTGGATCTGAAAATCGCTCTCGACAACTCGCGTGCTGACCAGACCTACAACACCCCCGCTATCGCCACTATCTTTCTGCTCGACCAACAACTGCAGTGGATGCTGGCGCAGGGTGGCCTGTCGTGGTGTGCTGCACGCACGGCCGAGTCAGCCAGCATTATCTACAACTGGGCACAACAAAGCGCGTATGCCACGCCATTCGTAGCCAACACTGCTCAACGCTCGCATGTAGTGGCCACCATCGACCTCGATGGTATTGCAGCAACTGATATGAGTGCAGTGTTGCGCCACAACGGCATCGTCGACACTGACGGTTACCGCAAGTTGGGCCGCAACCAATTGCGAGTCGGAATGTTCCCCGCGGTTGAACCTGCCGACGTTGCAGCACTCACCCGCTGTGTCGACTATGTCGCCGAGCGATTGCGTGCATGACAATGCGACAATTCTCTGACAACTACCCCACGGTTGACGAGGTGCTCGACTCTCATATTGACGAGATTCCTCGTTTGTCACGCCCAGTAATGCTGGTGGCTCTGCAAGGTTGGTTTGATGCAACCAAGGCCGCCACGGGTGCTCTGGATTGGCTCATGCAAAATCGCAACTTCGTCACTGTTGCCTCAATTGACCCAGATCCATTTTTTGATTTCACTCAAGAACGACCTGAGATCTGGGTGGATGAAGACGACCAGCGCCATGTGCGTTGGCCTTCCAACGAGGTGATGGCAACGCGCGACACGGATGGTGGCCGCGACTTGGTGGTCATCTCAGGTGTTGAACCCCATTTGCATTGGCCTACGTTCGTGGCCTGCATCGTGCGTTGTGCCCGCGAATTGCAGTGCAGTGCAGTGGTGACTGTTGGTGCGATGCTCGACGCACTGCCCCACAGCCGCACACCCGTCGTGACCGGCAGCACCACAAACCGTGCTCTGGCCGACAAGCTCGGGCTTTCGCGGCCGCAATACGAAGGCCCGACAGGCATCGTTGGTGTGCTGCTTGAACGACTAGAGCACGAACGCATTCCGGCTGTGTCTTTGCGCGTTGGGGTTCCGCATTACTTGGCATCGTCTGAGCACCCCAAGTCATCAGCGGCGCTCTTGCGACACATCGAGCGCGTGCTCAATGTGTCTACCCAACATGCCGAACTGTATGACGACATTCAGAGATGGGCCGATATTCACGAGGCGGCGCTCGAAGAAGACGAGCAAACAAAGGACTACGTGCGAATGCTCGAGGCTGAATATGACCGACGCAATGACACGGTTATGCCGAGCGCCGATGATTTGGGTGACGCCTTTGAACGCTTTCTACGCGAGCAGGGCGACGACTAAGTTCACCAATAATTCACTTTATATATCTCTCAATATTTGTTGAGAGATATAGAGTCTGGTGCATGGCGTCAATCCACCACCGCGCAGCGTTGTTCGCTGCACTCGGAGACCCCATCCGATTGGAGATTGCCGAAGAGCTCTCCCGCTCCGACCGGACGCCAGGCGAACTCGTCGAAAAGTTCGAATTGAGTTCGGCATTATTGGCCCACCACTTGGATGTTTTAGAAAGTGCCGGGCTCATTGAACGAACCGAGTCACACGCCGACCGACGCAAGCGGTTCGTGCGACTCGTCGAGCGGCACCGCCCACTACTCGTTGGGGCGCCTGCTGCCACCAGCGTGACTTTTGTGTGCCGCCAGAACTCGGCGCGATCACAGCTTGCTGCTGCAATATGGCAACGCATTGTCGGAACCACTGCCACGAGTGCTGGCACTGCACCAGCGACAGCTGTCCACCCGCTTACCGTGCAAGTTGCTCGGCAGCACCAGCTTGACCTGCGCAGAGCAGTCCCGCTTCAATACTTCGCTAGCCAAACTCGAGGCAAGACCGTCATCACCGTCTGCGACCAGTCGCATGATGACTTGAAACGGCCGCTATCGCGACTGCACTGGTCGCTGCGCGACCCAGTAAAAGACGGCACCATGGCTGCATTTGAAGCCACCTACCAAGAACTCGTTGAGCGCATTACACCGCTCAGCAAGTAAGACCCAACGCAAACAAGGAGCAGTTATGAGTATCTACCAGCCCAGTGAAGAATCTGAGATCATTGAGCACACTGTGAATCAGTTGTCGCGCAAGTATGCAGGAAAATTTGATGAGTCCGAAATTCGACCCATCGTGTCAGACTCGTTTTCAAGTTTTGCTGACGCCAAGGTGCGTAGCTTTGTCCCAGTATTCACCACCCGCTATGCCGACGACCGGCTGCGTGCCCTGGCGAAGGTGCGTGGCTTCATCACCGACGCACCGCCCTCGGTATTGTTTGTCTGCGTGCACAATGCCGGTCGGTCGCAAATGGCTGCTGGCTGGCTGCGTCACCTCTCCAAGGGCAAAATCGAGGTCTACTCCGGTGGCTCGCTTCCTGGCAAAGACCTCAACACCGCGGCAATTGCAGCGATGAACGAAGTTGGCATCGACATCGCCAACGAATTCCCAAAGCCATTCGCAGTGGAAATCGTGCAGGCTGCCGATGTGGTCATCACGATGGGTTGTGGCGATACTTGCCCGATCTTTCCTGGCAAGCGCTACGAGGACTGGGCTCTCGACGACCCGGCTGGGCTAGATGTTGCGGCGGTTCGACCAATTCGCGAAGAAATTCGTCGGCGAGTAGAAAGCCTGATCTCTGATCTAGCGGTCAACGTCAAATGACCACACCACTTTCACGGCGCCTCGTTGCCGAAGGCGTCGGCACAGGTCTCCTCATTATTGCGGTAGTGGGTTCGGGCATCATGGCCACGAATCTCACCGACGATGTCGCCATTCAACTTCTAGCCAATGCAGGAGCAACTGTCGGAGCACTCATCGCCCTCATCATGATGTTTGGGCCAATATCGGGAGCACATTTCAACCCGGTAGTCACAGCCAGTGATTGTGTGTTGAACGCACGACCATGGCGAGATTTAGCGCCATACTTTGCCGCACAAACCCTGGGGGGAATCGTTGGCGCTGCGATTGCAAACACCATGTTTGACCTCGATGTTCTCGGGCCGTCGACAAAGATTCGTGAGGGCAGCGGCATTTGGCTGGGAGAAGTAGTCGCAACATTGGGTTTGCTGATGGTGATTTTTCTCATCAGCAAACACCGCGCCGATTCGGTTCCAGTCGCTGTGGGTGTCTGGATTGGTGGCGCCTATTGGTTCACTTCATCGACTTCTTTGGCCAACCCAGCCGTGACCATTTCGCGTGCCTTCACCGAGTCATTTGCGGGCATCGCACCCGAGTCGGTGCCGTTATTCATTGTGATGCAAATTGTGGGTTGCGCCATTGCCCTGCCACTTCTGCGCTATCTGCGTAAGTAGACAAATGAAAAGCCCCGGGCTTTCGCCCGGGGCCCTTCCTTACCTCGTGGGGGACGAGGTGATTACCTCACTGGTATCAGCTGGCGCCACACTTCTTGGCGAGCGCAATACCTTGGGTTGCAGCTGCACCCACGATGGGGGTGTAACCGAGGGCTTCGGCATTCTTTGGCCCGAAGTCCTTGATCAGCCATTCAAACAACTGCGCAACAACCTTGTTCTTTGCATCTGACGCCGTCTGGCACAGACCGTAGGTCACCGCACCGAGCGGATATGCAGTTCGGTTGCTGGTTTGCTTCCAGTTGAAGGAAATGAGACCCCTTGCATCCTGCGATCCACCACCCAAGTGCGAGGCGTAGCCCTCGGACGTTGGAGGTACGTATGCACCGGCTGCGTTGCGGATGTTTGCAATACGAACACCTTGCGCAACACGCGTTGGGTCTGCGGCATCAGCAACGTCCAAGTATGAAATCGTGCCGTTCGTGCGGGCGACATAGTTACCCACGCCAGCGTTTTGCGGCTGGCCAACGAAGCGCGAACCGAACCTGGTGGTACCACCTGGCACGCAATTCTGGAAGGCATCGTTAATTCCCCAGTCGCTGTTCACAGCACCCTTCATGTATTGACAGAAGTTGTTGGTGGTGCCAGAGGTATCGGCGCGGTGCACTACTTGGATGCTCTTATTCGGCAAGCTGACGGTTGCCTGCTTGTACTGAGCAATAGTCTTGCCACCAACTTTCACCGAAAACGAGTCTTTCGCCTTCACTGGGAAGGTCATGTTGACTGCACCTTTGGTGCCAACCGTCAGGGTCTTCACCGACTTCTTTGTGGCGTCGTTGATGAGCTCAATCTTCTTACCCTTGTTCGCTTTGAGCGTGGCGGGCAACATGTTGACCGTCAACTTGGCGGAAGTTCTTGAGACGTTCTGCCAGAGCGTGGTTGCTCCTTTGACATCAGACTTCTTCTTCGAGTTGGCCCATGTTGGGTTGAGTTTGAGGTCCTGGGCAATGCTCGGGTGATTCCAGTTATCGATGGTCCCGCCGAAAATACCGTTGATCGTGGCTGGGCTCAAGGACAGTGTTACACCTTTCAACTCATCCAAGCGATATGCCACCGCGATGGCGCTTGCTACGTACGGAATGTACGTCCAGCCAAAAGATGGCACGTCAGATGGGCCCACTGCCGAGTCGGTGCCCGCAAACTTGAAGGTACCCGACTTGAAGTTCTTTTTACCCGTTCCCGAGCCAGTCGAGGTATAGGTGATGTTGTGGTTGTACGTCCTATTGAACTCAGCAATTGCTGGAGTAAGGAACTTGACGGGGAAGGAAGCGCCTCCACCAGAAACATCTTCGGCTTTCACCATCGACGCACTGGAAAGAACACTGGCCACTGCAATACAGAGCGCAGTGATTCGTTGATTTCGTTTCTTCATGATGTCTCCTATTGGGTTGGGATTCTGACATCCAAACCGTAGGAGGGTTGTCTTGCAGGCTGCTGTCGTGACAGCGACTAGACCATGTCCGATTGATTAACAATCGGTAAACGATCAGCCGAATTTTCCTTGCACGTAGTCAGCGGTTCGCGAGTCACTGGGATTGGTGAACATCTTGCGAGTGGAGTCTGCCTCTACGAGATACCCCGGTCCACCGTCGGTCAGGAAGAAAGCGCAATGGTCACTCACTCGACTGGCTTGCTGCATGTTATGAGTCACGATCACAATGGTGATTTTTTCCGCCAATTCCTTGATGGTTTCCTCAATGCGCAAGGTACTTCCTGGGTCGAGCGCCGAACATGGTTCGTCCATTAGCAGCACTTGTGGCTCCACCGCAAGGGAGCGCGCAATGCACAGGCGTTGCTGTTGACCGCCAGACAACGATCCGCCTGAAGCGTCGAGCCGATCTTTGACCTCGTTCCACAATCCCGCACGAGTGAGACATTTCTCTACGATCTCGTCGTGATTGTCTCGCTTCAGATGGGCAAGCTTGATTCCGGCGAGAACATTTTCGCGAATAGTCATGGCGGGAAATGGGTTTGGCTTCTGAAACACCATGCCCACCTTGAGGCGGATCATCGCAGGGTCTTCCGAGGGATCATAAATGTCTTTGCCATTGAGCAAAACCGAACCTGCCATCGCTGCAGTGGGAATGAACTCGTGCATTCGGTTGAGTAATCGAATAAAGGTCGACTTGCCACAACCTGAGGGGCCGATAAGGCCGGTCACCGTGCGCTCGGGGAAAGTGAGAGAAACCCCAGCGAGTGCATGGTGTTTGCCGAACCAGGCATGTACAGCCTTCGTCTCGAGGCCGCGAAATTCAAGTGCGGTTCCCCCAACTGAAGTTGACTCTGCCGAACTGCTTGTGGTGCCTTGGGTCATCTCTGATGTCCTTTGTTGAGTGGATTCCATATCGTTACTTTTGGTTCTTTCGCTGTCCCAGGCGTCGTGCTAGGAAAAACAGTGCCGACACAATTGAAAGCAGTACTAACGACCCAGTCCACGCACGTGCAACGGAGTACTCGGTTCCATAGTTGAACATCGCAAAGATGTACGTAGGCAGTGATGCCAGCGTTCCACCCACTGGATTCCATACGAAACCATTCGTATTCAACGATGTGAGCAGCAACGGTGCAGTTTCACCAACTACACGCGCAACACCGAGAATTCCGGCAGTAATGAGCCCGGCACGCACCGTCGGTAGCACCACCATGATTGCAGTGCGCCATTGACGCGCACCGAGTGCATAGCCCGCGCTACGTAAGTCGTCAGGCACGAGCTTGAGCACCTCTTCGGCAGTGCGCGAAACCGTAGGAAGCATCAGCACTGCAAGTGCGAGACCTCCAGCCAAGCCCGAGTATTTTTCCATCGAGCGAACCACCGTGGTAAATATGAAAAGACCTGCGACAACTGAAGGAACTCCGGCCATTGACTGGACAAACAACCTGACCAAAAACGTGAGTCGCCCACGGACTTCAGTGAGGTAAATACCGCACAGGATGCCGAGTGGGAGTGTGATCAGCGTTGCAATGGCCACCATTATCAGCGTGCCGACAACGGCGTGACCAGCGCCGCCAAGATTTAGCTCATCATCAGGGGTGGTAACTCGCATGTCGCCGACGAAATAACCGGGATACAGCCCTCGATAGCCCCGCCAAAGCACGGTGGCAAAGATCGAGAGCCACGGCACAAATGCAACGACACCCAGCGCTGTCACCACAACGCGCGCTATGGCGTTACGACGTTCTTTTGTCCCCAGGCGAGAGGTGATGCCAATCACCCAAGCAAAGTTGAGGATGAGGAAGGCAACTGCCCAGCCATCGACGTCTGCCAACGGGGTGACAACCGTAAGCCCAATTGCTAGTACGCCAAAGACAACGAGGCGAGCGAAGGTGATTAGTCGCTCGCTACGGCGACCCGCCCATGGTCGTTGAGGCGTGGGAACAGTTGATTCAGGGTTCGTTGACCCAGTAAGTGCAGCAACGTTGCTCATGCGCGAGGCGTAGTCCTCTGGATAATCGATGACGCAATGGTGTTGACGATGAGCGTTATGACGAAAAGCACCAAACCCGAGGCCATGAGTGCGGAAATTTCCTTATCTGATGCTTCTCCGAACTTGAGCGCAATCATTGATGCAACATTGCCGCCAGTTGAGTCCAAAATGTTAAACGAGTATTTAAACACCAGGTTCAGCATCAAATAAATCGCAACCGTTTCGCCGAGAGCACGCCCCAAGCCAAGCATGATGCCAGCGAATACGCCACTCTTGCCGTAGGGCAACACGACCGAGCGAATTGCCCCGAGCTTGGTGCCGCCAAGTGCGTAACAGGTGTCGATCAGGTCACGTGGCGTGCGTGAGTACACCTCTCGTGCAACAGAGGTCGTAATCGGCACGACGAGTGCCGCAAGCACACATCCAGCTACGAATGGGCTTCGCCCAAAGTTTTCAAACTCCACGGAAAAAATTGGAATGAACCCCAGGCGATCGTTGAGAAACGTGGCCCAGCGAACGCCGAACGATGTGAATATCTCGACACCCCACAAACCAAAGATGAGCGACGGAATTGCAGCTGCGAGATCCAACAAAATGACAAGCGGTCGGTAGATGAATCGTGGTGCAAAGAATTCGATATACAACGCCCCACCGATTGATAGTGGAACTGCAAAAAGGAGGGCGATCGATGCCACGACGACGGAACCGACGATCATTGGTCCGATGGAGAAAATGCTGCCATCGTTCGCCTCATCGGCAGCCGCGGTAGCACCACCGAGCGGATCCTCGCCGGCCGAGAACCACTCAGTTCCGGTGAGAAAGTTGAAGCCAAATTCCCGGAAGGTCCCTGAACTCCGAAGTATCAAAAATCCAGCGATGATTCCGAGTGCGACCAGCGATGTCAATGCCCCGGCAGTGACGATGCCACGGAAGACCTTGTCAGCCCTGCTGTAGATGACCGTCATCTTGCGAGGTGTCGGGGTTTCGACCGTGGTCACAGCCCCTAACTCTCGCCGCAACGCCTATACCAATGCTGGCGAAAAGGTGAACGGAAGGTAAATTATCGACCGTTAGGTCGCGAGGCTGGCCAGTTTCTCTTTGACCTTGGCCAGCGACGGGTTGGTCATGGCCGAGCCGTCGGTAAACACCAATGTGGGCACCGTCTGGTTGCCGTTATTGACCCGCTCGACGATTTCGGCCGTACCCGGAGTGGTTTCAATATCGACTTCTGCAAAATTGATGCCGTCGTCCTGCATCATGCGCTTCAGGCGCTTGCAGTAGCCGCACCACGTGGTGGTGTACATGGTGACGTCGGGTGTTGCGCCTGAC
>ERZ889217.798-NODE-798-length-17808-cov-10.524418_pt1 | contig 17808 bp, 19 predicted proteins | sample MGYA00521098_ERZ889217 | MGnify/ENA primary metagenome ERZ889217 (study PRJEB32303, sample SAMEA104408613) | aquatic metagenome | biome: Brackish water; feature: Pelagic; material: water | place: Baltic Sea | collected 2014-06-10T22:04:00 | depth 2,362 m ... | reverse complement strand
TGGATCCCAGTCATAACCAGTGGGAACAGCAACTTCTAATTGCATAACAATATTTTCACCAGTTAAAACAGTTGCAGAAACTGCACTAATTGATTCAAGTGTGATGGCATCAACAGAAGTTGCATGAGAAGTATTTGTCATGAAACTACTAGTAATAATTAAAGTTAAAATGCCAACCCATATTTTTATTCTCTTCATCACACCATTCGTCCCTCGAGTAATTGATACTCGTGGGACGAAAGGGTTTTAGTTATTTATTATTTTTTGAGACTTATTTGGGACAAGTTATTTAACTTGTTTTTTGAATTCTGCGTGATTTCCACAGTTCCACATCAGTAGTATTTCCAGGTCTAATTACTCCACCCAGTCTTGCCTCTAAAGATCTGATGTGATTTTCCAAGACCAGAATTCTTTTAACACCTTCAAGGTTTACTCCCTCCGAAGTTAGTTGAGCAACATACTTTAATTTGGCTATATCTATGCGTGAATAAAGTCTTCGAGAACCACCTTGTCTAGATGGGGAAACTATTCCCAATTTGTCATATTGGCGAAGAGTTTGGGGATGAAGTCCACTTAATTCAGCAGCAATTGAAATAGCAAAAACTGGAATATGATCTTCAACATTTCGATAATTTTTTTTAACAGTCATATTTATCGCTTCCTTCTAGCATTAAGTGCAATAATTTCTGCTCGAGGATTATCGTGAGTTACCTCAGTGGCAAATTCGCGTAATAAATCTTTGGCTTTTCCTGACATGTTTTGGGGCACTGCCACTTCAACTTTTACTAACAAATCCCCTTTACCACCAATGGTTTTTGTCATACCTTCATTTTTAACTCTGAAAGCTCGACCATTTTGAGTTCCTGCTGGAATTTTTAAAGTAACTGTGGTGCCACTTGGAACTGGCACTGCAATTTGAGCACCAAATACTGCTTCGTCGTAGCGAACTGGAACAGTGATCCTGACATTGTCACCATCTCGTTCAAATATTTCATCTTCTTTTACAATGACATTTAAAATTAAATCTCCTGCTTCCCCGCCTCTTCCTCCGGGTTCACCTTTGCCTTTAAGTCTTAATTTAGAATTTGACTTAATTCCTGCAGGAATTCTCGCAGTAATTGTTCTAGTTTCATTAACAATTCCAGTTCCATTACAGTTTGAATCTTTTTGTTCAATAATTCTTCCTGTGCCATAACAAACTGAACAAGTATCAGCAAAACCAAAACCGCCAGCATTTCTCATGGTTTGACCAGATCCATTACAGGCAGAGCATTTCTTAGGATTTGTTCCAGGTTTAGCACCACTGCCTTTACAAGTATTACAAGTTGTTTGGCCCCGAAGAGTTAAAGGAATTGTTGTACCTTCTAAGCATTCATTAAATGAAATAGATACTTCTGTTTCTAAATCAGATCCTCTTCTGGCTCTTTGTTGTCTTCTTGTGCCACCACCACCAAATAGGTCACCTAAATTAAATCCACCTAACACATCTTCTAAATTGACATTGAAACCAGATTGTCCTTGCATGTTTCGCGGATCAAATCCACCACCATTAAAACCACCAGCACTGGCACCATAGGTGCGCATTTGGTCATATTCTGTTCGTTTTTTTGGATCAGATAAAACATCATAAGCTTCAGAAACTGCTTTAAATTTATCCTCTGCACCTTTTTCTTTATTGGTATCAGGATGTAATTCTCTAGCTAATTTTCGGTATTTCTTTTTTAATGTGGCATCGTCAACATCTTTGCTCACACCAAGAATTGAGTAGTAATCTTTTTCTAAATAATCTTTAGCGCTCAACTACTACTCACCTCGGTTCTTAATTAGCTTTAGGTTGTTTAACTACAACTCTTGCTGGACGAATTATTCGATCGCCAACTTTGTAACCAACTTGGGCAACTGTGCCAACTTTTTGTGAATCAACAGATTCATCTTCCATTGTTGATAATGCTTCATGAATACTTGGATCAAAATCTTCATCAACTTTGCCAAATTCAACAAGACCTAATCTTTTAGTCACTGTGCTTAAAGCATCTGCAACTGTGGAAAATGTGCCTGTTAAATCACCGTGTTCGCGAGCACGCGAAATGTCATCCAATATTGGAATTAATTGTTCAAGTGCCACACTGGTTGACATGTCGCGAATTAATTCGCGATCACGATCAACTCGTTTGCGGTAATTGGCGTATTCAGCGGTGATGCGTTGTAAATCAGCTGTTAATTCAGAAACTTTGTCAGAAGAGTTCTCCGAAGCTTCTTTACTCGCATCACCACTGTTTGGTGCAGCCGCACTTTCATCGCGCGGCTGACCAGTTTGTGGATCAATTCGACGCTTGTCGCTGATCTTTACGCCTTCGCTTGACTCATCGTGCAGCTCAGACGCATTTGTCACTTAGTGTTTGCCCCTTCATCAACAATTTCTGCATCAACAATGTCTTCACCATTGTTTTCTGCATTTTCAGTTGTTGCTTCAGCATTTGCTGCTTGTTCTTGATACATCGCAGCACCTACTGCTTGGGATGCAGCAGCTAGAGCTTCCATTGCAGTTTTAATGCTGGCAATGTCGGTTCCTTCTAATGCTTTTTTCAATGTGGCAAGTGGTTCTTCAACATTTGCTTTTCCTTCGGCAGGAATTTTTTCAGCATTGTCTTTGAGGAATTTCTCTGTTTGGTAAACAAGACCTTCAGCACCATTTCTGACATCTGCTTCTTCTCTACGTGTTTTGTCTTCTTCAGCGTGAGCTTCAGCATCTTTCATCATGCGCTCTACTTCTTCTTTACTTAAACCAGATCCACCAGTAATTGTCATGGATTGTTCTTTGCCGGTGCCTAAATCTTTAGCACTTACGTGCACGATGCCGTTGGCATCAATGTCGAAAGTTACTTCAATTTGTGGCACTCCACGAGGAGCTGGAGGTAACCCTGTTAAATCAAATGTGCCCAAGTTTTTGTTGTAGGCAGCAATTTCTCGCTCACCTTGGGCAACTTTGATTTGCACACTTGGTTGATTATCTTCAGCGGTGGTAAAGATTTCTGATCTCTTAGTTGGAATGGTGGTGTTTCTTTCAATCAGTTTTGTCATTACGCCACCTTTGGTTTCAATACCAAGAGATAGAGGGGTTACATCAAGAAGAAGCACATCTTTAACTTCACCTTTTAGCACACCTGCTTGTAATGCGGCCCCAATTGAAACCACTTCATCTGGGTTAACAGATTTGTTTGGTTCTTTACCGGTAAGTTTTTTAACCAATTCAGTTACTTGTGGCATACGAGTGGAACCACCAACCATAACTATTTGGTTAATTTTTTCTTTAGCAAATCCAGCGTCTTTAATAACTTGTTCAACAGGTTTTTTTGTTCTGTCTAACAAATCAGCTGTCATTGATTCAAATTGGGCACGAGTTAGTGTTTCATCTAAATGCAATGGACCAGCAGCTGATGCTGTTATGTATGGCAAATTAATGTTTGTGGAAGTTGAAGAAGATAATTCAATTTTTGCTTTTTCTGCAGCTTCTCTTAAACGTTGTAATGCCATGTTGTCTTTGGAAAGATCTACACCGTTTTTGTTTTTAAATTCGGTGACCATCCAGTTGATAACTTTTTCATCCCAGTCATCGCCACCTAATTTGTTATCACCAGCTGTTGCTTTAACTTCAACAACACCTTCACCGATTTCTAATAGTGAAACGTCAAATGTTCCACCACCAAGATCGTAAACAAGAATTAGTTCTTCTTTATTTGCTTTGTCTAATCCATAAGCCAATGCTGCTGCTGTTGGTTCGTTAATAATTCTTAAAACATTTAAACCAGCAATTTCACCAGCTTCTTTTGTTGCTTGGCGTTGGGCATCATTAAAATATGCAGGAACAGTAATAACTGCATCTGTTACTGATTCACCTAAATAAGATTCTGCATCTCTTTTTAATTTCATTAAAGTTCGTGCAGAAATTTCTTGGGGGGTGTATTTCTTGCCATCAATATCTTGAGACCAAGAAGTTCCCATATGTCTTTTCACTGAACGAATGGTTCGATCAGGATTTGTCACAGCTTGTCTTTTGGCAACTTCGCCAACAAGTACTTCACCGTTTTTTGCAAATGCCACCACAGATGGGGTGGTTCGAGATCCTTCGGCGTTGGCAATAACTGTTGGGTCTCCGCCTTCTAGGACCGTAACCACTGAGTTGGTGGTTCCAAGGTCAATACCGACCGCACGTGCCATGTTTTCTCCTTCAAGTTGATACGACTTACGAGCCATTTATTGGCTGTTGTTATCAATATTGAACCCATCTAACTAAAGATGCAACTTTTGTTAGCCTTGTCGGCTCAACTGTCTTGAGTCTAGTACACTAAAGAAATGGGTTTTTACCCAGGAATTACTTACTTAATGTCTGTTTTGTGAAAATTTAGATAAGCCTTAGATGGTGTTGGTCCTCTTTGACCTTGGTAGCGAGACCCATAAACAGCTGCCCCATAAGGATGCTCTGCAGGACTGGAAAGACGAAACAGGGCTAATTGACCGATTTTCATCCCCGGCCAGAGCTTGATGGGCAAATTTGCCACATTGCTTAACTCCAAAGTGACATGGCCTGAAAATCCTGGATCAATAAACCCAGCAGTTGAATGAGTTAAAAGTCCTAAGCGACCTAAAGATGATTTTCCTTCCAGGCGACCTGCGATGTCATCTGGCAGCGTAATTACTTCGTATGTGCTTCCTAAAACAAATTCACCTGGATGAAGAATAAATGGCTCATTTGGTTCAACCCCAACTTCCCGGGTTAAATCTGGTTGATTCTCCGCAGGATCAATATAGGCATATTTATGGTTTTCAAAAGTTCTAAAAAGACGATCTAATCTCACATCCACACTGGATGGTTGAACCATATTTAAATCACATGGCTCTAACACCACACGTTTTTTTTCTATTTCAAGCTTGATGTCTTTGTCTGAAAGAAGCATAAGTAAAAGCCTATCGTCTCTTGGTCATTTAATAAAACACCCCAGCATCACTTTTTACTTGATCACTCGATCTGCCAGGACTGGTAATTTTTCTCTGGCTTGATTTACATTTTGTAAATCTATTTCCACATTTATTACTTGTTCTTGTTGACTCAAAGTATTTAACACTTTGCCCCAAGCATCAACTACCACACTGTTACCACCAAGTTTAGTGTTCCCATTTACACCAACCCCATTACAAGCAATAAAGATTGATTGGTTTTCAATAGCACGAGCTCTTGTTAAAACATTCCAATGTTCAATTCTTACTTCAGGCCAACCTGAAGTCATTAACACACTTGTTGCACCTTTTTCATTTAGTTTTCTAAAAAGTTCAGGAAATCTTAAGTCATAACAAGTTGTTAAAGCAGTCATTCCTAAAGGTGTAACAACACAAACTAAATCCTGACCATGGGTTAATTGTTTTGATTCACCTTCACTAAAACCAAATAAATGTATTTTTTTATAGGTTGCTGAAATTTCTCCTTGGCTATCAACCAAAAGTGAGGTGTTAAATAATGAACCATTTATTTTTTCCACAAATGATCCTGCATGAATCCAAACCTCATTTGTAGCCGCAATGTCACAAATTTGCTCAGAAATTGGTCCTGGGAAAGTTGTGGCAAGTGAAACACTTAAATCAATATTGAATGCCCCACCATGCCAAAGCTCGGGAAGCATTATCAAATCTGGTTTTCTACCATCTTTGCCTTGAGCTATTTCACTCAAATCTTTTATTACCCGCTCAAAGCGATTAACAGGTGATTCAGAATCATCTGAATTAATCTGCATTAAAGATACAAAAGCTGTGCTCATTTCATGAAATCTAGCACCAATATTTGGGTAGGCTAAATCTCTATGAAAAGCCGATTAGTTTTGCCCCACTCCACTGCTAGTGCCTTTTCGGTGACCGCATCTTTGGCAATCATCTATTTTGTTTGGGCATCTACCTATGTGGGAACTGCTTTTGTAGTGGAAGAAATTGATCCCTACACCGGTTCTGGTTTCAGATTTATTCTTGCAGGATTATTACTTTTTTTGTTCATAATTATTACTAAAGGTCCAAAAGCATTATTAGTAACTAAAAAACAAGTTAGAAATGCGATGTTTATCGGTTTTATTCTTATTGGACTGTCCTCACCTTTACTTGGGGTTGCAGCACAGCAAATATCAAGTGGACTAATTGCGCTCTTAGTTGCTATGACACCAATTTTTATAGCCATTTTAAGATTTATTTTTGGTGATATTCCAAGTATAAAAACAATTCTGGGGATAGTAATTGGATTTACTGGTGTAATTGTTGTTTTGGTTATTCCCACTGTTAGCAATAATTTATTTATCATAATTTGTCTGATCTCAAATGTTGTTTGGGCAATAGGTTCCTTTTGGTCACAAAAAATAGAACTTCCCAAATCTCCCTTAACAACAGCTGCCATACAAACACTTTTTGGTGGGATGTGTGCAGTTTTAATCGGTGCCTTGAGGGGTGAAAGAACTTCATCTTTTTTTTCGGCAAGTGAAAGTGAAACTTGGATTGCTTTTATTTATATATCTGTAATGGGTGCAATTGCATACAGTGCTTACGCATTCTTGTTAGTAAATACACCAATTTCACTTGTGGCAACTCATGCATTTGTTAATCCAGTAGTCGCAATTTTTCTGGGAAATCTTTTAAGAAACGAAAAGATAAGTTTGTCCATTATTTTAAGTGGTACAATTGTGGTAGTGGGTATTGCTTTAGTGGTACTGGGGGAGAAGAAAAAAGAATTAATTAATCCTGAAACTTAAGACAAATTTCTAAAAGGCGATCATTAGCAGTTTTTTCAGCAATTGTTACTCGAACACCATCATTAGCAAAAACTCTGACACTTAAACCAAGTTCTTCACACTTTGTAGCAAAATCTATGGCTTTTTCTTTAAGATCAAGCCAAATAAAGTTTCCATCAGCTTTTGCTAAATTCCAACCTTGTTTTGTTAATTCGCTAACCACCCTGGATCGCTCTTGCACCAACATATCTATTCGTTGTAATAACTCTGCTTCATTATCAAGAGCTGCTAGTCCTGCTTCTTCAGCAATATTTGTAACACCAAAAGTAAGTGCCACCTTGTTTAAAGTTTCGATTACATGAGGTTGTGCAATACAAAAACCAACACGCAAACCCGCCATTCCATAAGCTTTAGAAAAAGTTCTCAAGATTGCAACATTAGGTTTTTTCCATGCATCGCGCATTCCTTCAACTGCATCTTCATCTCTGACAAATTCTGTATAAGCTTCATCAAGTACTACAAGTACTGTTTCTGGAACTTGTTTAATAAATTTTAAGAAAGCTTCTTTTTTTATTGCAGGACCAGTTGGATTATTTGGACTACATAACAAAACACAACTTGTTTTATCAGTTATAGCTTTTGCCATCGCATCTAGATCATGTTCAAAAGTTTTAGTTAATGGAACCATCACAGGTTTTGCTCCAGCAACTTTAGTAATTATTGGATAGGCCTCAAAAGATCTCCACGCAAAAACTACTTCATTTCCAACTGTTGATGATGCTTGAATTAATTGAGTTAAAACGGCAACAGAGCCAGTTCCTACTTGAATGTTTTCAATATTTACTTTGTATTTGTTAGCTAGTTTTGTTCTTAATCTGATGGAAGCAGGATCTGGATAGCGTTGCACACTTTGCGCAGCTTTAGTAATTGCATCCACAATGGCAGGAATTGGTGCATAAGGGTTTTCATTTGCGGAAACTTTAAATGTTTCTAAACCAGGTTTAGCTTTTGGTGTAGCACCAGCCTTATATGCAGGCATGCTGGCAAGATCCTGGCGCAGGTGTGGCGTAGTCATGAGTAAAGATTAGGCGTTAGACCTTGCACTACTCTCAAGTGAGTAAATAGTGCACGAATAAGGAGTAAATAAATTGCGTTTACGCAAGTCCCTCCCAATTGTTCTTGCAGGAATTAGTGCATTTTTTGCACTTTCCACTTGGGCTTTTGCCTCTCCTCCAGGATCTGCCCCTGATGATGATTTTCATCTTCCTGCTATTTGGTGCTCCCATGGTTTTGTTGAAGGTTTGTGTGATCCTGAATTTGCCGACGATGGTTACGGAAAAACTCCTACCCCTCTTTCTCCTTCTGCTATTTGTTTTGCATTTAATTCAGAAAATAGTGCTGCTTGTCAAGCCAAACAGTTTGATTGGAATAACAAAGAATTAGCTGGATCAAGAACTAATGAAATAGGTAGATTTCCAAATGGTTTTTATTGGACCATGCATTTATTAATTGGTGATGACACATTGCAATCTGCTATGGCCATGCGAATCTTTAATTCTTTTGTCGCAGTTGTTTTATTAATTGTCACAGCAATCTATGCTCAACCGTTTATTAGATTTGCTCTGATTGGAACATGGGTTTCAGTTGTTACTCCTTTAGCTCTCTTTACAATTCCATCTACCAATCCAAGTAGTTGGTCGATAATTGGACTTGGTATTTACTGGGCTGCTCTTCTTTCATTTTTACAAAGTAAAGAAAAAAAATATTTATTAATAAATGGTGTGATTATCACCATTACGGGATTAATGACAATTAATTCTCGATCAGAGGCAAGTCCTTATCTTTTACTTGTCACAGTCATTATTTTATTTCTTCATGCCCCCATCAAAGAAATATTTAAACTTAAGCTCAAATACCTTCTTCCAATTACAATTAGTGCTCTTGCCGCGTATGAATTCTTAACAACTCCTTCAACACTTGGTTGGTCTTCTGGTTTACAAGGAGGAGATCCAAATAGAACTAGAGGAGAGTTGTGGTTTAGAAATATAAGTCAATGGCCAAGATTAATTGATGGTTCTGTTGGAGGTTGGCCACTTGGTTGGTTTGATACTCCATTGCCGCCAATGACAAGTTTCTTTAGCCTTCTAGTTCTAATTGGTTTTTTCTTTATTGGGTTAAGAGTTACCACTTGGAAGAAAAATATTAGTTTAATTCTAATTATGGGAGCAATATTTTATATTCCTTTAAGAATTCTTTATTTAGGATTCAATTTTGTGGGCGAAGGTGTGCAGCCTCGTTATTTTTTACCACTCTTAATGGTTTTTGTAGGAATTTCACTTTTGGCATTAGGTAAAGAACCAATTACTTTTTCGTTCTCCCAAGCTTTTGTGTTATTTGGCTCTTTAGTGGTAGCACATGCATTTGCACTTCACTACACAATGCGCCGCTACATTACTGGGGTGAGCAGTGGGTTTACTGGAAGTGACAAAACTGATTGGAATTTAAATCAAGATGTTGAATGGTGGTGGAGTGCCCTACCAAATCCACTAACAACATGGGTTTTTGGTTCACTTACTTTTGCTTTGGCAGCATTTATTGCAATTAATTATTTACGAAAACCAATTAAATTATCGCAGTAATTGCGTCTCGAAAAATTTGAGTGTGACGATCAATGTCATTTTCTTTAGTGTCAGGACACATAAGGGCCATATTGTGAAATGGTGTCATTAAAATATCTCTGTTGATGGTGTAAAGGTGCATATACTCATCTAATTCATCATCACTGGCAAGTGCTGATTCTGTACCATTTTTTGGAGCAGGTTTAGCAAATCTATATTCAGCTCTTGCCCCTAATTGACTAATGGACCAATCAAGATTTTTTTCATCTAATATTTGTTGCACTTCTTTGGTGAACTTTGTGGCTAAATTAATCATGTGAGAAAAGTTTTCTTTTGTTAAAACTTTTTCTAATGTTGCTCTCATGGCAGTAACTGAAAGTGCATTGCCCGATAAAGTGCCACCAACTCCACCCACATCAACAAGATCTGCCCCGGTGTGATTTCGGGCTTTATCCGCTAAATCTTTAGTTATGCCATAAGCACCTGATGCAATTCCTCCACCAATTGATTTACCAATTGTGACAATGTCAGGATTTAAATTATTTGCCGTTGTCATCCCGCCATAGCTTGCTGAAAATGTGTGGGTTTCATCAATCAGCAACAAAGCTTCATATTTGGTAGCAAGCTCTCTTAATCCTTCTAAAAACCCTTGCTCTGGAAGGACAATTCCAATATTGGTAAGGGCAGGCTCAGTAATTATTACTGCCACATCACCGTTAGTTAAAGCTTTTTCTACGCTGGCTAAATCATTAAATTCTGCCACCCGAGTTGTGTCAGATATATTTCCTGGTGCACCAACGTTTCCTGGACGCAATTTTGTTTCACCGTTTTCACCAGTTATAACAAAAGTTTCATCAACAGTTCCGTGGTAACCATAAGAAAAAGCTAAAACTTTTGATTTACCAGTGACCATGCGAGCAAGTCTTAAAGCCCACCTGTTGGCATCAGTTGCTGATAAACAAAAAGACCACAATGGAACTTTGAATCTTTGTGCTAATTCTTGTGCCACCCATTGACCATCTGCGGTGGGAAGCATTGTTGTTGCCCCACCTAATTTGGTGTAACGATTATTTATTGCCTCACTTACTTCATCAGGTGAATGTCCCGCCATTGCAGCGGTGTCACCTAATGCAAAATCAATGTAGGTGTGTCCATCAACTGAAGTGATTCTATTTCCTTTAGCGCGATCTAAATAAATCGGAAATCCACCAGACCATTTGTTCATCCAGGTCATTGGCACTTGGCCAAAAAGATTTGTGGCTGAATTAAATAACTCTAAAGATTTTGGGTTTCTTTGTAAATAAAGTTTTCGCTCAGCAACAAGAGCAGTTTTTAATTTGCTTCTATCAATTGTCATTTTGAGGAGTGATTGATGAAATTGGGGTGTTGTATTTATTTGGCATTTCAGCAAATCTTGAGTAATGACCTTGGAAAGAAACAGCAATGGTGGCAACTGGACCATTTCTATGTTTTGCCACAATTAAATCTGCTTCACCTGGTCTTGCTTCTTTGTCGTAATGCTCTTCGCGATGAATCAAAATAACCACATCTGAGTCTTGTTCCAGAGAACCTGATTCTCTTAAATCTGAAAGCATTGGGCGCTTATCTGTTCTTTGCTCAGGTCCACGATTTAGCTGAGATATTGCTACAACTGGCACATCTAATTCTTTAGCAAGAAGTTTTAATGATCGAGAAAATTCTGAAACTTCCTGTTGACGAGATTCAACTTTTCTACCACTTGTCATCAACTGCAAATAGTCAACTACCACAAGTTTTAGATCATGGCGTTGTTTTAATCTTCTGCACTTTGCTCTAATTTCAGTAATGGTTAAATTAGGTGAATCATCAATAAACAATGGTGCACTGGAAACATTACTCATTTTGCGAGCAAGTTTTTGCCAATCTGCTTCATTCATTTTTCCACTACGCATTGCTGTTAAACCAATACTTGATTCCGAAGATAGTAAACGCATCACAATTTCGTTTCGTCCCATTTCCAGGGAGAACACTGCAGCGGTGGCATTATTTTTAATTGAAGCAGCTCTTGCAAAATCTAGTCCAAGAGTTGATTTACCCATACCAGGTCTTGCAGCTAACATAATTAATTGTCCAGGTTGTAAACCATTTAGTAATCTATCTAAATCAGCAAAACCAGTTGGAATTCCAACAAGACTATCTCCATGTTGGGCAATTGCGTTCATTTCTTCTAAAGCTTGATTCATTAATTTATCTAATCTTTGATAATCATCAGCTGTTCTTCGATCTGTGACATCATAAATTTCTGCTTGAGCCCGATCAACTAAATTGTCTACTTCACCAGTTTCGTTGTAACTCATTTGCACAATACGTGTGCCAGCTTCAACAAGTCTTCTTAAAATTGCTTTTTCTTTAACAATTCGTGCGTAGTATCCAGCATTAGCTGCAGTTGGCACAGATGCCACAAGGGTGTGTAAATATGCAGCACCACCAATTTTTGCTAATTCGCCACTGCGAGTTAGTTCAGCTGCAACTGTTACTGCATCTGCTGGTTCACCACGTGAATACAAATCAATAACGGTTGAAAATAATGTTTGATGATTTGGTCTATAGAAATCATGTTCACGAACTTGTTCAACAACATCTGCTATCGCATCTTTTGACAACAACATCGCGCCAATAACACTTTGTTCAGCTGCTACATCTTGGGGAGGAGTTCTAGTTGGATCTTGCGGCGGAAGAGGTAGCTCTGAAACTGACATGCTGGCTTACCCCGCCTTTCAAATTTATTGTTCTTACTTAAATGTCTCACAAAGGTGTGACGTTTTTATTAGAACAAAATCCCTAGGTTTTCAACGTAGAGGTAAAGCCGCCTTGAGCACAAAGTCTCTTGTGGATGAGCCTGTGGACAAGAGGGGGACAACTGTGAATTAGTGAGGCCTTTCATCGTTTTTGCTGTGGACAAGGTGGGGACCGGTGATTCAAGAAACAGTCTCAAAATGTCACTGACCTGCGCAAATGAGAAAACTTAGTTGTGGGTAAAAAATAATTTCTATTTATTTTCTTAAGCCAACACCTCTTGTCACAACATAACCATGCGAAACTACTTTTAATGAAACTTAAAAATATTAAAACAATTTCTGTTGTTTGTGCAGGAAATATCTGCCGATCCCCCATTGGTGAAGTTGTTTTAAGAGATCGATTAGAAAAAGCTGGTTTAGAAATTTTTGTTGATTCAGCAGGAACTGGTAATTGGCATGAAGGTGAAGATGCCAACGCCAAAACCAACAAAGTATTACGAGAATCAGGTTACGAAATAGCTCACACTGCCAGACAATTTAAAAAACAATGGTTTGAAGAAAGAGATTTAATTCTAGTAATGGATTTAGAAAATAAAAGAAATCTTTTAAGTATTGCCCCACCAACACACAAAGATAAAATCCATTTAATGAGAAAATTTGATCCTAAACTTTCTCACCTTCCAGATGATCATGAGGAACTTGAAGTACCAGATCCGTATCATCAACCATTGGATGATTTTTATGAAGTCTTAGACATGCTTGAAAAAGCAGCAGATGGTCTAATTGGTTTGTTAAAAAATAATGCCCAGTGAATAAATCACTGGGCATTAAATTATTTTAATTTATTTGTTAATAATGTTTACAGTTATTGCAGTTGAAACACTTTGATGCAATTTAACTGGGATTCTGTGTTTGCCAGCTAATTTGATTGGATGTTTCAAAGTTAAAGTGCGACGATCCAATTTCGGACCCCCAGCATCTTGCACAGCTTTAACAATGTCTGAAGTTGTAACAGAACCAAATAGTCTGTTTGTTTGACCAACTTGAGCTTTAACAACAACATTTAAAGATGAAATTGCGTTAGCAATTTCTTTAGCATGATCAAGATCTCTTACTGAACGAGCAGAGCGTGCACGTTTAATTTGATCAACTTGTTTTTGTCCACCTTTGGTCCAGGCCACACCTAATCTTCTAGGGATTAAGAAGTTACGACCAAAACCATCTTTAACAGAAACAATGTCGCCAGGGTTTCCTAAACCTTCAACAACTTGGGTAAGAATAAGTTTCATATTTATTTATCCTTATCTTGTTGTGGTGGTGTAGGGCAACAGTGCCATTTCGCGGGCATTTTTAACAGCTGATGCCACGTCTCTTTGGTGTCTGGTGCAGTTTCCTGTTACACGTCTGGCACGGATTTTGCCGCGATCAGAAATATATTTACGTAACAAATTAATGTCTTTGTAATCGATGTAGGTGATTTCTTTCTTGCAAAATGGGCAAGCCTTCATCTTCATTGGTTTAAAGTTCTTTGGTGCTGAACTCTTTCCGGTTCTGGATTGCTTGACTTGTTTTCTTGGCATCTATTTTTCTTCTTTCTTAAAAGGGAGCTTCGTCATTTGCGCCATTCCAGCCTGAACCTGCATCTGGAGTAGCCCAAGGATCATCATTAGCTGCAGCTGGTGTGCTGGCAGGTGCAGCATTACTGCTGCCACCGAAATTACTTCCGCCTTCGCGAGCAATTTTGGAAACTTTTGCGGTTGCATAACGCAATGCTGGGCCAACATCTTCAACTTCTAATTCCACAACTTGTCTTTCTTGTCCTTCTTTAGTTGTGTAAGAGCGTTGTTTCAATTTGCCAGTCACAATTACGCGGGCACCTTTTGTTAATGAATTGGTTACGTTTTCTGCGTGTTCACGCCAAACGTTGCAATTCATAAATACTGGATCTGAATCTTTCCATTCATTTGTTGTTTTATCCATATAACGAGATGAGGAAACAACTGTGAAGGATGCAACTGCAGCACCGTTTTTGGTGAAACGAAGTTCAGGATCGCGAACTAGGTTTCCCACGATTGTTACGTTGATATCTCCTTGTGCCATTATTTAGCCGATCTTGCTTCGGGGCGCACAACTTTAGTGCGCATAACTGATTCATTTAAATTAAGTTGACGATCAAGTTCAGAAACAGCAAAAGCTGAAGAAGTAATATCTAATACTGCATATATTCCTTCTGTTTTCTTATTGATTTCAAATGCCAAACGGCGACGTCCCCAAATATCAACTTTGTTAACTTTGCCGCCATCTTGGCGCACAACGTTTAAAAAAGTTTCTAAACTTGGGCTGACAGTTTTTTCTTCTAGTTCAGGGTCAAGAATGACCATGACTTCATATTTACGCATGCTTTTTGCCTTCCCCCTTTGGACTAATTCGGTCAAAAGCCATTTGCTTTCGACAGGAGGCTAAAACTATGTACTGCTTTTCCAAAAGAAAGTTAACTTTCGATTGAGACCTAAAGATTACCCGTGAGGCTAATGAGTGCTGCTTTCGAGGTCATTAGCCTTGGATACAAATGACCCAATTAATCGGTGCAGCTTTTGGCTCTGACCCAGATCCTGTGAAACATGCCCAAAGTCTGGGGGCCCAATGTTTTCAAATTCAGGCCGGAGATCCCCAGGGCTGGAAAAAACCTGCGCTTGATTTTCCTGGGGGAGCAAAAGAATTAGCTCAATTGGTGAAAGAAAATAAAATGGCAATTTATATTCATGCCGCATATGTAATAAATGTGGCAAGTACCAATAATCGAATCCGAATACCAAGTCGAAAACTTTTACAACAAACCGTTGATTTGGCAGCAGAAGTTGGATCCCTAGGAGTAATTGTGCACGGAGGACATGTCACAAAAGATGATGATCCCAAAGCGGGTTTTGATAATTGGCGCAAAGCTTGCGAACAGACCGAAATGCATGTTCCAGTCTTAATTGAAAATACTGCAGGTGGATCTCACGCTATGGCTAGAACAAAAGAAAATATAACTAATCTGTGGAAAAGTGTTGGACATACTAATGTTGGGTTTTGTTTTGACACTTGTCATGCTTGGGCGGCAGGAATAAAACTAGAAACCGCGATAAAAGAATTAAAAACTATTACTAAACGAATTGATCTTATTCATGCTAATGGTTCGCGGGATGAATTTGAGTCATCAAGGGATCGTCATAGTAATTTTGACGAATCAATATTGCCGAAAGAACAAATAGCTAAAGTTATAAATGATGCTAAGTGTAATGTGATTATAGAAACAGCAGAACCTGGGATTAAAAAGGATATTGAATTTCTTTTGAAAGCAGTTGGTTAAAATGGCATTAATTTTGAAAGAAATTGATAAAGAAAGTCATATTCAATTTTTAAAAAGTTATCAGACTTTTTCTTTTCTCCAACTTCCTTGCTGGGCAGAAGTTAAAGGTGGTTGGAAGTCAAAAAACATAGGTTGGTTTGATGAAAGAAAACTTGTTTGTGTTGGATTAGTTTTGATAAGAAATATTCCTAAAACAAAATGGTCTCTTTTTTACTTACCTGAGGGACCAGTATTAAGTCCGGAGTATGCCAAAAATGTTATTGATTGGCTAACTCCTTTGAAAGATTTTGCTAAATCTAATGGGGCTTTTAATTTAAAACTTGGGCCACAAGTAACGATAAATACTTGGAATGCCACCACGATTAAAAATGCTATATCCGATAATTCTTATAAAAAATTTAGAGATGTTGATCCAGATCGAGTAAATCCTTTTGGGCTAGATATTGCTATAAAACTTAAAAATCTTGGTGGTAAACAAATTGAATCAACAGGTGAGGGTTTTGGTGATGTGCAACCAAGATTTGTTTTTGCAATAGATGTGGAAGACAAAACCGATGAACAATTACTGTCATCTTTTTCCCAAGAGTGGCGCAGAAATATTAAAAAAGCTGAAAAACTTGAAGTAAAAGTTAAAAGAGCAAATTTTGATGATTTGGAAACTTTTCATAATCTTTATAAAGAAACAGCTAAAAGAGATAAATTTAGTCCTCGTCCTCTTAGTTACTTCAAACAAATGTGGACTTCATTAAACAACAATTCAAATGATTTAGCAGAAATGAGACTTTATTTAGCGCAACAAGAAAACGTTTGTCATGCTGCATGTTTATGGGTGAAAGTTGGTAAACATGTTTGGTATACCTACGGTGCTTCATCAACAATTGGTAGAGAATTAAGGCCCAGCAATGCCATTCAATGGCAAATGATGAGAGATGCCCGTGATGCTGGTGCCAGCATTTATGACATGAGAGGAATAGCTGCAACCTTGAATGAGAAGTCTGCTTTGTTTGGTTTACTTCGATTCAAAATTGGAACTGGTGGCAAAGTTGTGCAATATGTGGGGGAATGGGATTTTATTTTTAAACCTTTAATTTATAAAGCATTTCGCGTAGCCTTAGCGCGAAGGGGTTAACTATGTCTTTGTCACTTCACGTTGATAATAATTCTTGGACCACACATATAAAAAAACACATAGAAAATTACTCTTCTGCTAACAGTGAAGTTATTCCTGTTATCAAAGGAAATGGTTATGGGATAGGAAAATCTAATCTTGCTAAAAAAGCTATTGAACTAGGTCTTTTAGAAGTAGCGGTAGGAACAATTTTTGAAGCTAAAGAAGTTTTAGCAAATGGAATTAAAACTGTGTTAATAATGGATCCGATCAAAGATATTGATGAATTAGCATTTAAAGAACTCTCTACTATTAATAATTCTTCCCTGTTATTGACTATTTCTTGTTTGAAAGATGCCCAAAATGTTGGAAAAACACCTGTGGTTATTGAAGGATTAACCAGCATGAATAGATTTGGTTTAAAAATCAATGAATTAAAAGATGTCTCAAATTTAAATATCAAAGGACTTTCTCTTCATTTACCTATTGAAAATCCTCAACAATCAAAAGTTGATCAAGTAACTAATTGGATTGAAAATTACAGCAAACAATGTCTGGGTGCTGAAAAAATCATCTATTTAAGTCACATATCAGAATCTGAGTTACGTGTATTAAAAACAAAGTTTCCTGAATTCAAATTTAAAGCAAGAATTGGAACAAAACTTTGGATTGGCGATTTAAAAGCTTTTCAGATAAAAGCAACTGTTTTAGAAGTTCATGAACCAAATACTTATAAATTTGGCTACCGGCAAAGAGAAATCTCAAGTAAACAAAGATTAATAGTGGTATCTGGAGGAACTTCTCATGGAATTGGTTTACAAGCCCCTAGATCTAATGTGACGTTGAAACAAAGACTTGTGGCAATTCTTTCAGGATTACTAGAAGCCTTTGATTATTCTTTATCTCCTTTTGTGATTAATGGAAAGCAAAGATGGTTTGCAGAAACTCCTCATATGAATGTTTCATTATTAAAACTTCCCACAAGTGTGGTCCCACCAAAAGTTGGAACAACAATTAGTGCTCAAGTTCGAATGACTACTACTAAATTTGATTGTGTCGTTATTAATTAAGAAGTTGTAGGAGACGGTGTTGGTGTTGCCGTCACCGTTACTGTAACTGTCGGAGTTGGCGTTGGTGATGGTGTTGGTGTTTCAGTAATTGTCACCGTTGGTGTGGGAGACGGTGTAGGTGT
>ERZ889217.794-NODE-794-length-17833-cov-9.436382_pt1 | contig 17833 bp, 19 predicted proteins | sample MGYA00521098_ERZ889217 | MGnify/ENA primary metagenome ERZ889217 (study PRJEB32303, sample SAMEA104408613) | aquatic metagenome | biome: Brackish water; feature: Pelagic; material: water | place: Baltic Sea | collected 2014-06-10T22:04:00 | depth 2,362 m ... | reverse complement strand
CGAGAAGCAGCACACGCGGTGGCCCCAACCATGGAATCTCCAGTTACTTCTACAACTACTTCACACTCAAGCGTAGGTCGTCGGGGCCACCTACGAGCGGTACCTTCATAATTTCTCATTAAGGTACAAATCTCTTTACGATACTCACATGACGTCATCAATTTTCAAGGCATACGATATTCGAGGATTGGTTGACAGCGAACTCACTGAAGATTTTGCATTTTCAACAGGCGTGGCCGTCGCACGTTTTCTAGAGCAAGAGCGCGAACCTGGCACCATCGTTGTTGGAGAAGATATGCGGCCCTCATCGCCTAAGTTAGCCAGCGCATTTTCAGCTGGGGTAACTTCTCAAGGACTTGATGTGATCAGAATAGGTCTGGCGTCAACAGATATGTTGTATTTTGCCTCAGGATCATTGAATATGCCAGGAGCAATGTTCACTGCAAGCCATAACCCAGCGGCCTATAACGGGATCAAGTTATGCCTGAGCGGTGCACGCCCCATTGGTAAAGAGTCAGGTTTGGTCACCATTGAGAATTTCGTGAACCAAGGAATGCCAATGGCTCTACGCAATGTGGGCATCGAGAAGAATAAGATAATGCTTGAAGATTATGTGGATTACCTCTTAACCCTCCTTGACCTTTCTGAACTTCGCCCATTAAAGATTGTCATTGATGCAGGAAATGGCATGGGGGGATATACCGCTCCGGCAGTTTTTAAGCGTTTGAACGCAGAAGTAATTGAGATGTACTTTGAATTAGATGGAACCTTCCCTAACCATGAAGCCAACCCAATAGAACCTGCCAACCTCATCGATCTTCAGAAAGCAGTTAAAAAACATGGCGCAGATATTGGCCTGGCTTTTGATGGAGATGCGGATAGATGTTTCTTAGTCGATGAGAAAGGAGATTTAGTTAATCCATCTGCACTGACTGCGCTCATTGCAAGTCGCGAATTAAAAAAGAATCCTGGTTCAAACATTATCTACAATCTTATATCCTCGCGAGCAGTCAAGGAAGTCATCGAAGAAGAAGGTGGTACCGCGATTCGTTCCCGGGTAGGACATTCGTATATTAAGAAATTAATGGCTGAAACCAATGCAGTATTTGGGGGAGAGCACTCAGGACACTTCTATTTCCGTGAATTCTGGAAAGCAGATTCAGGAATGCTTGCGGCGCTCCACGCAATCGCAGCACTTGGAGAAAGTAATATATCGATTTCTAAACTATTGAAACCATTTAATCGTTATTTCTCAAGTGGAGAAATAAATTCAACGGTAGATGACGCTAAAGTTGAGATGGAAAAAATTGAATCTATCTATGGACCAAAACAGGGAGTTGAAGTAGACCACCTTGATGGCCTCACGATAAATGGCGATAATTGGTGGTTTAACCTTCGCGCCTCAAATACGGAGCCACTCCTTAGACTCAACGTTGAGGCTTCGACGGCGGCACGTATGGATAAGGTTCGAAATGATGTACTTAACACGATTCGTGGCTAAGTCTTTTTATCCTTTTCTAGCTACTTCCACTAACCTATGCTCATAGCCGACTAGCACAGTAGAGCCCTACGCCGAAGGTCAAGCGAAGAGAAAAACAGCCGTTTTTACACTAGGGAGAAATATTTAAATGACAACCGTTACAACTATTCCGAAGCACGATATTGCAGATGCATCACTTGCTGCTCAAGGTCGCAAGAAAATCGAATGGGCAGAGCGCAATATGCCTGTACTCGCTCAGATTCGCGAAAGATTTGAAAAATCACAGCCCTTTACTGGAGTCCGTATCTCAGCGTGTATGCACGTGACTACTGAGACAGCAAATTTAATGCGAGTTCTAAAAGCCGGTGGAGCTGAAGTTACTCTTTGTGCATCAAACCCACTTTCGACTCAAGATGACACAGCTGCTGCATTGGTACACGAATACGGAATTTCAGTATTTGCACGCAATGCTGTTGATCGTGATGGTTATTATGCACACATCAACGCAGCTCTGGATATCGAACCACATCAAGTTTTTGATGATGGATGCGATCTTGTCAACACTCTTCACACAACTCGAAAAGAGTTACTTCCAAATATTGCGGGTGGTTGCGAAGAAACCACGACAGGTGTTATTCGCCTCAATCAAATGGCTAAGGATGGCGCTCTTACTTTCCCTATGATTGCCGTCAATGACACGGATACAAAGCATATGTTTGATAACCGTTACGGAACAGGACAGTCAACACTTGATGCGGTATTCCGTGCAACGAACTTTTTGCTCGCAGGACGCATCGTTGTAGTAGCTGGCTTTGGTTACTGCGGTAAAGGTGTAGCAGAACGCGCAAAGGGCATGGGCGCAGACGTAGTTGTAACTGAAATTGATCCAACAAAGGCTCTCGATGCGATGATGCAAGGCTTCCGGGTCATGCCAATGGTTGATGCGGCAAAAGTTGGCGATGTCTTTATTACTGTGACAGGCAATCGCGACGTACTTCGCGACGAGCACTTTGCAGTCATGAAGGATGGAGCAATTATGGCCAACTCTGGCCACTTTGATATTGAAATTGATGTCGCATGGCTTGAGCAAAACTCAGTGAAGAAGAATGCAAAAATGCGCCATCAAACTGATGAGTATGTAATGGCAGATGGCCGTCGCCTACTGCTCCTTGCTGAAGGAAGACTTGTAAATCTGGGAGCTGCAGAGGGCCACCCAGCATCAGTGATGGATATGTCGTTCTCAGATCAAGCTCTTACAGCTGAGTACTTAGTGAAGGAAGCGAAGAACCTGTCAGCGGGAGTTCACGAAGTTCCTACATATATTGACAAAGAAGTTGCCGCACTGAAGCTCAAATCAATGGGTGGGCGTATCGATGTACTAACACCTGCTCAAGATATGTACCTTAATTCTTGGGAGCACGGTTCTTAAATGACACTGGTTATGGTCGTCGATGACGATCAAGACCTTGCAGAAATGCTTGGAATTGTTCTCACAGGTTCAGGCTTCGATGTAGATCTAGTTAATCGAGGAGACGAGGTGCTGGAGGTTTTTAGAAATAACCCTCCAGACCTTGTCTTACTTGATGTTATGTTGCCGGGCATCGACGGCATCGAAGTATGTAGATTAATAAGACTTGAATCTATGGTCCCAATAGTCATGTTGAGTGCAAAAGGTGAAACCCAAGACATTGTCCGAGGGCTTGAAGCTGGCGCTGATGACTATATACAAAAGCCCTTTCGTGACAAAGCAGAGTTAATCGCTCGAATTCGAACACGCCTACGCAGAACTAATGCAGATGTAGTTGGAATTCTTGCAATTGGAGATCTTTCAATTGACGTCACCGCCCATGAAGTCCATCGTGGCACAACGCTCATTCAATTAACGCGTCTTGAATTTGATTTACTAGTAGCTCTTGCAAAAGATCCTGGGCGCGTGTTTACTCGCGACGCACTTTTGAGCGAGGTATGGGGTTATCGCCACAGTACCGATACCCGATTAGTTAACGTGCATGTTCAGAGGTTGAGATCCAAAGTCGAACATGAGCCTGAGAATCCTGAAATTGTCATGACCGTTCGTGGAGTTGGCTATAAGGCGGGCGGCCCAGCATAAAGGGGCTTATCTGCGATGAAGGGAATACGTCAGGCTTTAAGGCAATCCCTTGCGGTTAAAGTCATTCTCTCCACAGTGCTTCTCTCGCTGAGCGTAATTTTATTAGCTGGTTCTGCTCTTAATTCCCGACTCTCAGATGGAATTAGATCCGTCAGCCTTACATCAGCAATAGCAGAATCTCGTTTTACTTTTTTTAATGCTCAATATCAAATGCTGCTCTCACAGGGGGAAACTCTCGAAGAGCGAAGGCAGATTATTGCAGATCTTGTATTAAGTGCCACAACCAAAGGCGTTAATGAAGCGCAACGGGAAATGATTTTTCTCAAAGCTCCTAATGGAAACAAGAGTGCCATCTCATTTGAAATGTCGTCGAGCATGATTAAAGTTTCTTCGGTTCCAGCAGAACTTCGAACCAAAGTTCAGGAAAATACCGAATTGCAATATCAATACGGAATAGCTAGTTATACTAGTGGAGTCAAGGGAAACTCACTCTTCGTCGGAGAAAGAATCAATATTCCTGGCGGTGGCCGATATGAAATGTACCTTGTCTTTTCTCTGAAAAGCCAGACTGCAACGCTTGACCTAGTCCGAAACTCCTTATTTTTAACCGGCTTGGCACTACTTGTTTTAATAACAATGATTACTTGGCTGGTGCTACGACAGGTTGTTCGTCCCGTACGAGATGCTGCAAGAATCGCAACTCAATTTACAAAAGGTGACTTTAGCCAGCGCATGAAAATAACATCTCAAGATGAAATATCGACTCTTGCGCATTCTTACAATGAGATGGCTTATTCCATCGAACAACAAATTTCTCGGCTTGAAAACCTTTCGCGGGTACAACAACGTTTTGTCTCTGATGTAACTCACGAGCTGCGAACACCCTTAACAACTTTACGGATGGCATCTGAAGTCATTTATAACCAACGAGAGTCATTTGATCCATTCGTCTCACGAAGCTCAGAGCTCCTTGCGGCTCAAATAGATCGCTTTGAGAAGCTACTGGAAGATTTGCTTGAAGTAAGCCGATTCGATGCGGAAGTCGCGGTACTTGAAGCTGTCAATATCGATGTAATTGCCCTAGTAAATCGATGCGTAAGAGATTTTGGGCCGGGAGAGAACCACAATAATGCGCTCATCAATGTCGTATGCAAAGATTCCTCAATTCACATCAGGGCAGATGTAAGACGAGTGGAGCGTATTATGCGCAATCTTTTAGCCAACGCGCTCGATCATGCTGATGGTAAAGAAGTTGTGGTCACTATCGTTACCACAGAAACCGAAGTCGCAATTGGAGTCCGTGATTACGGCTCAGGTCTGGATGAGTCTGCTCTCATTCGAGTATTTGACCGATTTTGGCGCGCAGATCCATCCCGCGCTCGTTTTCGTGGAGGAACAGGCCTTGGACTTTCCATCGCCTTAGAAGATGCCCGCCTTCACAATGGAGAACTTGATGCCTGGGGTAGACCAAACAAAGGTGCACATTTTGTTTTAACGCTGCCTCTCATAGCAGGATCTTCAATTCAGGCAAGACCAATTTCGATTACGCCAAAAGATTTCCACCAGGAGAGTTTTTACCTCTAACTCACCACCGTTTTTGAGCCATGATCTTGGTATGCGAAGCATTCGTTCACTTCAAGAGATAATTTTTCCAAATAGATGTTTAGGATGCTCGGCGCTAGGTTTAGAAATATGTTCAAGTTGCAGAGGCAATTGGCATCCCCATATCTATCGAACCTTTTCTTCATGGCAGCCACATTTCCCTATTTATTCGGCAGTCTCCTATTCAGCCATTGCTGGCAAAATTTTGCTCGCGGCAAAAGAAAATTCATTAAAAGTTGCTGATGAACTTATTTTGCAGGCTCTCAAACACTCGTTGCGTAGCTGTATTCAAGAACGTGGAATCGGTTTTTTAGTACCCATCCCTTCAAGAAAATCGGTAGCACGTAAGCGAGGCAGACAGTTCATCAATGAACTAACGTTGAGCCTGTCACAAAATTCACATCTTGCGTATTACGAGAATCTGACACACATTCGAAAAGTCCAGGATCAATCCTCCTTAGATGCTAAGGGCAGATATGCCAATCTCGATGGTTCCATGCGTTCCCTGAGATATCTCAGTGGAAGGGCGATATTGATTGACGACCTCGTCACAACGGGGGCAACGCTCTCTGAAGCCGCGCGAGCCCTACGCATACAGGGCATCGAGGTCGCAGCTGCCGTAACAGCATGTGTTGCAGAACCCCTACGATAAGGGGGTTGATTTAGCGCGTGGCAGTAGAAAAACGGAAGGCGGACCGATGGCTTCAATAATCGATCGAATCATGCGAGCTGGCGAAGGCAAAATTCTTCGCGACTTAAGCAAGATCGTCGACAAGGTCAACGGTTTTGAAGGAAGCATCTCCTCCATTTCAGATGAGCAACTTCGGGCTAAGACCGATGAATTTAAAGCACGACTGGCGCAAGGCCAGACCTTAGAGGACTTACTACCAGAGGCATTTGCCGTTGTTCGTGAGGCCGCTAAGCGCACCCTAGGGCAACGACATTACGATGTTCAGCTCATGGGTGGAGCAGCCTTGCATCGTGGAAATATTGCAGAAATGCGCACGGGCGAAGGTAAGACTCTTGTAGCAACTCTTCCTTCATATCTGAATGCACTCGCAGGGCGCGGGGTCCATGTTGTCACTGTCAATGATTATCTTGCAGAACGCGATAGCGAATGGATGGGACGTATTCACCGCTTTTTAGGATTAAACGTTGGCGTTATTCTCAACAGTATGACGCCGACAGAACGTCGCGATGCCTACTTAGCCGATATCACGTACGGCACAAATAACGAATTTGGTTTTGATTATCTACGTGACAATATGGCTTGGTCGCTCGAAGATTGTGTGCAACGTGATCACTTCTTTGCTGTAGTCGATGAAGTGGACTCTATTTTAATTGATGAAGCGCGAACCCCACTCATTATTAGTGGGCCCGCTGATAAAGCCACCAAGTGGTACCTCGAATTTGCAAATATCGCATCAAAATTACAGCGAAATTTTCACTACGAAGTAGATGAGAAGAAGAAGACCGTAGGAATTCTCGAAGAAGGTGTCTCAAAGGTTGAAGAGCTTCTTAAAATAGAGAATCTCTATGAAGCTGCAAATACAAGTCTTATTGGCTATTTAAATAACTCAGTCCGCGCAAAAGAGTTATTCAAGCGCGATAAAGATTACGTTGTTATGAATGGCGAACTTCTCATTGTTGATGAGCACACGGGCCGTATGCTTTCAGGACGACGCTATAGCGAAGGGCTCCACCAAGCCCTCGAAGCCAAAGAACGCATAGAGATTAAAGATGAGAATCAGACCTTAGCTACTATCACGTTGCAGAACTACTTCCGCTTATACAAAACTATCTCAGGCATGACCGGAACTGCGATGACTGAAGCTTCAGAATTTCATCAAATCTATAAGTTGGGTGTTGTTCCTATTCCAACTAACCGCGATATGCAGCGTATTGACCAGGCGGATCTTGTTTATAAATCAGAAGTCGGAAAGTTTTCCGCAGTAACACGTGACATTGCTGAACGTCATCGCAAAGGACAGCCAGTCTTGGTTGGAACCGTGAGCGTTGAAAAATCTGAAGAGCTATCGGCATTTCTTAAGAAGGCAGGGGTTCCTCACGAAGTTCTCAATGCTAAGCATCACGAACGTGAGGCCTCGATCGTTGCCCGCGCAGGAGTTAAAGGCGCTGTAACGGTTGCAACAAATATGGCAGGACGCGGAACTGACATCATGCTCGGAGGAAACCCAGAGTTTATGGCTGACTTCGAGCTACAGCGACGTGGAATGTCACCAGTTGAAAATGCAATTGAATACGAAGTGGCATGGCCCGCAGAAATTGCAAAGCAGAAGGATGCGATTGCAAAAGAACACGAAGAAGTAGTCGCTCTCGGTGGGCTTTATGTATTAGGTACAGAGCGCCACGAGTCTCGACGTATCGATAATCAGCTACGAGGACGATCAGGTCGCCAAGGTGACCCAGGCGAGTCTCGTTTCTATCTTTCCTTGCAAGATGACTTGATGCGCCGATTTAACTCAGGAATTGTTGAGCGAGTTCTTGCTGCAGCGGGACTTCCTGAAGATGAACCTATTGAATCGAAGATGGTTTCCAATGCAATTCGTTCTGCTCAGACGCAGGTAGAGGCGCAGAATTTCGAGATTCGTAAGAATGTTTTGAAATATGACGATGTCATGAACCGTCAGCGAGAAGTTATTTATAGCGAACGCCGTTTAGTTCTAGAAGGCAAAGACATCGGCGAGCAAGTTTCAGACTTTATGGGCGAAACGCTTTCAGCGTATGTTCGTGCCGCTGCCCAACAAGGATTCGGCGAAGATTGGGATTTGGGGCAACTTTGGACTGCTCTTAAATTAATCTATCCAATTTCATTTACTCCGGAACAGATTATTACTGAAGTTGGATCAGCGTCGGGACTGGATATTGAATTTCTTGAAGCGCGTATTCTCGAAGATGCTGCAGAAGCCTATAAAAAGCGCGAAGACGATCTTGGAACCGATGTCTTACGTGAGCTAGAGCGTAAAGTTCTGCTCTCGGTATTGGATAGAAAGTGGCGAGAGCATCTCTACGAAATGGATTATCTGCAAGAAGGTATTGGTCTTCGTGCAATGGCTCAGCGAGATCCACTCGTTGAATACCAACGAGAAGGCTATGAACTCTTCTCAGCGATGATGGATGCGATCAAGGAGGAGCTAGCAGGCTTGGTCTTTAATGTTGAAGTCACCATAGAAGTCGACGGCTCGCAAGTGAAGGCAGAAGGCGTAGAAGAGAAGCCAGCGCAAGCCCAACAACTCAAGTACACAGCAGCGGATGAGAACGGTGTTCTTCGATCGAGTGATGTTTCACGTAATAGCCCATGCCCTTGTGGGTCGGGTAAAAAATTCAAGCGCTGCCACGGCGCTGCCTAAATCATTCTCAAGGCGGTGCATAACCAACGTCCGTCAACTCCTTCTAAGCGAACAACGACAGCTCTAATTCGCTGCCCGTAACAAATAAGCACAGTTGTCTCACATATTCCATCCAAGGGTTCGGAAAGATGGATACTTTTTATTTTCCCAATCTCTTTCTGAGTTCCAGATTTGCGAAGTAACTCCATGTAGATAACTCGATGACAGAATCTGATGAGCTGAGCAGGCTGCCTGCGTCCGGCCCATACCTCGACAACGCTGACGATAAATTTCATAATCCACTCATGTAGATCTGGCAGCTCAGATGCCGATGTAGGTGTTGGCATCTCATCTGCTTCAAGATCTTCACCAAAGGTGGAAGGCACCAGGTAGAGCTTGGCACTTTGTATTACCTGCTCGCGTGCGGGAGGGGCGAAGAGGTCTAAGACAGGATGGCTCCAGAGCAAGGGATCTTCTGTACTTGAGATTAATTGAATAAATGGCCGTAATGTGCGGGATTTAATTTCGCTTCGAGTAGTTGTCATTGCACGATACTTCGCCTGAGGCCCTAGGAATAAATCAACCAACGGTGCCGGATTTACTCATACTTTCGTATGACTGTTGAAAACTATGCGCGACTAGCGTCTATCAGTATCTACCTTTCGCGCATGCCCCAGAAGAAGAATTCACACACTCGACTCGTTTTAGCTATCACACTCTGCATTGCAGCGATGGTTGCTTCGTATGCAATGTCACTTGCTGCAAATCAAAAGGAGAACTATTGGATGATTGCCAGACCAGTTTCATCCGGAACTCAGCTGGAAGCTCAAGACCTCAAATTTCAAGCCGTAGTCCTTGGTGCTTCAAGCCCTAGTTACATATCTGCGAAGTTCAATCCCATTGGATCCTTCACTCTACGAAATTTATCTCCTGGCGAACTTTTGGATGCGAAAGCGTTGAGCAGTGATCAACAAGCGCTCACAAACCAGCAAGTCTCCGTAAGTATGCGTTTAGTAGATATTCCAGCACAGATTGCTCTCGGGGAGACTATAAATATCTACCAGTTGCATGACTCACAAAATGGAGAGCTACCAGATAAACCGCAAAAGATTCTCAATCGCGCCTTCGTGAGTTCAATAGATCGCAAAGGAACCAACTTTGGGGGAGAAGTAGCACTTACTATCTCCATCAATAGAGCCGATATTACAAATTTGCTCTGGGCTACATCGAGCGGTCGACTGGTAGCAATTCGAACTCATGGCTGATTTAAGTACCCAGAGCGCATTGACTGCCATAGGAGACCCGGCCTTCGAGGGATTTGTAGCAAGTACTCTCTATAGTCAAGGTTGGAGCATCACTTATAGAGCGCTAGATTTTAGATCCCTTATTGAAAAATTAGAAACTATAGGAAAGCAAAATCAGGTTCTACTAATCTCAACTGACTTGGAAGGTTTGACTCCAGAAAGCATTAGCAAATTACAGAGCCAACATTTGACTATCTTCCTCTTTTCAGATGGTGATGATGCGAGTCTGGGCTATTCCCAAACAGTAGCTCGCCCCACTAGCGCTCTTGAGTTAATTGCGCTGGTTCGCGGATCTCTACGCACCCCGATGATTCGAGCACAGAATGAAATTTCCCAGAAGGTCCGAGCTAAAACAATCGCTATTGCAGGCGCCCAATCTTCAAGTGGGTGTACAACATTTACAATCAACATCGCATCTGAATTGAGCCTTTCTGGAAAGAAAGTTCTCATTGTGGACGCCCATGCACATTCTCCGGCGGTAGCAATTCTTTTAGGGCAGCGCGGGCTACACAGCACTCAAGAGGTGCGCAGTATTTCCCCCAATTTATTTGTAATCGAGATTACACAGGCAAATATTGAGAGTGATCTAGCAAGACTCAGCGGCGCCTTATCGACCTTTGATTTCGTGATGATTGACTTAGGGGCAATCAGTGAACTCGGGGAAAGTTTAAAAGGCAGGCGGTGGGAGAGCGAGGTTCTTATCTGGACCACCATCCATGGCGATGAGTTCTGGGTTCTATCGAAATCCGGATTGGTCGCCACTGAGAATCTTCGAAAATTAGCCCAAGAAATTTCTATCAATGCAATGAAACCGGATGTTAGTTTTATTCACACAATGGTTCAGCGCGGTAAGAGTGGAAAAATCAGAGAGGAAGCTTTTCTGACTCTAGTGATGCCCCTTCGTCCGAAACGAATATTCTCCATTCCTCTAGATTCAAGAAGTGCGATCAACGCTGAACGTGAGCAGACGACCTTGAATGAGTCCAATGAACGTAGCCTTTTACGTAAGAGCATCGCCAGTATTGCAGGTGAAATTACCTCTTAAGGTCTTATAAGGTTCTCTCATGCGCGGATACGTAGCTATGACAGCCCAAGAAGTTCAAGATTTTATCCTTGCTCAAAATCTTGAGGTATCTGATATCTACGCACCGACAAAGAAATTCATCGCTGATAACCACGATCTTGATGAAGAAGAGATTGAGTACATACTCTCAATGGTTGCAGCCGAGGATGCCGTAGAGATGAAGAGCGCAACATCCGATTTGGTCTTTGTACTCGCTTTCGAAATCCCAGAGAAGATTATCTCTGATAGCCATGACATGTCAGTATCTTTATCGGAACCTCTCCTTTGGGAGAATCTCGAGTGTCTCTTCGAGGTCTCTGAAAATGGTGAGGAACTTACCTGGTTTGCGACACAAGAGATTTCGAGCCATGTAGATTCCTGGTTGAAATAGGCTTCCATGGCATCAATTGAAGATTACGTAAAGGAACGTAGCGCACTGTCCCCGATTCAGATTCATAGACTTCGCGAGCTAACTGCGGATTGGCAGCTTCTCTCTGATTTATCTTTTGCAGACTTAATTCTCTGGGTTCCATTACGTAAGAATTTTAAGAGTTGGCCAACGGGATATATTGCAGTCGCACACATCCGTCCTACGACTTCCGCCACACTCTTTGCGCACGATGTGATTGGGAAAGAGATTGCTTACGGTTCTCGCCCGCACATAGACCACGCGCTTGCTGGCGCAGAGATTGTTCGTGATACCCAGCCAGAACAGGTAGGCGAGCATTTAGTCAAGGAAGAGACAATTCCAGTTATTCTTGATGAGACTGTTATCGCAGTAATTTCTCGCCACCGCGATTCAGAGTTAATGCGCCAACCTAGTCGCCTTGAATTAAATTATCGGGAAATTGCGCACAATCTTTACAGGATGATTTTAGAAGGAACATTTCCTTATCCCGATGCTGGCTCACTCTTCGATCCAACTCCACGCGTAGGCGATGGGCTAATTCGCCTCGATGTTAATGGAGTTGCCTCGTATGCAAGCCCTAATGCGAAATCTGCACTCAGCCGACTTGGATGGATGAGTGATATAGAAGGCCATAAGTTGGGTGATGTTGCACAGTCTTTAGCCAACGTGCGTCCTGATGCTCACGAAGAGACTGTAGCATTTGGCCTTGCAGGTAAATCTATGAAGCGAGTTGAAATTGAGAATATCGGCGGGACAATTGATTTCACCGTGCTTCCACTTCTGCAATCTGGTGATCGAATCGGCGCAATTGTTCTGCTCAATAACGTTACCGAGCTTCGGCGTCGCGAACGTGAGCTTGTCACTAAGGATGCAACGATCCGCGAGATCCACCATCGAGTAAAGAATAATTTGCAGACTGTTTCGGCTCTTCTCAGGCTACAAGCGCGGCGAATAGATGATCCTGGAGCAAGTGCTGCACTTAACGAGGCAGTTCGACGGATCGCATCGATTGCCTTGGTACATGAAACTCTTTCAAGTAGTCGAGACTCCTCGGTGGCATTTGATGACGTTCTAGATAGCTTGGTCTCACACGCACTCGAACTCAGCCCTCGAATGAGCGAGCTAACGATTGAACGAACTGGACTTTTGGGTTCCCTCGAACCTCGCATCGCAACCCCGCTTGCCCTGGTCATCACAGAGTTGATCCATAACGCGCTAGAACATGGCCTTGCCACAGAAGGGTTAACCCTGGGCATCCATCTCTCAACTAGCGGCTCAGAGTTATCGGTCACGATTTCAGACGATGGAGTTGGCTTGCCCGAAGGGTTCGATATTGCGACTTCGCCCAACTTAGGACTTCAGATTGTGCGAACTCTTACTGAGAATGAGCTACGAGGAACGTTATCGTTGATATCTGATGAGAATGAGACAAAGGCAATACTTACTTTTCCAAACGTCTAAATAATTTTTAAGAGTGAGCGTTTTCAGCAAGGCGAGCACGGTTACGAGCAGCGCGGCGCTTGAGCGCACGACGTTCATCTTCAGATAGTCCGCCCCAGACTCCCGCATCTTGTCCCGATTCGAGCGCCCAGGCAAGACACGCATCTTTAACTATGCATCGGTTACAAACTTTTTTTGCTTCTTCAATCTGTGTAATTGCAGGTCCAGTATTTCCTACTGGGAAGAAGAGCTCAGGATCTTCATCACGACATGCAGATTGGTGTCTCCAGTCCATGGCTCAACTCCTTTCAAAATTCGCTCGAATGTGCGGCGACTAGTGCGCGCAAGGGAGACATTCTGCCTCTTCTAACTTATATAAACAAGAAGGAAGCGAAAATGTTTCTATTAATCAGGGTGATTTGCATCCCTTTCGTAAAGATTTCATATATTTATCGGAATCTTTGAGTGGTGCCCCCGACAGGAATCGAACCTGTGCACCTGCCTCCGGAGGGCAGTGCTCTATCCCCTGAGCTACGGGGGCGCAGGTAGGAGTGTAGGTTATCTGACTATGAACAGTTCAGAGAAAGCATATTTTGCAACTGGTTGCTTTTGGGGCGCTGAAAGACGTTATTGGGTATTAGATGGAATTATCTCAACCAGCGTTGGATATATGGGCGGAGTTCGCGCTAATCCTTCATACGAGCAGGTTTGTACGGGCGTTACAGGGCATGCAGAGATGGTTGAGGTGACTTTCAATCCTGAGAAAGTTACCTATCGCAGATTACTCGAAGAATTTTGGGTTATGCATGATCCAACCTCTCTCAATCAACAAGGTGGAGATATCGGAACTCAATATCGAAGCGCTATCTATACAACGTCAGATTCTCAGCACCTTCAAGCAGAAGCGACTCGCGATATTTATCAGGCCGTTCTTACGCGCGAGGGCCTAGATTCCATTGTTACTGAGATCGAAAGCGCCCAAGACGCTCCTTATTATTTAGCTGAGGAATATCATCAAAGGTATCTTGAGAAAAATCCCAATGGTTACGACTGCCATTCATCTACCGGTGTGAACTTCCCAGCTATCTAGCTAAGTGCTCGCCAGCAATACCAGGCAACCACACTGCGGTATGGACGAAACTTGTCACCCTTACCTTCAAGGACCTTTGGGTCAATCTCTTCTTTCAAAGCGTAAATCTTCTCCCAGCCTCGCCTGACTCCAAGATCACCTGTTGGCCAGATATCAAGTCTGCCAAGTTGGTGCATCATAAACATATCAACCGTCCATGGACCGATACCCCACAGCCCCGTCAGTTGGTCAAAGATAAATTGATCATCATTAATTTCATGAAGTTGATTTATTTTTATCCGCTTGGAAAGAGCGGCATCTGCTAAACCCTGAATAGTTTTATACTTTGCACCCGAAACGCCCGCAGCGCGCATATCCGCTTCGGATATTCCCGCGATACGTGCTGGTAATACTCGCCCCTTGGCTAGATCCTTAATACGACCATAAATAGTATCTGCAGCCTTTACCGCCAATTGCTGAGAGATTACAGATTCGACCAGCGCTTCAAAGTGTGTAACAGGATTTGGATTTCTTCCTAATGTACAGAGTGGATACGCCAAAATTATTTTTGCAATGAGGGCATCTTTTGTAGACAGTTCCTTGACTATATTCTTCATTTGACGTTGAGTGATTAGTGCTTGGCTGGGCATAGATAAAGAGTATTGAGAGTGACATACTAAGTCCATGAGCGACCTACGGGCATTTGATCTCAGCGAATTACAGACGCATCGCAGTGAAAAGTGGAGAACATTTCCAAAAGATATTCTTCCACTGCCTGTCGCTGAGATGGATTTTCCAGTTGCAGATCCCATACGTCAGACGCTACGCGAGATGATTGATCACTCTGATCTTGGATATCTAGGTTCGATTCCTGAAATGGGAGTAGCCTTTTCAAGTTTTGCCAAACGCCGTTGGGGCTGGGACGTTGACCCACTCCAAGTACGAATTGCCGCCGATGTCGGAGTAGGAATTGTAGAAGTTCTTCGAGTTATCACTAAACCTGGCGATAAAATTCTTATCAACTCTCCCGTCTATCCAAATTTCTGGACGTGGTGCACCGAAACTCATCTGGAGCAGATTGATGTCCCACTGACTCAATCTGAGCAGGAAATAAATGGCAGCAATTGGATTCTTGATTGGGATGGCATTGAAAAAGCATATGCATCTGGAATCAAAGCTCACTTAATAAGCAACCCTCATAACCCACTGGGGCGAATCTATACCCGAGACGAGTTATCGCGATTGGCCGAACTTGCAAAGAAAAATAACGTCTATTTATTGAGTGATGAAATCCATGCACCGCTTACATATTCAGAGCAAAAGTTCACTCCATTTTTGGCCGTATCAGAGACAGCCCGCGAAGTGGGAATAACTATCACAGCTGCGAGTAAGGGATGGAATATCGCAGGGCTCAAGTGCGCAATTATCGTGACCGAGAATGCGGCAGTTCACGAGGTTCTTAGCGCAATTGCTCCGGCTACTCATTATCGAGCATCTCTACTAGGTGCATTTGCGAGCGTGACTGCCTTCGAACAGGGTGAGCCATGGCTCGATTCCTTGATGGTTCAGCTCGACCATAATCGAAAATTAGTGGAGGATCTGATTGCTTTAAAGACTCCTGGTGTTGGTTATCGAATACCTCATTGCTCGTATTTAGCATGGCTTGATCTAACCTCTTTTAATCTAGGCCAAGACCCTTCGACCGTTCTGCTAGAACAGGCCAAGGTAGCTTTTGTCCCAGGCGCTCGATTTGGTTCTCAGTCGTCACAATTTGTTCGCCTCAATTTTGCAACGAGCCCCGAGATTCTTGAAGAGGCCTTTAATCGCCTAGCCACAGTACTTCACTAAGCGATTACTCTTAGCCAATGAATTCCGAGCACTTGCATCCCGAAACCCTTGCGATCTCTTCGGGACGACCTTCTCATAAAGCTGGAGAAGGAATCAACGCTCCGATTTCTCTCAACTCAACTTTTGTAGCTGGTGGTGAAATAAATTATGGTCGAACAGGAAATCCAACGTGGCATCCTCTTGAGGAAACTATTAGCGCTCTTGAAGAGGCCGACGCAACTCTTCTATTCTCATCAGGAATGGCAGCGATAACCGCGGTTTTCTCGCTACTTCCTCATGGTGCTCCAGTAGTTGCCTCACACGAGGGCTATAGCGGAACAATGTCCCTATTGAAGCGCTATCACGATCAAGGTCGCCTGGAAGTCCGCTTTGTTGATATTGCAGATACGGCAGAAGTTTTAAGTCAGCTGCAAGGAGCAGCATTTCTCTGGGTTGAATCACCAACTAATCCAGGTCTTGCCGTTGCAGATGTTGGAACTATCATCGGCGAAGCAAAGAAGCGCAATATGGGAGTGGGATTCGATAATACCTTCGCGACTCCACTGAATCAGAAGCCTCTTACATTTGGCGCCGATATCGTCATGCACTCTGTGACAAAGTATTTAGCCGGCCACAGCGACGTCGTTCTCGGTTCTCTATCGACCAAGGATCCAGCCCTGCACGCCCGCTTAAAAGATGCACGAGTCTCATTCGGGTCTATCGCCGGACCATTTGAAGCATGGCTAGCACTGAGAGGAATCAGGACTTTTGCTCTCAGGTTTAACAAGGCTCAAGAGAGCGCAGCCGAATTGGCTAAGAAATTATCTGGCCACCCAACTGTGACCAACGTTCGCTATCCAGGCTTTGGGGCGATTATCTCCTTTGAAATAAAGGGGGATGCCGTTGCTGCCGAACGAGTCTGTGATGGAGCGTCACTGATTATTAATGCAACAAGTCTTGGTGGAGTCGAATCTACTTGGGAGCGACGTCGACGTTGGGAGCTTGAAAGCCCTAGCGTCCCTGAAAATTTAATCAGGCTTTCCGTCGGATGTGAAAATAGCGCGGATCTCTGGAACGATATCGACATCGCACTGACAAAGGCTTAAATCAGGCAAAGTGCGCGAAAGAGGAGTATTTTTACTCCCATGAGAGCAATCAGGAGATTCCTTGCAACTATCACAGTTGCCCTACTTGCTTTCCGCGCTGTCGGCACTTTTCTGTCATGGGTTGAAAAACAAGAAGATAACTCAACGGATGTTTGGATTGACGAAGACGAATTCGAAGACGCTTAAGTGAGCGCAGATCAGTACATCGCAGGTCAGTGCAATATTGGCAAGGCGGAAGTACGTCAGCGACAGATAGTTGCGCTCGTCGGACTATTCTTTAGTGTCAGCGCACTGATTGGCTTTATTTCAACAAGTGCATCTCCCAGTCTTCGACTTGGAATATTTCTCCCTTTAACAGTTTTTTCTGTTGGCTGGGTTCAATCACGCAAGAAGTTCTGCCTGGCATACGGCTTGATGGGGACTTTCAACTTTAACAGAATTGGAAAAGTCTCAAAGGTGACAGATGGTGTTTCTCTTAAAGCCGATCGCGCCATGGCGCTATCAATACTTGTGCAATCTATCGCTCTTGCCGGAGTGCTTACACTTATCGTATACCTACTTCCGCTCAATTAAATTCTTATTTCATCTTACATTTTCACTCGAAGAGTGACATTGTAGGACTTGTGAAAATTGTCATACATGCAAGGAACATGGAAATAGCCTCTGATTTCAAACCTATCGCTGAAGAAAAACTTCATTCTATGGAGCGTTTCAGCGTGGTTATAGATCGCATAGAAGTCGAGATTCTTCACGAAGCCAATCCTCGCCAGGGCAAGAACTCACATAGAGTAGTTATTACTTCTCATGGATCCGGTCCGCTATTACGAGCTGAATCAAAAGGCTTTAATGATGTGGCAGCCTTTGATAACGCAATAAAGAGAATAGAGCTCCAAATTCGTAAAGTTCACGAAAAGAGCAAAAGCGTGGGCAGGGAGACTGTCCGAACAATGGATTTAGAGTTAGGCGAGTAGTTAGCTCCGCTTAGAGTTTCTAGCCTGCTTCGACTTAAGCTTTTCATCTTTCGCAAACCCCATAAACTCTTTAAACTCTTTAAACCCCATAAACTCTTTAAA
>ERZ889217.793-NODE-793-length-17841-cov-15.381255_pt1 | contig 17841 bp, 12 predicted proteins | sample MGYA00521098_ERZ889217 | MGnify/ENA primary metagenome ERZ889217 (study PRJEB32303, sample SAMEA104408613) | aquatic metagenome | biome: Brackish water; feature: Pelagic; material: water | place: Baltic Sea | collected 2014-06-10T22:04:00 | depth 2,362 m ... | reverse complement strand
GCCCGCGACGCGACTTTTGCCGCCCCCGAGCCGGCGCAGCTGAGTTGACCCCAAAAGACCTCTGCCCCAGCGTTGACCGGAGGCTCGAGGGTCGGCGAACGCTCGCGGAGCATGGGGCGTATCCTCGCCCGCGACGCGACTTTTGCCGCCCCCGAGCCGGCGAATCCAAGTCGCCGGCTTTGGCCTGGGCAAACCGGGCAAACCGGGCAAACCCCGGCATGACTGCTGGTTTCGGCGGCTTTCCGGAAAAGTCTCAACGCGCCGGTGGCAGCGAGTCGATCACTCCTGACGATCATGCCGAATTTCCGGTCCGGGGCTCCCCTGGGCGTCCGGCCTCCGCAGGATAAAGCGACAGCGATGAGCAAGACTGCCAACCTAAACCGCTCCCGGCACGCAACAGCGCGGCTGCGGTCGATCAGGCAGCGAGTCCGCAGGTCGTTCACACTTGGTCTCGTCACTGCCGGCCTCGCCCTGGGCTCGACCGCAGGCCAGGCCCAGATGGGCCAGACCGCGATGGCCCCGGCCGGCGGGGTGGTCAATCAGGCCGTCGCCGGCCTCAGGGAACTCAATCTCAATGGCCCTGGCTACCTCTACTACGGTGTCAACGCCGCTGATCGGGGCCTCGGCTACCTCGGCAGCTACATGACCCTGGGCGGGTTCATTCCGCTGGGTGAAGACGACCTGGGAGGCTTTTGGTCGGCCGACCTCCGCAGCCATCTCTCCGTCTACGGCGGATTCTTCTCGAACGTTGGCGCCGTTCGCAAGCAGTTCATCGGCGGCACGCTCCTGGGTGTGGGCGTCTACTGGGACTACGACGGCGATCTGAATCAGTACTCAGATACGACGATCGCAAGCGGCGGGCAGAACTACGTGTTTTCCGGTGGCCAGGTTTACAACCAGGTGGGCGTGTCGGGCGAATGGCTCACCGACTACGGCAACCTGCGGAGCAACGGCTACATTCCTGTGGGCTCGACTGGCCAGCTGATGGGCCCCTTCGTGGGCAACTCGATTCTGTGCGTCAATGGCATCAATGCAGCCCTCGGTGGTGCCGACCTGGAGGTGGGTGCTTACATTCCTGGCCTGGCAGACTGGGCGGGCATGATCAGCGTGGGCGGCTATGCCTTGGGTAACACCCGCTACGAGTTTGCAGGCAACCAGGCGGCTGTGCCCTGGTTTGGCGGTGTCTACACCCGCCTCGACATGACCCTCATCCAGAACTGGGACTTCTCCCTCCAATACAACAACGATAGCTTTTTCGACTCGACCGGCTTCGCCCGGCTCACCTATCGGATGGGGGGCAGCCGGCGGCGGAACGTGCCTGACCAGATGGAACAGCCAATGATGCGCAATGAGCACATTGTGCGGGCCCACCAGGCACCGGAGGTGGCGCTCAACCCGCAGACTGGTCTGCCTTGGAACGTCTACCACGTCGACAATTCCGCCACCACGGCGGGCACGGGCACGGCTGATTCCCCCTTCATCACCCTCGGTCAGGCCGAGGCCTCCGCGACGGCCGCGTATGACATCGTCTATGTGAGCGTGGGCAACAGCGCCACCCAGCCCTACGTCACGCCCTTCAACGGCTACTCCTTTTCAGCCCCGAACCAGTTGCTCATCGGCGAAGGTAGCACCAGCCTGCTCCCCACACTCAACTGCGGCGACAAAGCCTTGTTCGCCGGCTCCAATTCCGACCTCTACCCTGTGCTCACGAATCCAGCCGGCCCCGCGATCACGATCGATCAACCCGGTAGCCGCGTCGAGCACTTCCGGATCACCGGCTCACCCGTCGCCATCACTGACGGAGGCGGGCTCGCGGCCCCCGGCGTGGCTTCGGTATCCGACGTGATCATCGTGGCGACTCCCGGACTCGTCCAGCGGGGCATCGAGATCTCGAATTCGACCGGTCGGTTCGATTTCGACAATATCCAGCTCACGGGGCTCAACAATGACGGTTTTGTGATGAATGCGGCCGGCGGCAACGCCACGATCACCAACTCGACGTTTACAGGCGTCGGAAACTCGGCCATCCGCGTGACCGGGGCCAATGCCTCCGTCGCAGTGACCAACACCGCGATTGCCGAAACCGTGGGGACAGCCGTGCTGGTCGATGGCGTATCGGCCCGCGTGGCGATCACCAACTCCACGATCTCCGACACCGTTGGCGATGCCCTGGTTGCCTCCGGCCTCAACTCCAGGATCATCGGCTCCGACGTGACGATCACCGATCCGCTCGGCTCCGGAATCATCGCATCGGGCCAAGGAGCCCTCGTCCAGGGAACCGGTTTCACGATCAGCGACACGGGATCGGATGCGATCCAAGTGTCGGGGGACAATGCGAACGTGTCACTCGCCTCGTCCACGATCTCACGGGTAAGCGGCTTTGGGGCGTTGCTGACCGGAAGCAATGCCGGACTCTACTTAACCGATGAAACCACGATCACCAACGCCGAATCCAACAGCCTGCACATCCTGGGCGACGCGGCCACCGTGCTGGTGCAGGACTCGAGCATTCTCAATTCAAACCGCAACGCTATCTATGTCAACGGAGGGTTCAGGGCCGCCGACAGCGGAACGAGCCAGGTCACCGTTCTGCGATCGGAGATCTCGGCAGCCAACGGGGTCGGTGTCTGGGCTGATGGCGTGAATGCCGTCGATCCGCTCAATCCGAACAACGGCGGCGTTGTGCAGATCTTCTCATCTGAGATCAGTAACACCCTCTCGGGCGGTGTGCTCGCCAACGGCAGCAACTTCGACATCGGCCGCGACCCGAACACACCGGGGAGCCCCGGAACCAGGATTACAAACACCGGTGGATTCGGCATCGCAATGAACAGCGTCTCACGAGTCCGCGTGACCAACAGCACGATTAGCGGTGTGACCGACGGGATCAATGTCACCGGAACCGTGGCTGGACCGGAGTTCTCCAACCTTATCGCCATCGGCAACACGATCTCGGCCGCGGACATCGGCATCGATATCACGGCCAATCACGGCCCGCCACCCGACAACGACCCGACCTCCTTCACGAATGCAAACATCTCATCAAACCGGATCACTTCCGGAGGCACCGCCGACATCCTGCTGACGACCACGGAACCGCCGGCGGACGACGCACCGATCTTGTTCCAGCCGATCGGCATTCAAAACGCCGGCAACGCCTTCCAGTTGGGAGCTTTCAACATTGGGGCAACCGTGGTGCAGGATCCGGCGAATCGGCCTGGGCTTGTGGCCTATCAAGATCGGTTCTTCCCAGCGCCTGCGCCGGTGGTCGCCCTGCCGCCGCCAACTCCGCCAGTGCCGCTGCCGCCACCGCGATCAGCCCCGCGGCCCATGCCCTGACACCCACGCCTCCGCCCAGCACACCGAACCATGCGAACCAATCTCACGCCGCCGCGTCTGGCCGCCGCACTGACCATCCTCTTGGTCAGTGCCGGCCCTGCCGCGCTCGCCCAGTTCGGTCAGTCGGCGATGGCCCCGGGCGGCGGGGTGGTGAATCAGGCGATGCAGGGCCTCGGCAGCGCCGGCCTGCCCGGCTGGATGTACTACGGCATCAATGCGGCCGATCGAGGGCTGGGCTACAACGGCAGCTACATGACGCTCGGCGGGTTCATTCCATACGGCGAGGACGATCTCGGCGGCCTCTGGGCGGCCGACCTCCGCAGCCATCTCTCGGTCAATGGCGGCTTCTTCTCGAACGTCGGGGCCGTCCGCAAGCAGTTTATCGGCGGCACGCTCCTCGGGCTGGGTGTCTACTGGGACTACGACGGCGACCTGAATCAGTATCCCGTCTGGGGCCAGCCGGGCACGAACGAGTTCGGCCAGTTCGGGCATGTCTACAACCAGGTGGGCATCTCGGGGGAATGGCTGACCGACTACGGCAACCTCCGCAGCAACGGCTATATCCCAGTGGGGTCCACGGCCTACACGCTCGGAGCCCCAGACAGTCCCTTCACCGGCAACTATCTGCTCTGTCAGACCGGCATCGACAGCGCGCTCGGCGGGGCCGATCTTGAGGTCGGTGCCTATGTTCCCGGCCTGGCCGACTGGGCCGGCATGATCAGCGTGGGCGGCTATGCCTACGGGAATGACCGTTACCAGTGGCAGGAAGGTTCGCAGATTGGCCAGGCTGTGGTGCCCTGGTTTGGCGGCGTCTACACCCGGCTCGACATGACCTTCATTCAAAACTGGGACTTCTCGCTCCAGGCCAACAACGACAGCTACTTCGACTGGACAGGCTTTGCCCGGCTCACCTACCGGATGGGGGGCAGTCGCCGGCGGAACGTGCCCGACCAGGTCGAGCAGCCGATGATGCGGAACGAGCACATCGTCCGCGGCCACCAGACGCCGATCGTGGCGACCAATCCCGCCACCGGCCAGGCCTGGAATGTGATCCACGTCGACAATACGGCCACGTTCGGCGGCAATGGCACAGCCGCCGCCCCAGTCCAGACCCTGGCCACGGCCCAGGGCCTTGCCACACGGCCCTACGACATCGTCTACGTCCATGCCGGCTCGAGCGCGATTACGCCGTATCAGAGCCTGTGGCAGTTCCAGGCCGACAATCAGATTCTCGTGGGCCAAGGCTCGACCTTGGAATTGAACACATCCACCTGCGGATACCGGCAGTTCTTCAACCTGCCCGCAGGCAACCGACCCGTGCTCGACTCGACCGGTACGGCGATCACGCTCCGCAACGGTGCGATTGTCGACAACTTCCTGATCCGCTCCGCCCCGATCGGGATCGCCGGTGACGCCAGCCTGACGCAACCGGCCAACGTCAACGCCGTCGCCATGACCGGAGCGCTCGCCGGAGACGCCGGCATCATGCTCACCAACGTGCCTTCAGGCAAAGTGAACTTCTACAACATGAACATCACGGACGTCGACGCCCCCTTCTCGATCGACGGCGGTGCCGCTGACGTCGACTTTCAGGGCAGGATTGCAAATCGTGATTCAACCTCGCCGAGTATCGCGGTGGCGAACACCACAGGGGGTGTCATCAACGTCAACACGACCACGAATACACTCCAGACACCGATCGCTCGCAATCCGATCATTGCCGCGGCTTACAGCATCACCGACACGGAGTCACAGGCCGGGGCAGCCATCCTGGTGAGCACCACAACCGACACAACCGTCCGCGTAGGCCAAGCTCAAATCATGCAGCCGGCGGCAGTCGGTGTGCAAGTCGATGGAAACTCTGGCGGTACAATTGAACTCCGGGACATCGTCGTCAAGCAGGCGGGAACGGACGGCATGGTTGTGAGTGGCAATTCGAATACCAGGGTCAGTGTGGATGGCCTCACCATCGCCGATCCCGGTGCCGCTGGCGTCACGGTGGACGGCAACACCGGCAGCAGCATCACCTTCATCGACCTGTTGGTGACCGACGCCGTGAATCAGGCCTTCACCACCCAGGGCAACGATGCGGCTTCCAACGTCACGATCAACGGGTTCAGCTCGCTGTCGTCGGTGTCCAACGCTCTGGCCGCCTTCGAGAGCAACGACGATGCCTCGCTCAACATCCAGCTTGGGTCGCTTCAGTCGGCGGTTGAATCGGGATTAAACGGCGCGATCGTGCTCAATGGGACGTCGCCGGGCACCTTCACGATCACCGATCTCTTCAGCGTCGCAAATCCCACGCCCCCGCCGGCCGCGGTGCCCGGTACCGAAGCTGACGACGTGACGAACAATACCGGCGTCACCCTGTCACTACCGACGCCATAAGCCCTCAGATGGAAGTGGCCGCTTCCACAATCCCGTCGCCTCCTGCCAGGAATCCCCCCACCCCGGCTGCGACCGTGTTCACCGCCAGCCGGTAGGGGTGGCTCCAGGCTGACGGATCCACGTCGGCCCGCATGCTGCGGGCCCGCCGGGCCTCAAAGGCGTCGCGAAAGAGGTCCGTGACCGTGCCCGTACGACTGTCTCGGCTCGGCACGACGCAGCGGCGGCAGACGTTGGTCGCCCGCAATCCCACGCCGCCGATCGTAAACGCCCGCGGCTCGGGGGGCGGCAGGGCGGCGTAGGGATCGGCCGGAAGATCGGCGGCACAGTCGGCGAGGGGCGGGGCGAGTTCGGGTCGGGCGGGAATCGCCAGCGTGTCTTCCCAAAAGGCGTCGCAGCCGCCGAGTTCGAGATTCACGCGAAACCGCCGCCGGCATTCGTCGAGCGAGATGCCGAACCAGCGGGCCACCTCCCCGAGCGAGGCCGTGGCGATCACGGTCGGCCCCGCGGCCTCGCGATCGTCGGGGAAGCCCCCCTCGGCCCGTTCGACGAGCAGCACGCCAAAGCCGACGGCTTCGGCCAGCCAGCCGCACGGTCCCGCCCCACCCGGCACGAGCGGAAACGTCTCCCGCTGGAGGGCCGCCAGCCGCTCGATGCCCGGCACTGCCCGGGCCGCGAGGGCCGCCGGATCGACCGAGAGCGTGACAAGATTTCCGGCGTCGGCACCCCGCCAACCGCCCGCTCCGTCGCATCCCCCTGCCTCGACCCCCGCAAGCTCGAACTCCGCCCGGATCGCATGCAGGATCGCCAGCCGCTTGGCATTGCCCGCGCGGCCCTCGAGGTCGATCAGTTGCCAGCGGCGGTCGTGCTCGAGCCCCGCCCCCGGCAGGACGCGAGCCCGCGCGACCTCGAGCCCATCGAGGCTCTTCACGGGATAGATCGTGATCCGGTCGAGCGTAGGCATGCTGCACGGACTCTGGTCACGGCCGTCCCGGAGCGGTTTTCACGGACGGCAGTCGGAATCCGCCGGAGGCACCTCGGGGACGGCTGCCATGTACCGCTCGAAGTCCTCCCGCCGCCCCGCAGCCGCCTCCCGTCTCAGAGTCGCCGTGGCCTGAATGGCCGCCGGGTTGAGGACGATAAGCCCAAAATGCTCACAGCCGCGAAAGTCTTGGTAGTTGTGCGTGACGATGGATTGGCTTCCTGCCGCCACGGCCAACTCCAGCACGAGGTCATCGTCTGGATCTGGCAGGAACGGCTTCAAGCGAAAGTATATCGGCTGGAGGATCGAGCGCGCCGGTTCGAAGGCTCCCGCATCCAGGTGCCGAAGGAGCCTAAAACTCGCACCCTGCCTCGATCGCGAGGCTGCCACGATCACGCTCGGATCGCACACCACTCGCATCCAACAGTCGCACCGCGGCGGCAGCCGCTCGGGGCTACATCCGGAAATTGAAGGTCTGCCAGAGGAGCCGCAGAAGCCACTGGCCCACCGTGCGGTTACCCACCTTGATCCGGGCCGTGCCCCGCATGCCGGGCGTGAACAGACCCTCAGAATCGTCCAGCGTCATCAGCACCTCGTAGCTCGTGGAGATCGGTGTCTCCCGCCCGCTCTCGTCGGTCTTCGTGGGCACCTGGCCCCCCGCCTTCACACTCAGCCGCTCCGAGCCCGACTCGATGTGGGTTTCGGCGATTTGCTCCACCGTGCCGGAAAAAGTCTGGGAGGGAAAGGCGTTGAGCTTGAGGTCCACGATCTCACCATATTTGAGAAACTCGACCTCCGACTGGTCCACCACCATCACCACCTCGAACAGATGCCGGTCGCCGATCATGCAGAGCACTGTGCCGGGCGTAAAGGTCGCCCCGATGTTCTTTTCCCGCAGTGCATCCCCGGTCCAGGATGGCAGCCGACCGCTGGGATCCGACCGCGACGGCACGGCCGGGGCCGGCAGCACCACGCCGTCGCGAGGCGCGACAAGCACAAGCTCTTCCCGGTCTCTCCGCTTGCGATCCAGTTGCTCCGCGAGGCTTTTGAGGGTCTCGGTTACGGTGCCAATCTCGAAGGCGGCAGCCGGGTCGCTGAATCGTTCCCGCTGGAGGCTTGCCAGCCGGCTTTCCGACTGCTGCCTCCGCCCCTCGAGTTCGGCGACCTCGAGCTCAAGTTCCAGGCTCGAGAGCACAGCGAGCTTCTGGCCTCGGCGGACCTCTTCATCAGGTTGTACGAGTAGTTCATCCAGCCGGCCGGCCACCGAGACATACACGGTTTCCTCGCCTCGTGGCCGCAGCTCGGCGGCACACCAGACCCGCTGCGGTAATGGGATCAACGCCAGCGCCGCCAGCGAGAGCGATACCACGACGCCCGTCCCGACCATATTGACGGCCTTCATTTCATCACGCCTCCCGGGAACCCTGAGAAACTTGACCATTCCCTGCATCGGTCGGATTACCAAGCCCCAGAGTGCTACGCCCGCCAGAACCTGACCGAGCACTTCCAGCCGGTAGGGCTTGAAGACGTTCCAGACAAACAGAAAGATCGACAGGCTGACGAACCAGCCGTAAAGACTCGAGGCGACAGCATACAAGGCGAACCAGCCGAGCTTCCGCTGCGGCAGGAAGGGATCTTCGGGCTGCTTGATGCCGAGGCTCCAATGGCTGGCAAATCGCCCCAGAATCGAATTGGCCTTCTGGCGAAGGTTCGGGATTTCGAGCACATCGGAGAGGATGTAGTAGCCGTCGTAGCGCAGCAGTGGATTGGCATTGAACAGGATCGTGGACACGCTGGAGACGAACATCACGTCGAGGCAAAGCTGGTTGAACACGCCGGCATGGGAATTCCACCACAGGAAGGTGGCGACAGAAGCCATCACCACCTCCACGTACATTCCGGCGGCTCCGATCGCTGCCCGCTTCCACTTGTCGGGCAGCATCCAGCTATCGGAGACATCGCAGTACAGGCAGGGTGTGAGGACGAGCAGCATCACCCCCATCTCGTGGCACTCGCCGCCGTAGTACTTGCAGGACAGGCCATGGCCAAACTCATGAATGACCTTCGTGACGCCCAACGCAATCGCCAGATAGAACCAGTTGCCGGCTGCAAAGAACTGGTGAAACTCGGGCAGCTTGGACCGAAAGGTCTCAAAATTCACGAGCACGAGCAGAAGCGCACTTGCCGCTAACACCATCCCGCCAAAGATGGCGGGCGGGGAAAAAATCCAGCCCAGCCAGGGCTTCATCCGCTCCAACAGCCAGTCGGGATCGATCCCGCGGAATCGCAGGGCCATCACGTTCGAGATCCAGGCCACCCACTCCTTCCACTTTCGTTGCCGGCGTCGCTCGAACAGCTGGGGGCCCTGCCCGGGCCGGTCGCCGATCACGAGCCCCGAACGGTGGAGCGTGGCCACAAACCGGGACAGCTCGTCGACCGTGATCCGGCGGGGTGGAAACCGCGTTTCGAACTGCTCCTTGAGCTGGTCAAGGCTCGCCTCGCCGTCGAGCATCTCGAGCAGGGCATGCTCCTCCGGCCGAAACCGGAAGTAGTGCAGCGAGATGGGATCCTTGATCACGAACCAGGCCTGTCCCTGGTAGAGCTGCCGGATCACGACGAGATCGCCCCGCTTCCGCAGACCGACCGATCGCGTCGTACTGGAACGAAACGCCTCCGCGGTGGCCACGACCTCGGATCTCCTACTTTGAATCCGCGGTTGCGGGCTTCTTGGAAGCAGGCACCAATGGCGGCTGGGTGGAGTGGATTGTCATGGTCACAAATTGTCCCGTTCGCAGGAGCCACTCCCCCTCCACCTGACGATTTTCCACTTCGGCCACCACCCGGTAGTTGCCACTCTCCATTCTCGGCTTCACGTTGAAGATTCGACCGGTGAAGCTGTCGCGGCGATCGCCGGCCAGCCTGGCCTCGACCGTGACGGGCCGATCGCGCACATCAGACGGATTCCAACGGGACGCATCGACGTAGCCCTCGACGTAGAGCCGGTCGGTACGAATCACCCGGGCCAGTGGATCACCCGGCTGGAGCCACTCGCCCTCGTGCGGAAAGACTTCCTCCACCTCACCGTCGATCGGAGAGCGGATCTCTCTCCGTTGGATCGCCTTGTCGGCAGCCTCAACTTCAACCCCCTTGCTCGTTGCAGCCAGGGCGGTCAAAGAACGGTCCAGAATCGCCTGCTCGATCTGCAGGACGGTCTTCTCCCACTCGAGCTTGAGCCGTTCCCGCTCGACCTCGGTCACCGCTCCCCCCACCCGCTCGTGCGACTGTTCCGCCTTGCGATAGGCCATCTCAGACACCCCCTGGGCCTTTTGCGAATAACGCACGTCGACGTCGCTTTCGGCCTTGGCAATCGCCTGATCATGCTCCGCCTGGGCCCGACGCTTCTCCATTTCGGGCTGGGAGTCATCGATCCGGGCCAGCACTTCGCCCTGGGAGACGACTGCTCCCTGTCGGACCGTGAGTTGCACGATCACGCCTGCCTCCCGGGCCGGCACCTCAACCTCGTCGATCAACGACACCAGGCAACCCTCGATCGTTGGTTCGGCTGGACTTCCGCCCGACGGCGGTTGCCCGATCGCGGTCGGGGCCCCAATCCCACACAGGATTCCACACAGGATTCGACACAGGATCCCCCGCAGGGCCAGGCTCCCGAGCACCGCGGCAGGCGGCGCCAGCCGCCACTTGGTGAAATTCATGGACGCATGTCTCCTACCAGAGTCTGAACAGGATCTGTGTTCGGATGAATGTGATCACGTCGTGAAACCAGACGTAGCCAAGCGGTTGCTTGCCGCAGGCGATCCGGGCGGTCACGCTCGCTCCCGAACCGAGCTCTTCCTTATCATGCCGGTCCGGATCGATCATCACCCGCACCAGAACGGTATTGCCCTCCTCGCCGCGAACCTCGGCCTGCTCGTGGATCTCGCGGACAGTGCCCTTGTGCCGCGTGCCCGGATCGGTGGCCAGAATGTAATCCACTCCGATCTCACGGTCACCCTTCTTCGCTGCCAGCACCGCTCGATTGACATGTCCGAGCCTGTCATCAGGCAAGTGGATTTCGAGCTCCCAGGGCCCTGTCTTGTCGGCCACGCTCATCAACACCTGCCCCTTCTCGACCGGCCGCAGCAGCAGACGATCACGGACCTTCCAGGTGACAAGCACGCCATTGATCGGGCTGCGGACCTCGAGATCCTTGCGTCGCGCCTCCCAGAGCCGCTGCTGCTCGGCGAGGCTCTCGATTTCCCGTTCAAGCTGGGAGGCTCGCCCCGCAAGCCGCACCTTTTCGTCGGCTGAGATCTTCGCGTCTTCGAGAAGCGATCTGCGAGTGGCCCGCAGCTGCTCTTCACTCGACGCCTTGCGGCCCAAGACGTCGGTCAGGGCCACCTCCACTTCGGTGTTTCGCAGCCGGGCCAACAGTTGCCCCGTCTTGACCTCCGCCCCGTGTGTGATGTCGGGCTCCACCGACTCCACCACGCCGTCGATCCCAGCGAACACGTCGCGGCGATGCACCGGTTCGAGCGTGCCTTTTCCTTCGAGCCGCAGTTCCGCCGGCACCACCAGCAACACCAGGATCACCCCGAGGATGCCCAGGGCCGCGAGCACCGTGCGGGGCAGGTTTCTGGCCGTGGTGAGAACCCGGGATTGGCCCGCCAGGTTCAGAAGCCAATAGAGCGGCAACCCGGTGTGGTCGAGTGCGTTGGAGATCGCCACCTTGCCGTGTTCCTTCACGAGCCCAACCCGAGCCTTCTGTCCGGGTTCCACCAGCGACGAGGTGAACCACTCAAACACGATCGCCCCGATCGGATCCGGGGTGACCGGGGGTGCGGACTCGGCCTTGGCGACCGCGACGGCATCCACGCCGCCAGACTTCACCACCGCCGCGGGCCGCGGCTTGTCCAAGGGTATGACCGCCAGGGCCGTGGCATGCGACTCGTCGATGTAATTCTCGAGTTCCTCTTCGATCTGCGGCGGCAGTTCCCGACTTGGGTCCGGATGCCAGAGGGGCTCGCCCGCCCGCGCAACGACTCGCACCAGCGCCTCGAGCGATTGCACCGCAGAGGCCCGTCGCTCCACACTCTCCTGACCGCTGATCGCCTCCAGTTGCAATTTTTTGCGGCGTCGGATCAGCACCCCAACTCGGTCACATCCGATGATTCGCCGCGCTTCATTGGCCAAGACGAATGCCGTCGCGACAGGATCGAGTGATTCGTGGACCGCCCGACTGAACCGTTCGACCTGCGCCAGCGCCGTCTGTTGAGCGTCGAGCGCGACCATTTGCCGTCGCTGAACATAGTCGGCAGCCACCGCCGCAACCTGCTGGACGAAGACCAGGTAGCCCCGCTCAACCTGGTCTTCCTGCGGATACTGGAAGACCTCGATCAGTCCGACCCTCGACCCTTGCCGGTCGATCGGCACGGCGATGACGGAAAGTGCGGTGTCGTTGGTGGCAGTGGCTTTTCCAGTCGGCCCCTTCACCGCACCGCCGGGTGGGATGACGATGCCCGCCGGACTTCCGAGCAGGGCCTGCACGAGTTTGAGGTGTCCCTGCTCGACTTCCTGCGAGGCGTTGATCCCGGCGGCATCGAGGCCGGAATGACAGGCAGGCTCGACCCGCCCACCTTCTCCTACGATCCAGACAAGGCCCGCGACCGCCTCCATCGCCTGGAGAATCCGCTCGAGCACGGTGGAATAAAATGCCGTTTCGCTCATCTCGCTTCGCGCGAGACCGGCGATCTCATCGACGAGAGCACGGATCTGCTCCCGGGCCCGGTAGACCTCCTGGGATTCTTCGATGCTCATGAACAAATCTCTGCAGACCGGACCTGCGAACGGGCCAGATCAGGGAATCCGACCCGCTCGCAACATCCCGTTCAGGCCCTGGTGGCCTGCTGGTGAACGACTCGCTTCTGCACGTCGGTTTCGAGGTTGCCGAATGCCTGTTCGTGGCGCGCGACCGCGTGGCCGAGGGCGTAGGCCAGCCGCTTGGCCGTAAAGAAGTTCACGATGATTCGCTGGTTGAGCTGAATCGTTTCCGGGGAGTTGCCTCCGACCTGCTTGTTGAGACCGAAGTCGACGATCAGTTCCTCCGGCGTACCCGTAACGCGGCAGAAGTTTGCGTAGGTCGCCAGGATGTGCGACTCATCGACGGGCACCTGAACAGGCTCGGGCCGCGCGGCCTGGGATTCTTCAGCCATAGAAATCTCCACTGGGGTAGTGATGCAAATGTTCCGACAAGGAAACCAGATCCGCTCAAACGGCCTGGCCGTCGGCGGCTTCAGCATAACACCCCGCGACAGCAGGGGCTAGCGTCGGGTGGGGAAGACAGGCGGATCAGATTTCGATCAAGACGACTCCGGGCTTTTGGCCGGCGGCAGCCCGCCGTGGCGGGCGAGCCAACTCTCCGAAACGAACCGCAGCAGCAGCGCTCGGCAGCACCGCGCGGCCTCCCGCTCCCAGCCGTGGGCTTCCGCTCCACGCTCAACCACCAGCCCACCGAATCGTAGCTGGCAGGGCCAGCTCCGCCTGGTAGCCACCGCATTGAACCGCTCTGCGATCCGGAGCGTCCACGCCGCTCCCAGAGTTTCCCTCAGGGCGAGGTACGGGCGATCGATCGCGGCGACGATGCCGGCAGTTTCCCCGGCTCCTCGCGCCGGTAACAGCATCGATTGACCAAGGGCCAACGTGGCACCAACGGCGATCCCGCCGGCTGCGGCAGCGTCGATGGCAGACAAGGTCGGCCTGGAGTCGCCACCCGGCAAAAACGCTCGCACAAACACAACCAATCCGCCGGTCACGAGCGTGGCCGCCAGAGCATGCCGCGTGGCCACGAAGTTCATCCAGCCCACGATCAGGAGCAGGGCCAGGAATCCCCGTTCGAGCAGGTGCACATCAGGCAGGCTGCCCGGCCGCACGAGCAGGGCCGAGAGGGCCGGCAAGGCGAGCACAAATGCCAGCGAGCCCACGATGAATTGCCACACGCCATGCTGCGGGCGTTTCGCCCCCAAAAGCGCCATCGTGGGACACACCGCGAGCGCTGCCCCGACCAGCCGGAGGCTCGCATGGGTGGCGGGATCGTTCAGCCAGCCGATCCGGCAGGCGATTGCCTCGAGCAGAAATACAGCCGCGGCGCCGACGGCCCAGGCAGCCGCTGGCACAGCCGTCGAACCCCGCACGAGAAACCAGCCCCAGGCCGCCGTTACCACCAGCACGATCGCGCCGAGCGCGAGAATATCTGCATGCATAGCCGGTAGCGTACCGGACGCCGAAGCATGGAGCGGGCCGCCAGACAATCGCCCGCTTCCCGGCCGGCGGGTAAGCCCCGCGAAGCCCCCTGCCCGGGGATCCTGCCGGTCGTATGGATTCCGAAGGATCGCGACACCAGCCTCGGCAGCAGGGCAGTAGCTGGTCGACATTATTCGCAGCCCTGATGTGCCGTCAGTCCCTGGAACCCGCCATGTCCTGCCTCTCCCGCCGCCGTCTGTCTTTCGCGGCGGCGGTTGCCTTGGCCGTTGCCACCGCCGACTGCCACGGGATCGAGATGTTTACCTACTACGGCGACGGGAGCCGGATCGGACTGCCGAGTTTGGAAGTGCCGATCGAGGCCTACCCCGGCATCCCGCTGCGGAGCGACCGACTGAGGGCTCGTCGCCGGGCGATGCGGATGGGCCCCGCCGGAGCCGTTCGGATCGGACCACCAGGCTATTCGCGGGGCGTCACGATCCGAGCGATGCCGCCAGTGGCACCAACCGACCCAACAGACAATCCAGCCTTGTCCGTGGCGCCGATCCCGCCCGATCCCGACTTCCCCGCTGCGAACCCGGCAGTCCCAGCCGCCAGGTCGGCCACCACAAAAATCCGGGGCGGGGCCGAGAAGATCCCGACACCCGCCCCGGAGCGTTGAATCCGCCGGGCTCGAGCTACTTCTTCAGTTGCTCGAGCAGATCGATCGCGTCGGGCCGTGTGGCAAACACAGCCTCGTTGGTCAGCACCCGCTCGAGGATCGTCTTGGCCCGGTCCTTTTCACCGCGGTCGTTGAGGAGTTTGGCCACGTAGTAGGCGCCGTCACTCGAGAGGGCGTTGTTGCGGGCGATTTGGTCGAGAATCTTCTCTGCATCTTCCTGCCGCCCGAGTTTGTAGTAGATCCAGGCCAGCGTGGTGAGCGCGCTGACCTGCTGCGGCGAATTCTCCCGGTAGCGGGCTACGTTCGTTTCCGCCATTTCCAAGGCCCGCTGCCCGGCATCCTTGTCTTCCGACTCGATCAGCACCAAGGCCAGCGAATTGCTTGCGGGAAAGTTGCCGGGCGACTGAAGATGGGCCTCATTGAAGAACTTCTCGGCTGTGTCGTAGTCGCGAGCCACGCGGGCCACCACGCCACGAACGATTTTGGCCTCCAGGCTCTTGACGTCGAGGGCCAGGGCTTTTTCGGAGATTGACTGGGCGGTCTTGATGTCATTCTGGCCGAGATACCACTGAGCTGCGGCGAGGAGCACGGCTGGATCCTGCGGTGCCGAAGCAATGGCAGACTCGATCCACTTCTTGGCCACATCCTTCTTGCCATCCTCATCGTAGAGGCGGGCCAGGGCCAATTCGGGCTGGAGGGCATTGGTGTCGAGCTTGCGGGCTTCGCGAAACTGCTCGACCGCCTCCGACTCCTTGCCAAGGTGGAAGAGCACATTGCCGAGTCGGAAGTGCGCTCCGGCATTGTCCGGATCGAGGCCGATCCAGGTCACCAGATGCTTCTGGGCGTCATCCCATTGCCGCCGGGCCTCCGCCACGGCGGCCGTGCCGGCGTTACAGCGAATTTCGAAGTCACGCTTTCGCTTCGGGTTCTCCGCATACGAGCCGGTCAGTTGCGTAGCCCGGTCGAAGAGCACCGACGAGTCGGTGACTCGCCGATCCTGAAAGGCCAGATCGGCCAGCATCAGGAAGGGCTCCGGATCGGTGGCAAACTTGACTACCGTCTGCTCGAGTTCCGCGCGGGCCGGCGGAAGTTGATTCACGCTCAGCCAGAGCATCGCCATCATCACACCCGGAGGGGGCAATTTGGCATTGTTGTTGCGGGCCCGCTCCAGGATGGCCCGGGAGCCATCGATGTCCCGGTCGCTGAACCGGGCAATTGCGTTGTCGATCTCGGCGTATTCCTTGTCGTCGGAAACCGCCTTGCCGATCAGCGTCTTGGCGGTGACCTGTGCCACGGCGGATTGCCCACGGCAGACACCGACGACCACGGCCAGCCCGAAAAGAAACAGCCCGGCCCGACGGGCCAGAGAACACATGAGCATGACGGATGAACTCCCTGAAAAGACGAGGTGATCCCGAACACCGGCAAGATCCGTTACTCTACCGAGGTGGGATCCAGGATTCCACCGGCCAGCAAATCATGAGCAATTGGCAATGATCCTTGGGGCGGTCTGGGAGCGCGAGGTGATGGTGGCCCCGCGGACGCGGGGACTCTACGTGGCCCGCTGCCTGGCCGCAGCCACGCTCCTGGGGATCATCGCCACCTGCTGGCTCGTGGTGACCGGCTCTCAGGCGGTCACCACGATCGGCGACACGGCCCGGTTCGGAGCCACCCTGCTTCGGATCCTCGCCCCGCTTCAGCTTGTGCTGGCCGTACTGGCGGCGGCCCTCACTGCCGTGTTGGCGGTCGGAATCGAGAAGGACCGCCGTACCCTCGAACTGCTCCTCGTCAGCCGGCTGAGCGATGCCCAACTCGTGCTGGGCAAGTTGGCCGGCAGCCTGCTGCGGGTCGGCCTGCTGCTCGTGGCGGCAGCCCCCCTGTTTGCGGTCGCCTCCCTGTTCGGTGGCGTCACACCGCCGCAGTTGCTCAGACTATTCCTGGTCACGGCTGCCGCCGCCATGGCCGCCGCGAGCATCGGCAACGCGGCGGGCTTTTGGCGCGATACGACCTTCCAGGCGCTTTCGATCACGGCGGCGTTGCTGATCGCCTGGCTGGTGATCGGTGAGGTCGCGGCGGCGGTTGGCGATCCTTTGATCGCGGCCACTGTCTCTCCGGCCCGGGCCGCGTTTGCCGCGCTCACGCCCGGGGGAGGCCAGACGCTGGCCGGGTTTCTCAGCATTGCCATCGGGATCGCCGCCGTCACCAGCGGTCTGACGGTGCTCAGGGTCCGTCGCTGGAACACGGCCAGCGAACCCCGCACGAAGGCGACGGCCGTTGTCGACGGCCGCCGTCGTGCGGTCTGGGCGAATCCGATTCTGTGGCGGGAGATCTGTACCCGGGCTCAAGGCCGTGCGATGACACTCGTACGAATCGCCTGGCTCGCGGTGTTTGTGGCCGCCGTCACGGGCGTGGTGCTCGAAGCAGGCAAGGATCGACCCGATCGGTTTGCCGTGGCGGCAGCGGTCGTGCCCGTCGTGCTGGCAAGTCTGTTGGCGGTGGCGGCGTTGGCGGTGACGAGTGTGACGGGCGAGCGTGACCGCGGCACGCTCGATCTACTCTTGGTCAGTGACCTCGAGCCGGCGGAGTTTGTCTGGGGCAAACTCCTCGGGGTGCTGGCGGCGGCTCGGGAAATGGTCGTTCTGCCGCTGGTGTTGTGCGGAGCGTTGGTGCCGCTGGGAATCACCACGGTCGAGCACGGCTTTTATCTGGTCGTTGGCCTGGCGCTAGTCACCTTCTTTGTGACGGTGCTCGGGCTGTACGCGGGCCTCACCCATGCGGTCTCGCGGCAGGCGATCGCCATCACACTCGGGATCGTGGCCTTTCTCTCCGTGGGTGTGGCCACCGCCATGCGGATCATGGTGGCCTTCGGCGGTAGTTTCGAACTTCAGCTGGCTCCTTTCCTGGCCGCGATCGTCGGGGGTGGCGTCGGGCTGTACGCCGCCCTCTCAGCCCGCAACCCGTCGCCCGCGGTCGGCTGGGCATCGGCCCTGCTGCCCGCCCTGACCTTCGTGGCGATCACGGGCTTTCTGCAGGGAAGCCTGCTCCAGGTCTTCCTGGTGGTGTCAGTCGCCTACGGCTTCGCCACGCTGGCCCTTTTGATTCCCTCGATCGCAGCCTTCGACCTGCTCACCGGTCGCAGCGAGTGAGGCGCAGCAAGTCAGGCGCGGCGGGCTTACCGGAGCGGGGAAGCGGGATGGCCTGCGACCACGTCGCCCGTGCC
>ERZ889217.790-NODE-790-length-17869-cov-11.265409_pt1 | contig 17869 bp, 13 predicted proteins | sample MGYA00521098_ERZ889217 | MGnify/ENA primary metagenome ERZ889217 (study PRJEB32303, sample SAMEA104408613) | aquatic metagenome | biome: Brackish water; feature: Pelagic; material: water | place: Baltic Sea | collected 2014-06-10T22:04:00 | depth 2,362 m ... | reverse complement strand
CCAGCGTGTTTTCCGCCACGCCGGCTTCGTCGAGCGCCGCGAGAATTTTGCCGACATCATTGTCCGCGTCCGTGATGACCGCCGCATAAACCTGCTTTTGCTTGTCGAGGTGCTTCCATTGTTCCATCGACTTCTCCGTTGGCCAATGGGGCGTGTGGGGTTCGTGCAACCAAACATTCACGAAGAAAGGCCCGCCCTTGTTTTCGCGGATGAAACTCACGGTGTTCTCCACCGTGTCGCGCACGCCAGCGTGCTCCTTTGGAAAATCCGGCGGGCCGTTGAAGACTCCGGCTTGGTCGAACCCGTAAGCCGCCACGGCAGGCGCTCCGACGGCACCGGCATTCGTGAGGTGCCACTTGCCGAAATGAGCGGTGCGGTATCCGGCGTTTTTGAGGAAGCGCGAAAGAAGAGGAGCCTCAGGATCGAGCCAGTCGGGCATGCCTCGCTTGGCGTTGCTTGTGGGATCGGCGAAATGCTCGTGAATGCTGAAGCGCGCCGGACAAATCCCCGTCATCGCCGCTGCACGACTCGGTGAGCACACAGGATTGACGACATTGAATTGCTGAAAGCCGATCCCCTCGGCGGCCAGCTTGTCGATATTGGGAGTTTTCAACCACGGATGGCCGTGGCTCGACAAATCCCCCCACCCCCAGTCGTCGGAATAGATGAAAACAATGTTCGGGCGTTTCCCGGAATCACTCGGCGCGTCGACCGCATGGCAAAGTGCGGAAACCAGAAAAGTCAGGGCGATGATAAAAGCAGCAGTTTTTTTCATTCGATTTGGTTATTGAAAGTTCAGCGCGGCGAAGAGGGAGGATGGAACGAGGGTGTCTCGGTGGCGGAGAGAAAAAGGCCCTGAGGCAGGCAGGGCACCAAGTCGCCGCCTTCCCATGAGCGGATCCGGTAAAGCGTGGCGAAGTCGAAGTCGGGTGCGGCGCTCCCCTGCCCTCCGATGCGCTCGGTGCCACGGCGGACATTGTCCTGCATCCATGCCGGAAGGTGGAGGTGGTAGGGATTCCGCTCGACCTCGCCGGTATGAAGCGCAGTGGCCGCCACCAGATCCGCCACGGTGGCGGCGTCTCCCTCGACCATTACATTCGGGTCGTCCATTGCCCCCCCAGAATTCCGTCTCGACCACGCGGCAGAAAAAATCCGGCGGCATCGATGCGAGGGCCTCCATGACGGTGCGGTGAACGCGGAGGTGCGTGGAATTCCAATCCTTCGCATGAGGCATAAAAATGAATGCGGGCTGGAAGCGTGCCAGCGCCGCGCTGACCTGCGGAACATCGAGCGGAGCCAGCGTTTCATCGGCCAAATGCACCTCCCAGCCGAGCCAACCACAGGCGGCACGGAGTTCGGCGAGCCGCGCCTGACGGCGGTCGGCGTCGCTCCCGAAGGTGACGGGAACATTGATGATCCTGTATCCGCACTCCCGCATGAGTCGCAGCGGGAGAAGGCCAATGATGCATTCGTCATCCGGGTGCGGTGAAAACAAAAGAACAGCCGGCCCCTGCGCTCCCGGTCGTGACCCTCCGTCGAAGGCGATCCCGCGCGCATTCCGCGTGGCGGATCGCAAGGTCTCAATATACGCAAGAAACGGGTTGATGGGATACACCTGAGTAAACTGCCCTGGCGCAGCTCAAAAAATAAAGGCGAAAAAATTGTTAAATCGTAAAAAGTCTTGTCACTTTTATTAGTCGCCGATGGATCATTTTGAACACGACCTGCAGCTCCTCAAAGAGCCTTCGAATTACTTCGAAGGGCGTTCCCGGTCGACGGAGCTTCCGCTCCCGCGAAATATTCTTCTCTTCCTGCGAGACTCGAAATCCACCCTCCAGCAGGAAGCGATCCAAAACAGATCCCATCACCGGCATGTGCTCGCATTCAACCTCCGGACCGAAGGCCGCGTGCACATCGACCATCTGTCCCTTATGCTCGCCCCGGGGCAGTCAGCGCTGATTTTCCCCTATCAATTCCACCACTACAGCGGCCTGGCCTCCGAGACGCTGCGGTGGCTCTTTTGCACCTTTGAGATCGCGTCTTCGGACTTTCTCGGGCCGTTGAAGGACACGGTGGTGACATTCGGCGACCGGAGCCGCGGCATGCTGGAGCGGTTGCTGCGCGCCTGGCATGAATCCAGCGAAGAACCCGGTTGGGAAATCCTACAGCCGATGCTTTTGGAGCTTCTTCTTCAGCTCAAGAAGGACCGCGAGGCGATGAATCCCGAACCCCCGGCCCCCGCTGGAAATTCCCTCGTCAGGAGCGTGAATGAAATCCTCGCCCGGCATCCCGGGCGTTTCCTTCAAGTGGGAGAACTCGCCCAACTCTTGGGGCTGTCGGAATCGCAGCTGCATTCCCATTTCCGCAAGGCTGCCGGCATTCCCCTCGGGAGCTACCTCCAGAATCACCGCATGAATCGGGCCATGAGCCTGCTGAAAAACACGGACCTGCGGCTTTACGATGTCGCCGAGCGCTGCGGGTTTGGCTCGCCGCAGGCATTCAACCGCACATTCAAAGCCGAGACGGGAGTGACGCCCCTCAACTACCGAAGGCAGAGTCTCTCCCTGCCGGGTTCAAATTAGCGCGGGGTTCCGCAGCTTTTTAAAAACGGAAAGTTTCTTGCTTTCCAATTCATCGCCCCATGTCGAACCGCGTTCGATCCAATTCTTCAAAAAATGAAAATAATATTTCTCGATGTGGTAAATATTGACAATTTTATCGAGATGTCGTGGCATATCCTACTGCGTAAAACTCAAACACTACACACAAAATGACGAACCCTTTTTACATCGCCCTTGTCGGAATGATTGGTGCCAACCTGTGTTTCCTGCCCGCAACAGTCCGCGCGGAATCAAGAAGCGCGGCGAACAGCTTCGGCATCGTTCCCAAGCCTCTCTCGATCGAAGCAAAAAAAGAAAATCCCTTCGCGATCAAAGCGGACACCTCGATCATTTATCAAGGCGAGGCGAGCAAGCCAGCGGCCGACTATCTGAAAGACCGGATCGCGGCAGCGACTGGCCTCCCGTTGGCTGTTCGTGATTCCGGCGGATCCAACGCCATCGTCCTTCGGATTGATCCCGAGCGCCTCAAGTTAAACGAGAAGGATGCCTACACCTTCGAGAGCGGCGGGGAGAACATCACCATCACGGGCAAGAGCGCGAGCGGGCTGTTTTACGGAATCCAGACCCTCTTTCAACTTCTGCCTCCGGGGATCTATGGCGACACGCCCGTGGCGGACATGAATCTGACCGTCGATGCGCTGACGATCCAGGACAAGCCCTCGATGGGCAAAATTCGCGGGCTGCATGTGGACATCTCCCGCCATTTCCGGACCAAGGAGGAACTCAAAAAAATCATCGACAGCATGGCGATGCACAAACTGAACACCCTGCACCTCCACCTGAGCGACGACCAGGGGTGGCGGGTCGAGATCAAGGCCTACCCAAAGCTGACTTCCGTGGGAGCGATCGGAAACATGTCAGACCGCAACGCGCCCGCCGCATTCTTGACGCAGGAGGATGTCAAAGAACTTTGCGCCTACGCCGCGCAGCGCCATGTCGCGATCATCCCCGAGATCGATATGCCGGGCCACATGGGCGCCGCAATAAAAGCGTATCCCGAGTTGAAACACCCAAAGGAAGAACGCAATCCCGCGAAGGTGATCCGTGGTGACGCGATGGGGCGAGATTTTGCCAAAAATGTGCTGACCGAGATCAACAGCCTCTTTGAACCTGAATACATCCACATCGGCTGTGATGAGGTGAATTACAAATCTCCCGTGGAACTTTACTCGAAGGCCGAACTCGTCGATTTCGCCCGCGAAGTGACCACTTTCGTGAAGGAGGAACTTAAGAAAAAGCCCATTGTCTGGGACGACGCCTTTACCACCGGATTTGAAGACAAAGAGACGCTGGTTCACTGGTGGCGATACGGGAAAAAATTCTGGTGGAAAAAAATGGATACCACCATCGATGAGGGTCTGAACCAGAAGAAGCAGCCCTTCATTCTTTCTCCAGCTTGCTGGACCTATTTCGACATGAAGAATGAGGGAAAAGGCGGTTGGGCAGGACGGATTTCTCCGGCGGAAATGTATAACTGGGATCCCTTCGGCGACATGCTGGGCGTCACGCCCGAGACCCGTCAACTGGCCCATGGCGCGATCGCCTGCACTTGGAGCGAGCAAATTCCAACCATGAAAATCTTCGGCGACCGCACCTATCCGCGCTTGGCGGGTTTTTCGGAGCGGATCTGGAGCGGGGGCAAAAGTGAGAACCCATCGATTCTGGGTTGGGTCGACTACCGCGACAAGGTGCTGATTCCTTTTCAACTGAAGCGCTACGACGCACTCGGCCTGTGGTATTGGAGCAAAGACAAACCCGCTTTGCTGGAAGCCATGGCGGATGAGAAAAAGGCGCTGCCTTAGAGGTATGCATCAAGCTTCAATCTGAAGCTTGGATTCCGCGTTTTCTTTGATGTGTCTGGAACGACCCAGTTTTCGGCGGGCGATGGTCATTCCCGAGGCGCGGGTGTTTGTTCGCCGTTTTCTTCGATCTTGGTGATGAGGCCCAGCTTCCAGGGCAGCAGATCATAATGTCCGTTCAATTCTTGATTTGTGATTCCTTGAATGAGCCACTGGCAACCCTGAGGGTCGAATTCCATGTTTTGGTCGTAGCCTGATCGCAGCACCTCGCCGTGGGAGACCATCTCCGTCCATTTTCCCGATTCCTCTTGATATCGCAGCTGATCCCCCGCCGCATAATGGTCGGCCACCTTCTTCCACGGGCCTTCCGGATGGGGTGCGGTGGCGAGACCGAAGGAGCGGACTCCTCCCTTTTCCAGCTCGTATATCATATGAAAATCGCCGCTTCCCTTGGCTTTGTAGACATGCACGGCTTCATGAATGTTATCGAATACCTTTTGAGCTTTTCCCCAGCCTTTCGGAAACTCGGCCAGGCTGGTCGACCTCACCATGACACCGCTGTGCGCCATCGTGTAGAACAGGTATGCCCGTTTCTCGTCGCAGATGATCCAGAAATCGATCCATTTTTGCTTGGTGTCTTTGGTGAGAAGCGGTTGGGGGTCGCTCCAAGAATCAGGGTCCGAGATCGTGGAGGTTGTCGAGAACATCGGCTGATAAGTCGAGTCCAGGGTTTGAAAGATCAGATACCACTTTCGCTGCGGCTCATAATAAAAAACTTGGGGCGCACAGGCATACCGCTTCTGTCCCCGAATCATTTTGAGCTCATGCCTGGGCGCCTTTTGCAAGCCGGCGAGAGTTTCTGCCGAAACATAGCCAGTGGTATATTCCTCTTTGCTCCTGGCCGTGTAAAAGACATGCCACGTTCCCTCGTAAAATACCACGGTAGGGTCTTTTACGGCAACCTCATCGAAGGAACCCTTCGGACCTGGCAATAGGACCAACGAGTCGACTGACCATTGGTTGTTATCGTTTTCTGCGGCCTCTGCATCCGCAATGATCCCTGAAATCGCCGTGCAGATCACCAAACAGGCAATGTTGCGGAGGAATGCCGTCGGAAGGCTGACGGCTGAATTCAATTGTTCGAAATTGATTTGTGCCATTTTACGACTTTGTCCACGAGATTTTTAGCTAGATCGGATTGATTATCTACAAGGTTTTTTGATTCGCTGGGATCCAACGATAGATCATAAAGCTCTGGCCGACTGCCATCGTAGTCGCACAGCAATTTCCATTTTTCGTGCCGAACTGCCAGATCAGGCAAATTCTTGAATCCATAGTAATTTTTCCTGTCCGGCGGGCGACTGAAATAGATAGGGCTTTTGCGCGATTCGTTCGATCTGCCCAATAAGACATCAAGTAGCACTTCGCCGTCGTAGTTGGCATTGGCTGGCGATTGGGCCCCAGTCAGTTTTAGAAGTGATGGCGTCAGGTCCATCGCGGAAAACACCGAGTCTTTATTCCGTATTCCGATGGCACTTTTCGACATCAGGCCAGGAGCCCACGCGATAAGAGACGAGCGGATGCCGCCTTCGTAGAGATGTGTTTTGAATCCCTTGAGGACGCCTGCACGACCTGCATCCGGTTCCGGTCCATTATCGGAGCAGACCAGGATCATCGTGTTGCTGCGCAACTTTTCATCATTCCTGATGAAATCGAAAAGCGGAGCGAACTGTTTGTCCATCTCTTCCAGCACGGCAAGATAGAGTTCCCGTTTATTATTCGTTTTCTTGATACGCTCATAGGAGGGCCAAAACGGACTATGGACATCGTCGGTCCATAGATTCACATAAAATGGTTTCCCTGCGGCCTCGGCCTTCTTCATGAATGCGATGGCCGCCTCGATAAAACCTGTGGTGATTTCAGACCGCTCCATCCAAGTGACAGGTTCTCCCAATCGGACGGCATCCCCCCAAATCCTCCCTTTTTTCCCATCCTTGTCGATTGTCGTAGGCAAGAGCTTCGCCCCCATGCCTTCAAAATTGGTCAGTGATTCGTCAAACCCATATTCCATGATGGCGGGTGCATCGTTAACATCTCTCTGCCCGCCCATGTGCCATTTCCCAAAATGTCCGGTGGCATACCCCGCCTGTTTCAGGCTCCGGGCAAGCATAGGTGCCTTGGGGTCCAGCCAATTGGCCAGCCCGCGACTCTTGTTGCTGGCGCGATCTGCCAAATAAGAAGAAATTTTCCATCGCTGCGGATAGGTTCCCGTGGAAATGGCCACCCGGGATGGGGAGCAGATGGGGGAGTTGACATAAAACGACTCAAATGCAATTCCCTCCGCGGCCATCCGGTCGACATTGGGTGTTGTGGCATTTGTATTGCCGAAGCAGGAAAAGTCAGCCCAGCCCATATCATCTATAAACAAAAGAATGACATTGGGTTTTGTTTCACCGGCAGATGCATTCCAGGCTGACAGAGTGAATGCCATTAAAATCACAGCGATCAATAGATTCTGTCGTGAGGCGGAAATCATGTTCACTCCCCCTGCCGAGCCAATGTCTCCCGCAATTTCTGGAGCTTGGATTCGGCTTTTTTCATGTGTCGGCTGTAGTTCCTGGTGTAGAGGGTGGCCAACTGCGGATGACTCGACGGGAGGTTGTTGTAGACTTTCCAAGCGTCATCGTAGGCTTGGAGCCACTGCCGCATGGCCGCTTTGTCTTTTCGGTGCTCGGCATCTTCCAGGTAAATGAGGCTGCGATAGATTTCATACAACCGCAGGCCGTAGGTGGCCGAGCCAATGGCGTGTTCGCGGGATTTGGCATCCGGCCACTGGATGGACTCGGCGAGTGTCACGATTTCCTTCCATAGGGCGACGGACTCGTCTTTTTGCTTCAGGTTCCGCTGGCGGTCGCCCTTGATGATCGGCCAAGCGATGCCTTGGTCCCGTGTCCACCATGGGTCCATGTCGCGTCGGGTCGAATTGCGACCGCGCACCACAGCATCTGTGGAGAGAAGGCAGAGCTTTCGGAATTTCTCAACATCGCCGCCTTTGAGGCCGAGCCGGTCCTTGGCGTAGCGGTCGAAGATGGCTTCTTCGCTCTGGGTCGGATCTTGGGCCCACTGCGCTAAAACCCAGGCGTTCAGGTCGCACCAGAACTCATTCTTGATATAGGGGCCATCCCACCCGCCGCCTCGGGACCATGTCCAGATTCCTCCGTAGAGTTCGGGTTTGGTTTCCACAAACTCGCGGATGCTGTTGATCTTGTCGGTAGGCATGTCGGCGTGTTCCTCGAATCCTTCGATCACCCCGCGCGCGATGTAGTTCGGGTAGGCTCCCTTGCCTTCGTATTCGCGGGCGCACTGGACTTCGATGATCTGCGGGTGGCGGCCTTGGCCGATGGACCGGCTGAACGAATTGCCGCGATGGAAATCCCCCTCGCAGTGCTTGATGCTGATCATCAGGTTCGGATGCGGATCGATCGCATCGCTCACCTGCTGGTAGGCCTTGGAATCATGGTCAAACGAGCCCCATGTGCGAAAAATCAGCTTTTTGTTGTGCTTCACGCAGACTTCCTCGCGCAGGAGTTGCATGAGCGGGATGATGGTTTTTCCCGGGCTCTTTTTGTTGGCGATGGCTCCTTGGTGGTGGGGAGCGTCATCGAGGTAGGTTTCCCCAATGCGGACGACCAAGCCGTCGGTATGCGGAAACTGTCGAAATGTCTCGGCGATCTGGGCTCGGAGCAGCTCGGCGGTCTTCAGCTGCCGGACATCGCCGAAGGTCTTTTCGATGCCGTATTTTTCGATCAGGCGCTGGGAAACAAAACCAGGTCCGCCTGGGCGAAGACGGTGATGTTTTGCTCCTTGCAGGATTTTTGCAGGGCTTGGATTTCGGCCGCTTTGCGATCCACCCATTTCCGCTCCTCCGAGCCTTTGGGCAGAATCTCGGGATCGATGGATTCCCAGTTGATGGCCAGCGTGGGGGACTCGAACAGGAAATAGACTTTGCCGGTGTATCCGATCTTCTTGAGAACGGCAGGATCGTCGTAGGCGCTCACATAAGGCTTATCGCCGGGGATTTGGTGGACCATATCCAGGATGAGCGGGGTTGGCGCGGCGGTGGCCGTGGAAGCGGCCAAGGCAAGAGCTGCGAGCATCGGGCGGAGGCGGAGTGGATGGAGTGTGGTCATGGGTAATTTGCTACGGGGTCGCGGTGGGCTTCGGAGCGGATGTTTTGGAGGCGTTCGATGATCTCCGGGTGTGCGGCGGCGAGGTCGGTTGTTTCGCCGGGATCGCTGTCCAGGTTGTAAATCTCAAGCTTGGGAGCGGTTGGTTTTTTTGAATTGTTTTTCCAACCGCGAAAGACGCCCTTCCATGGCCCGGTGCGAACCGCCCAGTCGTGGTCCTTCGTTTGCGGGTGTTCCCAGTAGAGATAAGGCGGTTGCTTTTGCGTGGCGGATTCGCCGATGAGCGTGGGGAGGAATGAAATGCCATTCACTTGCTTTGGAGTGGGTTGACCGGTCAGTTCAGCCATGGTCGGAAGGACATCCCAGAAGGCACTGATGTGTGTGCTTGTGGAACCCGGGGCAATGGAGCCAGGCCAGCGGACAAGAAATGGCGAGCGGATACCGCCCTCGTAGAGGTCGCGCTTGTGGCCTTTGAACGGACCATTTGAATCCCAAAACTTTGGATCATGACCACCTTCGAGGTGTGATCCATTGTCGCTGGCAAAGAGCACGATTGTGTTGTCGTCGATACCCAACTCTTTGAGGAGGGCCAGTAGGCGACCGACGTCTCCGTCGAGTTTTTCCATCATTGCAGCAAAGCCGGCGATCGGATTTTGCACATTCGGGCAGGGTTCGCCGGGACCTGCACCATACTTACCGATCTTTTTGTCGAATTGCGGGAAGACCTTTCTCCATTTCTCGTGGAGGTCTGCGGGAGCATGCATGGCGGCGTGGGGAATCGCTGTGGGGATGTAGCAAAAGAATGGTTTGCCCGCCTTGGCGTTCTTTTTGATGAAGGTGATGGCGTCATCCATGATGAGGTCATGGATGTATGTGCCAGGCTTCAGTGGAATCTCCTTCCCATCGCGGACAATACTCGTGGGATAGTAGGTGTGGGCGATCATCTGGTTTTTCCAGGCGCTGAAAGTGTCGAAGCCGTGGGTGAGGGGGTTCGGAGCGCCTTCGGTTGTTGTGTCGCCTAGTCCCCATTTGCCATACAAGCCGGTGGCATAGCCTGCGTTTTTAAACAAACGCGGTAGGGTTGTCATGTCGGGGTCCAGCTTCGTGTAGGTATTCTCAGGGCCGTTGCCGCGGCAGTGAACCCGTCCCGGATGTTGGCCAGTCATCAGGCTGGCCCGCGAGGGGGAGCACACGGTATTTCCGGAATAATGATCGGTGAACTTCAGTCCCTCGGATGCGAGGCGGTCGATGTTCGGCGTCTGGAGTTTTTTCTGCCCGTAGCACGAGAGGTCGCCGTAGCCGAGATCGTCGGCGAGAATGTAGATGACATTCGGTTTGCCGGAGGCCGCGGACTTGTTGCTGGCGGCGCCAGCCGGAAATACCAATTCATCCAATGCGAGTTGGTGGGAAAACAACGCTTCTCCTGCGGGATTGATGGCCTTGAGCGTGACGCGCTTCGCGTCCCAGTCGATCTCGATCAAGCCGGCATTCAGCTCCGAGGAAGCATCGCCCACCCGGAATGAGTTTTTGTATTCTGCCCATCTCTTTGATGTGTGTGACATTCCGCTGCTGGTAAAATCATAAAAGGGATATCCCTCGACCTCCCGTTTTGATAACTCGGCGAAGTGCACATCCCCCGAGATGGCGAAGGTGTGGTCCGCCTTGTATTTCTTGAGCAGGCCGACCAGGCGCTCCAATTCATGCGGCGTGTTGCCCCAGTTCTCCATGCCCTTCTCGTGGGCCAGCATCTGGATGCTGCTGGCAATGATCCGGAGATCAGCCGGCACCTGCAATTGCTCCTCCAGCCACTTCCACTGTTCCTCTCCGAGCAGGGATTTGGAGCGGTCGCTGGTCGGTTCATACCAACCGAGGCGCCCCGGCTCCGGCTTGCCTTTCAAGTGCGGCAGTTCGTCGCGAAAACTCCGCGTGTCGAGCAGGAGAATCTGACAACGCTTCCCGGGAGGGCCAAAAATATACGATCCATAAACCCCCTCCCGCTTTCTCCGGGGGGAGTCCGCCGGTTCTTTGAAAAAATCCAAGAAAATACGCTCCGACTCGAGCCTCATCGGGAAGGACTTCCCTCCATCATTAACCCCGTAGTCGTGGTCATCCCAAGTGGCTAGGATGGTGCTGGTTTCACTCAGTTTCTTGAAGCCCTCCACCGCTCCCAGCGCATTCCACTTCTTCGCCAACAACTCCATGTCCATCGTGTCGCCGTAGATATTGTCTCCGAGAAAAACGAAGACATCCGGCTTCTGGCGTAGGATCCCGTTGAAGATGGCAACCTTATTTGGCCTTGGGTATAAGCAGGAGCCGAACGCGATGCGCTGCACAACCTCCTCCTTCTGAAAATCAGGAGACGAATTGGCTAGGATATTCCCCGACACAAGCCACACAACCGCAACGAACAACAATGAAGAAATTTTTTTTATATTGAGCTGATGTTTTTTCATTAGGTTAAATCCCCCCGCGATGGGCTTCAGGGCTGGAGGTAATCCGAGGTCGCCACCAACTGGCCGCTGGAGACATTCATGAAGCAGGCGGTCGTTCCTGCAGGCACGGGGGCGGTGGCAATCCATTTGCCGTTTTCCTGTTTGAGGACGGCGGCGGTCTCGATCCATTGGCGCTTAGAAGTGAGGCCGGTGCCAGTGGTGGAGGTGAGCATGGCCGCGTTCAGGGGTTTGGTGGAGCGGAAGACAGCTGTGAGTGTTCCGCCGTCGATCTTCGTGGATTCAGGGACGCACCATGGCTTGCCATCCTGCATGACCGATTTGGCGAATGCATAACTCTCCGGGCGGTTCCACGCCGGGCCGTGGCCATGCTTCATCTTCGGCACGAGTGAGAACACCGAAACTCCGGAGACTTTCTCGCTGGAGGCGGCGAGGGAATCCATCGGAAAGTGGAAGTCGCCTGTCCAGGAAAGCCACAGCACAGGCATGGTGGCCTTCTCGAGGCGTAGGTTCGGATCCCAAAGAATGGGATAGAGTGAATTGTTGGCGAGGTGTTTTCGGTAATGGCTGGTTGCTTTGTGCAAGCCGCCGCAACCATAGGTGGGAATCGCAAAAGCGAACCTCGGATCGAGCCCGATGACCGTGCTGGTGATCACTCCACCCCACGAGACGCCCATGAGCCCGACCTTGGCGGGATCGACCTCCGGAAGGCTGCGCAGGAGATTGTTGGCCAGAATGGTGTCCGCCACGGCGTGATACATCCACTGGTCTTCGATGGGCTTTGCAAAGTCCGCGTAGGTTCCGGGGCGTTGCGGGCCACCATGCTCGTGGCGTTGCCATTTCGCAGGGGGCTGACCTTGTTGTTCGGTTTGGCCCTCGACCGCGATACTGATCGCAGCGAATCCCTCGGCGTTCCATTTCTGCACCCATTCTTTGAATGCCGTGCCGCCGCCGCCGTGGACTAGCACGACGCCGGGCACGGGCTTTTCCTTGCTCGCGCCGCCAGGCAATCCGATCCAGGCAAAGACCCGCGTCGGCTTGCCCTCCCAATCCAAAGCGTCAAAAAATATCGGCCTCACAGTGCCATCGGTTTGAAACCCCGTGCCCTCGTGCACCGCCGGAGGAGTGGTCTGTTTCGCCAGTTCCTCGAGCTTGGAGAGTGAAGGAGCGGAAGTAGCGTCCTGTCCGAAGGTGCTCATTCCGGAGGCAAGGATCATTGCTGCGATTGTTTGGTATTTTTTCATGGTGAAATCAGATTTTTTGGCGGCCCTTCGGAATCCACTGGGGATAGAGGAAGGTCTCGCCATTGTTTTTTTGGGGTGCGCCCGGCGTGGATCGGCCGGCATCGATGTATTTCTGCACCAACGCAGTCAGGCTGGAGACGATCTCGGGGTGCTTGGAAGCCAGATTCTTCGTTTCGGCGGGATCGATCTCGAGGTCGAACAGTTGCACCCAGTCTTTGATCGGTTCCTGCAGAGCCGCTTTCTTTTTGCCACTGGGCGGTGACGGATGGCTCCAACCACCCGATCCGGGGCAGAGGGCCAACTTCCATTTTCCTTGGCGGATCGCGAAGCTGCCATCGATGGAATGATGCACCACCGCCTCGCGCACGGGCTTGGTTGCCGTGCCCAGCAAAGTCGGCAGGATGCTCACCGAATCCTCTGCCGTGGAGTCGTCGGGCTTGGCGCCAACGATCTCCGCACAGGTGGCAAACAAGTCCACCAGACACACTGGATCATTGGAAATGCTGCCCGCCTTCACTTGGCCATCCCAGCGGGCGATGAATGGCACGCGATGGCCACCCTCGTAGATATCCGCCTTGTGACCACGATAAATATCGCTCGGATAGTGGGTCTCGGGGTCCTCGGGAGATTTTTCCCCCATCAGGAACTTGAAGCGGGCTGGATTTTTAACCGCGTTCATTTTCAAAGGCATATTGCTGCATCCATTGTCGGCGGTGACGATGATCAGCGTCTTGTCGGCGATCCCCGCCCGCTCGACCGCCTCGACGACCTGTCCCACGGCCCAGTCGGTTTCCATGACAAAATCGCCATACGCACCCAGCGAGCTTTTCCCTTGGAATGGCTTGGAGGGCACGATCGGGGAGTGAGGGCTGTTCAATGGCATGTAAATGAAGAACGGCTTCCCGCTCTTGGCTTGCTCAGTGATCGTTGCAACCGTGCGCTCGGTCAGCGTCGGCAAAACATCGATGGCCTCGAAATCGGAATGTGCGGGTCCCTGGCGGGTGGGGTGGAAGGATTTTTGAGTCGTGCACTCGCCGACGAAGCGGTCGTTCTCGATCCAGATATATGGCGGCATATCGAGTGAAGCAGAGATTCCCAAATACTTGTCGAAACCCACCGCCGTTGGCCCATTCTTGATCTGACCTTTCCAGTCCGTGTTTTTTCCTTTTTCGTCGACCTCTTTTCCGTCGGTCGTGGGGAAATTCATCCCGAGGTGCCACTTGCCGATCATGATCGTGGTGTAGCCATTTTTTTTGAGCAGCGAGGCGACGGTCTCGCGACCGGACTCGATGAGCGCTGGGGAAAATCCCCAGATCACGCCGCTCTTCAAGCGGCTCCGCCAATTGTAGCGACCGGTGAGAATGCTGTAGCGCGTGGGCGTGCACACCGAGGACGAGCTGTGCGCATCGGTGAATTTCATGCCCTTTTCCGCCAGCCTGTCCATGTGCGGCGTGTCGATCTTGCAGCGGTCGCCGCCGTAGGTCTTCACATCCCCCAACCCCCAGTCGTCGGCGAGGATGTAAATGATGTTTGGCTTTTCGCCGGTGGACGCCATGGCCGGAGCTCCCGACGAAAGGAGCGCAGCCAAGGAAACTAAAAGTGAAAAAGAGAGCTTCATGTTAAAAAACCAAATCCAGCAGGGTTAACCACGGAGGACACGGAGAGCACGGAGGAAAAACAAGAGGTGTAAATGCATTTTTAAGAAAGATTTTTAAGGACTAAATTTTAATTAAATAAATCTCCCTCCGTGTCCTCCGTGGTTAATAAATTTCCTTAATTTTTCTCAGGCTCGAGCCACTCGATTTCGCCGACTTGCTTGTCGATATCCACGCGCACCTTGGCGTGGGCGAATTCGCGGGTGTAGATGTAGCCATCCTGAACGGCGGGGCCTTTCGGTGGGCCCAAGGGTCGGTCGAACTCCGCAGGGCGTGTCATCCAGACTTTGTTTTTCTTGAAGGCGTGATAGCCATCGTGGGCGAGGAAGTAACTATGTTTCTCGGCACAAACAAGAAACAGCGACAGCAGATAAGTTAAACGCTTGCTGTAATCATCATTTTTACCAAGCCCCTTGCGGATTTCGTCCGTTTTATGAAGATTCCGTTCGCCGTCTGCGGTGTCCATTTCGGAGAGTCCTACGGTCATGGCGATCATGTAACCCTCACGGGCCGCTTTCTGAAAAGTCTCAATCGATTGGGCTAAATAATTTCCACTTGCGACTTTTTCCCCGAATGTTTCAAAGTGCTCAAGGTAGGAGCCGTCGAATTGCTTGATCGCCTCCAGGCCGTTATCCGGGGTTCCGACCCGCAGGACATTGGCGAGCATGATTTTGTCTGGCCCGATGGCCTGCCTTGTTTCGGTCATCATGGTCTTGTAGCCTTCGACCAGTGCGGCCTTTCTCTCTTTCCCGATGTCACGAACCATGTAACCGAGAGACAACACCTTGACGATTCCATCCAGAAACACCCCATCGATCACAGGATCGGCGCACAGTTGCTTGACATTGCCGACCCACCACTCCCTCACCTGGGGGGCGTTCAAGTCATAGGCTTCATACTTACCATTTAAATTCAGCTTGGTTTTTCCCTGCTTACCAACAAGGAAAGCCCCAGGCACTTTATCGATCTCGGCGTTGGCCTTGTAGGTGCCGTAGTGCACGGTGACATTGCGGTAGTATAAAACCTTCGTGGAGGGATTGATCTCCTTCACCGCCTTGGCCGCGGCCAGCGTGCCGTCCTCGGTGGATTGATAAGTTTCGGACCCTGTCGTCTTCTCAAAAGTCACCAAGGGAAAAGTCGCCAGATACTTGATCTCATCCTCCGTAAAATTTTTGGCTTTGCGGATATGCATGTATGTCGGCACGCGGTCCCAAGAGAACTCGGGCCAGTGGTTGGGTGCCGGAGCGGAGGGCTCCTCTGCAACCTGCGCCGCAGGGACCGGGGGCGCTTCCTGAACCTGCGCCGTGGGAGCTGGGGGCGTTACCTCAACTTTTTTGCATGAGGGGGACAAACCCGCGAAAAGCGCTAGAAACAGGATGGAAGGAGTTTTGATCAATTTCATTTTGTATTTTGAAAATGCGGCGCGGGCCATCAGCCCGCGCCACATGTCGGATTCAAACAAAGCGGTTATTCCGCTGCTGGTGCTGCTGGTGCTGCTGGTGCCGCAGCTGCCGCTGGATTCGCAGGCTTTTTCTTTTTGGGTTTTTTTGGCTTGGCGGGTGCCGCAGAGAACTCCTCGAGACTCAGTGAGCCGTTTTTGTTGGCATCGAGTTTCGCGAACTTTTTATCGGCTTTGGCGGAATCCTTGGCTTTCGCTTTGAATTCGTCCGAGCTGACCGAACCGTTTTTATCGGCATCGAGTTTTTCGAATTTCTGCTGAGGATTCGGAGCCTTTTTCGGGGCATCCTGAGCTTGGCAGAGGGCTGAGCCCATGAGGGTGATGGCGACGACTGTCGCGAGCGTTGTGGTTTTTTTCATCTGGGTTTGTTTTGTTGTTTGGTTCTGGGGGAGATTGGAGAGGGATTGACCGCAGGAGCACGGAGATGGAGTTGATTAGAGGAATTAGGAAATTTCAATGACTCTCTTGCAATTGCATTAATCGCCTTTGTTTTTCCTTTGTGTCCTCTCTGATCAATAAGATGTTATTCCGCAGGCTGCTTGGATGACTTGGACACGAGCTCGGCATCGCCGCCACGCTCGACCATCACCGGATAAATTTGATCCCACCAGGCATCATACGCCGCCGCCATGGTGGAGGCGCGCTTCGACTCGGACTCCGCGAGGTCGTTCTGACAACCGGGGTCTTTTTTTACATCGAAGAGCGCCCAGTGTCCGGGAGGGGTCACTCCCCAGTGGAATTGGGCATTTTCCTTGGTATAATTTGCCCCTTTGCCGCCTGCCGCGACGCCGCGAAGGGTGTTGCACTGGTGGCCTTCGGAATCCTTACATTTCGGATTGTCACAAGCACGGCTGCGCACGAGCAGATAGCTTCCCTGCCGCACGCCGGCCATCGCATACTTGTGGTCCGCCGCCATGCCGCTGGGCCAGCGGGCGACATGTTGAAAAAGCAGTCGGTCGTCGTGCCAAGCGATCGATTTTTTGGCCTTGAGGACCGGTAGGAGGCTGAATCCTTCGAGTTCAAGCTGCAGCTTCTTGGGAATCTTCACCCCGGCCACCGCGCAGAGGGTGGGGAGGACATCCAAGTGCGCGCTCAAGTTGTCTACTTGGTGCGCTGGCCAGTGACCAGTCCAGCGCCAGTAAGAAAACGTGCGTGTGCCTCCATGCCAGGCGGTGGCTTTGCATCCGCGCATGTTGGCGTTGTAGACATCCAGCCCCCAAGTTTGCCCGTTATCCGACATGAGAATGACGATGGTGTTTTCATCGAGCCCCTTCTCTTTCAAAAACGCCATCAGGCGGCCGATGTTGTAATCGAGATTCGCAACCATTCCCAAATACTTGGCCTGCTTGTCGGTGACCTTCCCTCGAAACGGAGCGACGAACTCCTCGGGCGCATCGAGCGGGTCGTGCGGCGAGTAGGTCGAGAGATACAGGAACCAGGGCTGATCCTTGGTCTCTGTGATGAAATCCATCGCGTCGTTGAAATAGATATCCTCGCGGTAGCCCGAAACCTTCTCTCCCTCCTTTTTCCCTTTTTTGTTGCGCACCATCATGGGGTCGAAGTGCTCGCGAGGACCACCCGCGTTTTTTGAGAACCAATCGAATCCTCGGTCTGTGGGCGTGTAGCCGGCCTGGTTGCTGAGATGCCACTTCCCGACGATGCCATTGCGGTATCCCGCCGTGGAGAGCAACTCCGGCAGCGTGGTGGCGCCCTTCCAGAGCTGCTCGCGGGGCACCTGAGTATGCGTCACTCCGTTGCGGAATTCATGCATTCCAGTCAGCAACGCCGCGCGCGTGGGGGAGCACGAGGGGCTCACATAAAAGTTCTCCAACCGCACGCTTTCCTTGGCCAGTTGGTCCACATGCGGCGTCTTGAGCAACGGATGGCCATTCGTGCTCCAAGTCGCCGTAACCCTGATCATCGGTGAGAATAAAGAGGATGTTCGGCTTGGCAGGCGCGGTGGAATCGGCGGCAGGGGCCGCGTGGATTAATGAAAATGCGGCGCACACCGCAGGAATGAGCGTAGAGGTTCGATTCATAGACTTAGTGGCTATAAAGGCGGGAGGCAGATTTGTGAAAGAAGGCGGCGGGGAAAGAGGGTAATTGGTATTTCAATTTAAACAATCACCCCCCGCACCGTCTTCTCATTTGATGACAAAAATTGATCATTTTTTGTCATGAGCACCTGTCCATCGGGATTCACCTGAGCATCTTTGTCTCTTTATTCCAAAATCTAACCGCTTTGGGACTTCTGGAATGTAGCGCAGGCGTCTAGGGTAGTGCCGCTTCGCGGCGCTCGAACTTCGTTTTCATCCCAAACCCAGAATTTGGAAATCCGCTGCGCGGATTACTTGGCGGAGAGGGTGGGATTGACTCCGGCCTTCGGCCTTCGCCCCCTCGGGGGCTGCGCTTCGCGCAGTCTGTGCCGCTTCGCGGCGCTCGAACTTCGTTCTC
>ERZ889217.787-NODE-787-length-17939-cov-7.468016_pt1 | contig 17939 bp, 13 predicted proteins | sample MGYA00521098_ERZ889217 | MGnify/ENA primary metagenome ERZ889217 (study PRJEB32303, sample SAMEA104408613) | aquatic metagenome | biome: Brackish water; feature: Pelagic; material: water | place: Baltic Sea | collected 2014-06-10T22:04:00 | depth 2,362 m ... | reverse complement strand
TGGTAGCGCTTCAGCTTGCGGGCATTTGGATCACCCAGCAACAGCTTGAGCATTATAAACAACTTAAGGATCTTTTATTTTAACACCGTAGCAATGCCTTAAGTGCAATGTACCCACTCGCTTTAAGAGGGTAACGTTCTATGAGCTAAGTACATGAACCCACCGTTGGAGCCCAAAATCATTCAACACAGCAAGCTCTGTTGGCGCCTTCCTCTGATAGCACTGCAGCAATTGCTCAATGAAAACGCTTTCTGGGCCAAACAGCGTAGCCACAGCGAATTGCGGCGAATGCTTAGAGGCAGCCAAGCTGTTGTGAGCTTGTGGGAAGCAGGTGAATTAGCTGGTTTTGGTAGAGCAAATAGCGACCGCATATATCGCGCGGTGCTATGGGATGTGGTGATCGATCAAAAACGGCGAAAGCAAGGCAATGGAAGGCTATTGCTTGAAGCCCTGTTGAAGCATCCTGCAGTAATTGGGGTTGATCGGGTGTATTTGATGACTACAAACCAAACAGGCTTTTACAGCCAATTAGGTTTCAACAAAATAGTAAATCAGTGCCTAATGGGTAAATTTAAAGAATTGGATAAAAGCGGATGAAGAGATTCGAACTCTCGACCCTCTCCTTGGCAAGGAGATGCTCTACCACTGAGCTACATCCGCATACCGTTTAACCGGCGTGAATAATCATGGCTCACGAAGGGCCCAACAGTCAAGCGGGTTGAGAAAATGGATCTAACGATTTATTATCTGAAAATGCAAAACAATTCCAGTAGTTCCGAAGCTTCAACAGAACAAGAGGCAAGGCCACTAAGGGGCATGAAGATTGTTGTTACAGCTATAGACCTAGAACAGACTGAGCATCGTGGGATAGCTGTTTACAGTAAAGCTGTACTTAGAGCTCTAAAAAAAAGCGGAGCAGAGGTGTGGCTACTTACAGAGTACGAGCCAAAATTAACTGAACCAAAATTAAAAATACTTCCTTTTAATACCCAGCATCTTATTTATGTAAGCCGAGTATTTGAAAGCCTTGTGAGCGGCCAGAGAAAACTAAATTCGCCATCGATAAAGCGTCAAATACTACAACAGGTGCCTTTAGGCGGGTGGTGCTTGGGATTATTAGACCAAGCCTCAAAGTACTTCAATAAACATAAACCAAGAAAATACTACGGCAAATCAGACTATTCAAAAATAGACCTAAATAAATTAGTTGACAATCCCTACCTTCAACATGAAAAACTGGGATATCTAAAATGGGTAGATGGCCTTTTATGCGCAAATAGAATATACCTTAATTCAATGCTGCTAGCAGAAAAGATAGATAGCAGACCTTTAGAGCTAGATCTTATTGGATATGACGGATTGATATCAACGTGCCCTCTATACATTAAAGCTCTGAATACTAAATTTAATGTACAAACTATACATGATTTGATACCACTAGAATATTTTCCTACTTCAGATAGGCAGTCGATCTTCGCTCAAAGATTGCAACGCTGTTCAGACTCTGCAAGAATATTTGTATCTACGGCAACAAAAAATAAATTCACGCAATACATTAAGAAGGGAGAATGCGATGCCGAAACTGTTATAATACAACCACCATCCTTAAATCTAAATCCAGAGTTTACTGCTCAATCACATGATTTGATCAGTCTTTTCCCTAGCTCAGGCGAAAATAGATTAAATTCAAAAATTATTCCGTTTAGATACATACTATTTAACTCAGCAGTAGAATCACGCAAAAATTTAATTTTTGCAATTAAGGCTTTTCGTGAATCAAGGCTTGGGCTAGAGGGAATAAAATTATGCATAACTGGATCCCTAAAAGACAACGACTACAGCCGCAGAATAGAAAGTATAGTTTCAAATGATAAGGATATTATCATAACCAATTATATAGACGAGGCCACAAAACGAGATTTATTTTTAAATGCAATGCTCCTTGTTAGTCCGTCGCTAGTGGAGGGTTTTGGCATACCAGTTCTTGATGCTGCCTGCCTTGGTTTAGTGGCGCTAACAAGCCCCTCATTGACCCATCAAGAAATACGCAATCAATATGATTTTAAGAATTATGTGTGTATATGTGATAATCACAACAGCAGTGAGCTCGCCAAAGCAATGAAATTATTTGCAAGAAAGGAGGCGGGGCCAAAGTTAGATATATTAAAGTCAATAAAAACAAATGCAAAAATAATAAGGCTGTTAAATTTAAATAAAAACCAGATAAGACGAAATGCACGGGCTGAACGCTACGAATATTATCAAGAGCTAATAAGTCAAAATTTTCAAGATAAAATAATTAAATTAATTACAAACTAAAAGATCGAGCCATTAAGCAGGAGCTAGATTAAAAATGGTAATTTGCCTCTTTCCCGATTTAGCCAAAAAATGGCAAAACTAAGGCCAACAATATTAATTAATAACATAATAAAGCACTGTAGCCAAAGCACATTACCTGATACTAAAGAATGACGAACTAAGCTAAGTACGCGATAGATTGGATTTAAATCAGCAGTCCATTGCAAAGCCCCAAGAGATTGTTTCTTGAACAGAATTGGCGATAGCAAGAACATTAATTGCATTAAAATAGGAACTAATTGATATAAATCACGAAAACGTGCTCCCAGCAAACAAATTAACAAGGGCAACCAATAAAGGAAAATAAGAAAATTTAAAACCGGCAACCAGCAGACTGTGATTAAATTAATAAATAAACGATGTTCATAATAACTAAGAGCAATCAATACTAGGAAAAGGGATTGAAAGAATGTTTGGAGCTGAAATGCCCACTCCTCAAGCGTATAAAATATTGGATGTAAATTTGTATTGTGTATATGCTGAGCATTTGATTCAAACAAGTTGGGAGATGAACCAATCGCCATAGACAGTGAGTTCCACAACACTAAACCTGTACCAAGATATAAAACGTATTCGTTGAAGTTAGTAACTTTGAATACAGTGCCATACACAACGGCTAATATTGCTATGGAAAGTAGATTTGAGAGCCCTAGCCAAAAACTGCCTAAAAATGTACGAGAAAATCTAGCTTTAGTTCTAGCTGTAGCTGTGAACCACCAAACCCGTCTTGACGTCCATGCGTAACGACAGGAATTAAGAATACTATGTGGCATGATAAAAATCTAAAGCCTGTTGGATCGCACCATCAAAAATAATACTGCCTTGCTCAAACACCAAACCTCGTTTACAAAATCTACTTAACAATTGATCTGCATGGGATGCGAGCACAAGGGTACCAGCTGATTCCACAAACTCCTGCAAACGCTCGTGTGCGCGATCAAAAAACGAACTATCTCCTGCTCCAAATCCCTCGTCTAAGGCAAGGCAATCGTGTTTAAAACCAGTGAGAACAGCAAATAACAAACGGGCTTCCATTCCATTGCTATAGCTCTTCACAGGTAAATGAATAAAACCACCCAAACCAGAAAATTCAATTACCTCGGCAAGGAAAGTATCAAAACCGCGCAAATTGCCATGCGCCATAAGGTAATGAGCTTTAGAAGCTTGTAAACCGCTCAACTCTGGGCTGGTAATAAAACTTTTAGAAATCATTGGATAAACAGGTACAGATGCACGCAAGGTGCCACTACTGGGTTGATATATGCCTGATATAAGCTTTAGAAAGGTAGATTTACCAGCACCATTATGGCCAATCAATGCAACCCGCTCACCATTGTATATAGTGCAATTAATATCCCTTAATGCCACTATTTGGGCGCCCACCCTAGATTTACTTAACGATCCGCCGGTAACGGAACGCAACAGAGAGCCCTTAATAGAACGAGCTTCATTTGTAAAAACAGGAATTTTCAGCCACACATCATGCAGCTCAAGGGCAACACTAGAGCTCATCAAAATGCACCCATCATTACTTGAAGCTGCTGCTGCTGCTGCATCAAGCTTAATTCACTAGCTCGCTTGTATCCCTGAAGCGAAATCTGGCTCCAAAGCTGAGGATCAGAATGGAGCGCGAGCAACTGATTTTGCAATTCAAAACCAGCATCACTGAGTGAAAAGAATAATGAACTAGCATCATGCAATTCACTATGCACAGGGATAGTACTTACCAATGTAGGCAAACCTTCTGCTTTTGCTTCTAGAACAGGGTAATCAAAACCTTCCATTACACTAGAAGAAATTAAGGCTAAACTAGCACGAAGCAATTTAATCAATTGATCAGGCGATACCTGTGAAATAAAAATAACCCGATTGGGATCTGCTAAAGACATACATAATTTCTTCAGCAATGTTGTTTGCCTGCCCGCGCGACCCACAACACGCAATACGCCGGGCCAATGGGGGAAGCGATCTAGCAGAGCTGCAAAAGCCTTAATAACATAAGCCACATTTTTATTAAAATCATGGCGGGCGAGCATCAAAAGGTCTGCAGAAGCAGGAGCCAATAGGGAAGGTCGCTCAATATCGATTCCATTATATATAACGTTAATTTTGGTTGCCGGTATTCCAATATGAATTAATTGATCAGCTACAAATTTACTTATTGCAACAATACCACTTGCCCGATGCAAATGATGTGGAACCAAAAAGCGATAATTCAACCAAGCACGCCGACTATTTGGTACATATAAAGGGGTGAGATCATGGCAAGTAATCAACTGTGGAATCCCTGCAAGAGAACTAAGCCAATTGCAATATGGACTATAAACATAGTTGGGCTTAAGCGCAGCAAGCTTGAGAGCAGCCTTTACATTTACCCCATACTGGGTAAGAGAATAACGATGTAACAAACGCATTAGAACTTTGGGAGGCAAACATTCTGGCAAGGGCTCAGCTGCACCTGGAACAACAATATCTGCAATACCGTTGCAATCAAGTTGAAGGCGAAAGCCCTGGATGGCAGGTAAGATTCTCCTTACATAACTGCTAAAACCTGAATAACCAGGTTGCCAAGGCAGAATATTAATTAGGGTTCCTACCGTCATTAATTTACAAGCTCAAGAGATAATAGCTGCTGCTGCCAAAGGCGACGACAAAATAACTTTTCATAGCGATCTTTTGCCTGTTGTGATGCCAGCTTGATTAATTTACGATCACCACTAAAGCTTCTTAATGCCTCAGCAAGGCCAACAGAACCTGGATCGCGCCATAGGGGCATAGCAGGAAGTGCGCTAACCCAGTTGGCACCAGACCGAGGGAAAGCTAACGCGAGGGAAGGCACGCCGCAGGCCATTGCCTCCAACTGAACTATACCAAAAGCCTCATGGCAATTATCAGATGCCAAAACCAATAAATCTGCAGTACCTAACAGATCAAACTTTTGCTCTTCCGAAAGTTGACCAAAAAATCTACAGGAATGTTCAACGGAACTTTCTATGGCTAGCAATTCAAGCCGGGCACGATCAGGGCCATCGCCAATCACTGATAATTTGAATTCGGTTCCACAAAGAGCTAAAGCTTCAATAACCCAATCAATACGTTTATAAGAATCAAGCCTTCCTATACAAATTATATGCAAAACACTCGAAGCAGAATCAAGATTATAAATACGTTGTTGGCGCAGTTCCGCCTGCTTACTGGAAAGGATTTCACCTAGGGAGGAAAGGCAACAAGGTAAAACCTTTATCTGTTGAGGATGTAAACCACTACAGATTAAAGCCTCTTTTAATACGGGTGAAGTGGTAACCACCGTGAACTGCTGCCAACGCAAAACTAAAAGCGCAATAAATTGATAAACTCTATTAGCAGATCCCTGTAGAAAAGCATGCCAATGGAGCGAAAAAGAACGCTGCGGTTGGAGCCAATGAAGAAATAAAACTATTACCAACACAGCCGGACTAGGCAAATGGCCATGCAATGGTTGAGAGGATCGAAGCAGGGCCCAAAAATGTCCCTTCGGTAAAGGAATACGCAAGCGCCCAATACTAAAAAAATGTAGACACCAACGCTTGTAAGAAACCGAAATAGGATCGAATTTCTCTGGCGGATTACATAAACAATAAACATCCCCGGAATTAAAAATCTGAGCTAACTCATGGGCGGTGCGTTCAACACCCCCAAAACCGGGTGGCCGTTCACGCAATAATTGGGTTAAACTTGCCACTAACGGGTATTTTTCAAGCCTTCAGTTCCCTTGGTAAACATTTCAGTAAAAAGACTAATTACTGGACGCTGGCGCACAACAATTAATGTTGAAACCTGCATTCCTGTTTGCAATTTCTCCAATAGCTTACCTTTTGTAAGATTGGGCTGAAGAGTTATTAACAATGGGTATGTATTTGCTTTTTGCTGCTCTGCCTGGCTTGAACTATCAAGAGCATCAGCACCTATCCTTGACACTATCGCATCTAAATAACCATATTCACCAGCGGGAAACGATGATACTGAAATTTTTGCTTTTTGACCCTCTTTGATAAACCCTAAATCTGTATTGGCAAGGTAAACCTTAGCCCTTAAGGCTCCCTCTGGCACAATGCGCATCAATTCTGTGCCGGGGCCAATCACCGAACCTTTACGCATAGCAAGATTAAAAATGCGACCTGAACCGGTAGCTTTTAAAACTAGATTACGCCGCGATTCCTGTTGAGCAATCCGTTCGGCCTCAAGGTTTAGGATTTGACGGTCGTTATTACTTACTTGCCTTCCTGCTTCTGAAACAATGATGTTGATCTGCTCCTTAGTTTGGCTTACCTGTGAACGAATCTGTTGGATCTGATCACGAGCTTCAAGATAAGAATATTTAGCATATCCGCCATTTTTGTATAATAAAGCTAGCGAATCAGAAAGGGCTTGTTTTAAATCAAGTGTTTCTTGTTGGCTTTTAACTCGTTCTTGCAACTGGCGCAATTGAGATGCTGTTTGCTGAACCGTGAGTTGCACTGAACGAACACGAGCTTCATTGGCAACTTCAGCGGGAGGCACTGGTAAGAGTGTAGGGAATGTGCCACCGGAATCAATTAAAAGATTAAATAAGCTATTTTCATATCTCAGTAGAGATAACTGGCGCATAGTTGTTGCTAATCGCGCCTGTAAGCCAAGGTTTTCAATTTCAACTAAACGATCCCCTGGTTTAACTCGTTCCCCCTCCCGCACCCATAGTTTCTTTACGATTCCACCACTAGTGCTGCGCACATCAACCTTACCCAATGCTGGTTCAAGGGTGCCAGATGCCATCACGGTTTGATCTACTTTACCAAGAAAAGACCAAATTAAGCCCGCGGTGGTTCCTACAGCGATCGTCCAGATTACTAAACCACCCCAGTGGTGACTTTGATCAAGTAAGCCGGGACTATCATAAAAAACCTTGCGCCTTGATCTAAGAGCTGAAATGCGATCGCGCAAGGTAAGCGGAGCAGCAGCATTTTCGGGGGAAGAATTTTCAGGTGAAGAGTTCATAGATTTGGGTTTAACTAACGGAGGCATCTTGTTGGCGATAAAGGGCATAGTAAAGACCGCGCCTGTCTAAAAGTTGCTGATGACTACCAATTTCCTGCATAAGACCATTCTCCATCATTATGATCACATCTGCAGAGCGTATCGTACCTAAGCGATGGGTTATAAAAAACACAGTATCACCAGCTAGTTCGCGTTTTAAATTCTCGCAAACAGTGCGTTCAGTTAAATAATCAAGTGCACTGGTGGCCTCATCAAGAATCAGTAAACGAGGCCTGGCAAGAATTGAGCGTGCAATGGCGATTCTTTGTCTTTGGCCGCCTGATAAACCAGATCCGCGCTCACCTATGGCTGAACCGTAGCCCTGGGGCATATCCATAACGAAACTATGGGCACATGCCACCCTTGCGGCTTGGATCACCTCTTCATCACTGGCATCTGGTGCATTAAGGGCAATATTTTCACGAATGGTTCCTTCAAACAGCATGGAATCTTGAGGAACAATCCCCAATTGTTGACGCAGAGAATCAAGATCAACTTTTGCTATGTCGTAATCATCTATCCGAATTAAACCTTCAGACGGATTATACAAACGAGGCAACAGCTTCATGATTGTACTTTTTCCACTTCCGCTTTGGCCAACAATCCCAACAAACTTGCCGGGATCTATGCAAAAACTAACTGATTTAACAACAAGTGGTGCATGGGGATTAAAGCGAAAACTAATATTTTCAAATTCAACTTTTCCTTTAATTGGTGGCAGAGCAATCGGCCTTGCATCAAAGGGTTGCTCCATTTCAGCATCAACAACATCGCTAAGCCGCTCAATTGAAATTTGCAGGCCCTGCACTGTTTGCCAGGTGCCAGCCAAGCGGATAATTGGACCAACAACGTTGCCGCTAATGATTCTAAAAGCAATTAATTGACCAACAGTTAATTCACCCTTTAATACAAGATAAGCACCAACCCAAAGCACCGCAAGCCCACCGATTTCATTGAAGAACGCGCCGATTGCTCCAGCTGTAGCACCAATGATTGTGGTGCGGAAATTACTTGAGATAAAACGGGCATAGCGCTGTTGCCATTTCCAACGCAAAGTGGTTTCAGCGTGTTGCGCTTTAACGGTTTGAATGCCTGTGAGCGCCTCCACCATGAGGGAACTAGCAGCTGCATTGGCCTCAGCTGCAATGCGCAACTGGCGTTTAATTACAGGAGAAACAACATAAACAAGTGCTAAATAAAGCGGGATAACACTTAGGGCAACCGCCGTTAGCAAGCCACTGTAAGATATACAAACAAACAAATAAACCACACCGAATAACACATCCAAAACCAATGTGAGCGCAGTGCCGGTTAGGAAGCCACGAATGGTGCCAAGCTCTGCGATACGGGTGGAGATTTCACCCACTGGTCTGCGATCAAAATAACCAAGGGGCAAACGAAATAAATGGGTGAGGATATTACCAGAAGTGGCAATATCAATTCTATTTGTTGTGTCTGTAAATAAAAATGTACGTATTAAATTCAATGCGTTTGAAAGTATGCTACAGCCAATTAATAACACACCAATAAAATAAAGAGTGCTGAAATTCTGCTGGCCGATCACCTTATCGATGATTTGCTGAATCAACAGGGGCTGGGCTAAACCAAAGATATTTATAAATAATGAGGCAACAAAAACTAGAATTAAAGATTGGCGATAGCGCTGCAAAAATGGAAAGAAATAACTGATATCAAATCGTTTTGTGGCACTGCCAGCGCGGCGGCTAAGGGTTACAGCCCGAAGCACTGGTTGTTGTGCGCTAAGGCTGGCCAGATCGATCCAGCGCTCCCCCTCCTGTGGATCTACAACACGAACTGCGCCTCGCTTTTGGCCGCTTACAAGCACTAAGCCTTCTTCATTGGGTAGTTCCAACAAAGCGGGCAAAGTTAAACGCGGTATGTGTGCTGCGGGCAATTGCATCAGCACTGCATTGAGGCCTAAGCCATCACTCACCTGGCCGAGCACCTCAAGGCTGGGGGCAGAACGGTTGGCAAGCATGCCGTTGAGCATGCGATCCACCACATCGCGGCGAAACGGCACCCGCAACACTTCACATACCATTTGCAGCAGAGCAACGCCCTGCTCCACTGGGCTTGAACCCAGAATCGCCCTTACCTGCAGGCCATCGCGATCCCTGCTTGGGGTTGCATCTTCAGAGGCTATTGCCGCCGCTAGGAGAGCTTCACCATCGGGATTTTGCCAATCAGGGGCAGCTTCTAAAAGTGGAAGTTCAGCTGAAATCTCAGCCGGTGCCGCCTTGATGGGCTCAAGCAACACCTCTTCAAGGCCAGCACGGGCAAACCCAACTAGACGCAAACCGTGGGGGGCACGGCCTAGGGCTTGAGCTAACTGATCAGCACTAAAGCCATCAACGCCAGGTGGATCCTGATCCGGCAGCCATTTTTCTGGATTTGGCAGCAACCAACTAATCCCGTTACCTGCTGGTAGCGCATCGATATCAGCGGCACGAATCAGTTCGTGGGTGTGCAAGCCGGGTTGTAATTGATCGATCAGATCAAGCAAGGTGCGATCTTGCAGGGGCCTTTGTGCAAGGGCGGGCCGCAAGGCAGCGTATAAATCTTCCCTTTGCGGATGGCTGGCGATCCAGCTAGCCATTGCTGGCTGGCTATGCCACCAGCTCTGCCAAAGCTCAATTGGAACAGCGAGCAATTTTGTGCTCTCGGTGGTGCGACAAGTAACGCTGGCAAGATCTTGCAAGCCGCCCCATAGGCCCCACCATTCACCGCTATGGAGACGTCTAACAGTGAACGGTTCCCCTTGCCAATCTCTGCCGGTGAGGCGTAAACCCCCCTCTACTACGAGGCAAACAAATCCAAATGGCACGCCTTCGCGGGCAATCTCATGGCCAAGATTTAGCTGCCAAGCCAAAACCTGCTCTTCAGTGGCAGAAAGCAGATCTGGATCAATGCGATCAAAAGGCGGCGCATCGAGCAATAAGCGCACGCGGGAAGAAATAGAAGCTGTCATAAGGGGGGGAGGTATTCCATGGGTTCGATACTTTCAGCAGCCACTAGAGCGCTGATTTGATTCTGTAACCATTCAGCGTAAAGCTCCTCGATCAATTGATCCTGCATTTGCTCATCAAGGCGAGTGGTGATGCGGGTATCAAGGCGCAACAAAACATGCATATCGCCAATTGGGAACGGGCCGATCAGGGCCCCTTCATTTGCTTGCTCTAGGCGGGTGTTTAATTCTGGATGGCCCACATGGGGTGATATCGGCCCAATCCTGCCCCCTTGGGCACTTTCAGGGCCTTGGGAATAGCGAATAGCAGCAGAAGCAAAATCGAGCTCGCCTTCACGAATAGCAAGAGACAATTCATCCACCAAGCTGCGGTTTGTGCAGCGCAACATTGAATAGATGATCCGATCGCGCTGGCGCTTTGTGCGGGTGAAATGCTCGTCTATATGGAGGCTGAATTGCGCTTTTTTAAATCGTTTCAGGCGTTCGGCTGCTGTGGCGGCGTAGCTGGCATCTGCTGGGGTTTGACCAGGCTGGAGAGAGTAAGCAGCCAAGAGCTCAGCTTCTAAAGCTTGTTCCAGCGGCACTAAAGCGCAAATTTGCGCTTCGATCCAAGCCTGTAAAAGTTGAGCTGCCCTGCCACTGCGCCGCAACAATTGCCAACAAACCTCCTCCGGGGGTGGAGCCCAGATCCAGCGATTAATTTCATCGAGCTGGGGAGGAGCGAGGGGAAGCTGCTGAAGAGGATTACTCAAAGAAATTAAGAGCGATAGTGTATCGAACCATCTAATTAGGAAATTATGACCCAGCTGCAGCTCCCTAATTTTCTAGTGATTGGCACTCAAAAAGGTGGCACTACCTCCCTTGAACAGGCCCTGCGGCAACACAAACAGATCTTTATACCAGTCAAAAAAGAAGTTCATTACTTCAGTTTATTTAGCAGCCAGCCATTGGAATGGTACGCAAATCATTTTATAGAAGCCAAAACTGAGCAAATTTGCGCGGAAGCAACTCCTTACTATCTCTTCCATCCAGCGGCAGCGGAACGGATAAATCAATCTTTAAGCAAGGTGAAACTGATTGTGTTGTTGAGGGATCCGGTAGAACGCTTGCTATCTCATTATTTCCATGCCCGCCGCCTCGGCAATGAAAGCTTGGGCTTGAGTGATGCACTCGCTGCCGAAAATGAACGTTTAGCCGGGGCGGAAGCTCAGCTAATGAGCGCTGGGGGGGTGCACCAGGCCCATCAAAAACAGAGTTATTTCAGCCGTAGCTGCTACGAAAAACAACTACCCAGATTTGATTTATGGCAGCAAACAGATCGGTTGCTGATATTGCGCAGTGAAGATTTATTTGAGCAATCGCAACAAACCTTGGCAAAGGTTTTAGCGTTTATTGGGCTTAATGCCTCAAGTAGCACTCAACTGCTACTGCCCCAGGCAAATCGTGGTAACTCGGAAGCGGCGGCGGTAAGCAGTAGTGAAAAAAAACGGATCAAGGAAACATTAATCAACACTTACAGCTGGGCAGCAAATAAACTTAAAATGCACTGGGATTAATAAACAAATTAACCGATTAAGTTCACTAAGCGTTCTTGGATTTGCGCCAGAACACTGGGCCAATCACCTAATTTTTGTTGGCGAAATAAACTCATACTTGGATACCAGGGGCTATCTGAGCGACCCCTCATCCATCGGAAATCAGCGTTGTGTTGGAGCATCAACCAAACAGGTTTTGCCATAGCTCCTGCCACATGGGCTACGGCTGTATCTACGGTGATAACTAAATCAAGCTGGCTTATAACGCTTGCGGTGTCATGGAAATCATTAAGTTGGCTGGAATGTTCAACAATTCCCCGCTCACCGCGCCAGGGTTCAATTTGATTGGCATCAATTCCCACCTGCAAAGAATGTAAAACTACCAATCGCTCTTGGCGCCAGTTGTCAAATAATTTCAGTAGGGGCTCAAGGGCCATTGATTTATCTTTATACATGTCTTTGTTGTCTACACCGGATGCCCACACGAGGCCGATATGGATTGCAAATGGCTGACGCTGAAATTTAAGTTGCGCAGAGATAGGAGCTGGAGCCTTGATATAACCTGGCATCATCGGTACAGTTTCAAGGCGTGTTTTACAAAGAAGGGGCAAACTTAAAAGAGCAACATGATGATCAAACCCCTTTAATTCAGATGGCTTATGTTCAATAATTGCGGGGGAATGGGGTGCCAAGCATTCGCGTAGTAAACGCAGTAAAGGAGGGCGAACCGAGAAACTAAGCTGCACGCCAGCTTGGATCAGAATTGGCAAATAACGAGCAAATTGAATATTATCTCCGAAACCCTGTTCACACCACACCAATAGGGGTTTACCCCCTAACGATTCGATATTGCCATCCCACATTGGAGTTGAAAGGGGTGGGCGTACCTTTTCTGGAAGCCGCAGGCGAGTTTCATAAAAATGCCATCCTTCTTCGAATTCACCAATGGTGAGCAAGGTGAGGCCAAGATTAAATTTAGCATCATTACATTTATCATCTAATTCAACACCACGTCGCAAAACAGCACAGGCTTCTTGAAAGCGTTCCTGCACGGCAAAAGCACTACCTAAATTGATATGAGATGGAGCGTGATCAGATTTTTGCTCAATGGCAATTTGAAACTGCTCAATAGACTTATCCCATAGTTCTTTTAGCTGTAGAGCTAGGCCCCAATTGCAATGCATATCAGGATTTTGATATTCCAGAGCTGCTGATTTGCTGTAGTGCTCAAGGGCTGAATCGATGCGCTTTAGATCGCGAAGACAATTAGCAAGATTGTGATGTGCAGAATAATGCTCTGGCTTGAGCTCAAGACAACGCTCAAAACGTGCCACCGCTTCCTCAGTGCGTTTGAGCTCAGTTAGAGCATTGCCACAGTTGTAATAAACATCTGGAAATGCTGGTTGAAGCGCTATTACTCGTTCATAGGAACGGATGGCATCTTCAGTGCGTTTTAATTTTCTTAATAAAACACCGTAAGTATTTAAATATGTAGCGTTGAGCGCATCACTAGCAATAGCCCGGCGCACAAACACCAAAGCCTCTTTACTGCGGCCTAGTTCATGCAGGCAGGCGGCAGATATATGGGCCATCTCAGGGCCATAGCTGGCATGCTCAAGCAAATAGCGAGCAAGATCTAAAGATTGCTCATACTTACCATTTTGGAAAGCGGATAGGGCATGGGAAGCCAGCTGGGAAGCCGATACAACCTGGCCTGTTTGGAGTTCTGAGCTAGTGGGATCAGCCAAACGCAAACTCTTTCACTAAAACCATTGTTACCTGCAAGCGAAGCTGCCATGGGACACTGTTTATAGAGATACCTAAGCTTTGGCCAAGAAGGGCAAAAAAAAAGCGGTTGGTATTTCCGCCCCCAGCGCTGCGCCAGCTGGCGCCCCTGAGCTGCTCAATCAAGCCTGCGTCTTACATCAGCAGGGCAATTTAGCGGCAGCCGAGCAAAAATACCGGCAAGCGCTTGCAGCTGATGCAAGCCTTCAAAATGCCTGGCGTAATTTAGGTGCAATGCTGCGTCAGCAGGGGCGACAACAAGAGGGTCGCCACTGCACTGAACAAGCATTAAAGCTGAATGGCAACGATGCCAGCCTCTGGGGTAATTACGGCAATGTGCTGCGGGATCTAGGCGAATTGGATGGCTCTTTACAGGCATTCCAAACCGGCCTACAGCACTCAGCAGGCAACAGGGGCTTACTGCACGGCCAAGCGATCACCTTGGCCCGCCAAGGGCGCCACAAACAGGTAATAGAACTGCTCGCGCCAATAGTGGACGAAGCACTGCCAGAAGGGGGCAGCAACGCAATTGCTGATTTGCTGCTTGAGCTGGGCAACGCCCACTACGAATTGGGCGATATGGAACAAGCGCTTGCCCATTGGCAACGGGGTTCCCTTGGCGCAGAGGGAGAAAAAAGATTAATGATCGGATTAAATACTGCTCAGGTGTTATGTGATCGAAAAAAATATCAGGAAGCACAAACTATCTGCAACGGACTGGAACCTTTATTCCCAGAAAATGCAAACTTATTCTATGCTCAAGGAGTAATAGCCAGGGGATTAAGTAATCTACAATTAGCATACTCATTATTTGAAAAAGCGTTAGTTTTAGAGCCAAATTATACGGTATGCCTCAATACATTTGGCTTGATGTTGCGAGATATTGGACGCAGCCATCAAGCGCGGGAATGTTTTGAAAAAGCATTGGCTTGCGATCCCAATTTCGGGCCAGCAATGAATAATCTCGGCTCAGTTCTTAAAGATGTAGCCCGCTATAAAGAGGCGTTGGTGTGGTTGAGAAAAGGGGCGGAAACAATGGCCAAAAACCCAGCAGCCCATTCAAATGTGTTATTTACCTTGGTGGGATATGAATTAGAACCAGCCCAACAACGCTATGAAGAAGCACAGAAATTTGCGGCAAAGGCAATAGCCACACATACGGTTGGATTTGAAAGATATCGCGACCGAATTCCAGATCCAGATCCAGAAAGACGCTTGAAAGTGGGCTTGATCTCACCTGATTTCTGTCGCCATGCGGTGAGTTACTTCATCGAACCTTTATTAGATAATTGGGATCGTAAACAATTGGAGATATTTTTATATTCAAACGGAGAAGTGAGGGATGATTACACGATAAGGCTGCAACAGAAAGCAGATCAATGGCGGGAGATAAGGCTATTGAGCCAAGAGGAAATAATTGCAATGATGTTGCGTGACGAAATAGATATATTAATTGATCTGGCAGGCCATACAGCTGGAAATCGCCTTCCTTTAATGGCGGGTAAACCAGCACCAATACAGGCAACATATCTAGGTTATTACGGCACTACAGGGCTTGATCAAGTTGATTACTGGCTCACAGATGCGGTGCTGCACCCGCCGGAACTTGATGCTGAAGATCCTTGCAGCGAAGAACGCTGGCGCCTAGATCGCCCCTATGTGAGCTACCGGCCGATTGCAACGGCACCGGAGGTGTGCGCTCCACCCTGCGTAAATAATAAATGGATTCAGTTTGGTAGCTTCAACCAAAGCAGAAAGATAACGCAACAAACCGCTGAAAACTGGATGGCGGTATTAAATGCTGTGCCTAATAGTAAATTAATACTTAAAAGCCGAAATCTAGGTGAGGACACTGAACAAAAAAGAATAAAAGAGTTATTTCAAGGGCTTGGCTTAAAAGAAGAAAGGTTAGTTTTAAATGGCCATAGCCAAACGGTAGAACAACATCTAGCGGCTTACAGCTTATTGGATATAGCCCTTGATACATTTCCCTATACGGGATGCACCACAAGCGCTGATGCATTGTGGATGGGGGTACCTGTATTAACAGTGGCGGGTAAATCGATGGTAAGCCGGCAGGCTGCTGCAGTATTAACAGCAGCAGGAAGATCAAAATGGATATGCAATAACCAAGCAGAATTAATAACTAAAGCGCAACAACTTGCAGCAAACCCAAATGAGTTGATGCAACTAAGGCATAGGCAAAGAAAAGAGGTGGAGAAAAGCGAATTATTGAATCACATTGGTTTAGCAAAAGAAATGCAAAAAACATTTAGATTATGGTGGAAACGCTGGCTGGAAAAGGAGGGCTGGGGAACAAGTAATAAGAGCTGGAGTGAAGCATTTATCACAAAACCAGTGGCGGCAATACAACCAATAAAACCAGATAAGTTTTGGCAATTAAGCCAACGCACACAGCAATCGGTGGCTCTATGGCTTGGTGAATTAACAGAATCAAAAGAGAATGAATGGCAAAACCACGGTTACAAAATAATAAAAATAAACGATCTAAACCTATGGAGAGGAGACGCACTTCACTTATTTAAGCAGCAGCAGCAAGGAGAAAAATTATTAGCAGTGTGGCAAAATACAAATGAGATAGAAATTAAAAAACAACAAACTTGGTGGAAATTAGTATATCCGCAGCTGGTGCTGGAGCAGCAAAACTAATGCGTTTGCTGATGCTGCATCAGAATTTTCCGGGCCAGTTTCGTGATTTAGCGCCTGCACTGCTAGATAGAGGCCATGAAATAAGGGCGATTGCCTGCAGCGAAAGGAGCTGCGATTTGCGTATTAAGGTGCGTAGATATAATCACGTACTACCAGAACGCAGTGGTTTACATAGCCTTAGCTTAGAAGTGGATGATTGGATCAGAAGAGGAGAATCAGCGGCAAAAGAAGCAGAATATTTTAAAAAAGAGGGTTGGGCGCCGGATGTAATCCTTGCACATCCAGGCTGGGGCGAAAGCCAATTAATGCGAGATATATATCCAACCAGCCCAATGCTGATCTGGCCTGAATTATGGCTAAAACCAGAACACATGGGAATTAAACAAGGGGCGGCATCAATAGAGCAATTACAATATTTAAGAATCAAGAATTGGCTACTTGATGGAGCATTAGCAGACGCAACTGCTGCAATATTACCAACAATATATCAAGCAAATACATTCCCGCAACGCTGGAAGCAAAAGATAAAAGTTATACATGAAGGTGTAAAAGAGGAGTTATTTGAATTGCCGCGGCTTAAACGCCTATATGTTAGCCCTGAAGTAATTTTTGGAGATGATGTGCAATTAATTACATTTATAAGCCGAAATTTAGAACCGATGCGCGGTTTTCCTGAATTCATGCGGGCTCTACCAACGCTGCAGGGATTGATGCCAAACGTGCAGGTGGTGGTGGTGGGGGGCGATGGGGTTAGCTATTCGAGTGCACCGGGGGAAGGCGGCAGCTGGAAGGAGGTGCTGCTGAAGGAATTAGAAGGAAGGCTGGATTTAAACCGCATTCATTTCTTTGGCCGTGTAGCCCATGAAGAACTGATAAAGCTATATAGACGCTCTGATTTACATATATATCTATCGGCTGCTTTTGTTTTGAGCTGGAGCCTCACGGAAATATTGGCCTGCGGCACAGCAGTGCTTGCAGGAGAAAACCCAATGCTGCGGGAATTGATAGAACCGGGGGTGAATGGGGCGTTATGGAGTGGCAGCCCTGAGGGTTTGGGTAAAGCAATTGCAGAATTATTAACAAAAAAAGAACTACTACAAAAATGGGGTGCTGCGAGCCGTAAGCGGCTAATGGGCGAATTTCATCAAAGCCATTGTGTGGAGCAGCTAGAAAAACTACTGCTAGAACTAGCGGGAAACTACTGAAGGATGTTTAATGGCTAAACACGTAGCAAGGTAAAAGCTGTGATCACGCACCTCAAACTGTTTATTGATAGCGGTAGCAAACAGGTGGCCCTATTTAAAGGCAATAACCAGGCAGAGGATTGGCAGCGTAATTGCGCCGCAGCTGAAGTGTTGATCGGTAATTGGCAGGAGCTTGCAATGGAAGAATTAATAGAGATAAACGAATTAATAGATAGAGGATATATAGATAAAATAAGTTTTTATCAAGATGCAGCTAATCCGGATCCGTTATCAAATTGGCAAAAACATTGTGCGCATTTGTATGGCCAAATTGCAGAAAAAGCAGAAAAGGAAGCAAATCATGAAGCA
>ERZ889217.785-NODE-785-length-17970-cov-10.154228_pt1 | contig 17970 bp, 20 predicted proteins | sample MGYA00521098_ERZ889217 | MGnify/ENA primary metagenome ERZ889217 (study PRJEB32303, sample SAMEA104408613) | aquatic metagenome | biome: Brackish water; feature: Pelagic; material: water | place: Baltic Sea | collected 2014-06-10T22:04:00 | depth 2,362 m ... | reverse complement strand
ACCTTGGGTAACTGTGGGAGCACGCTTGCTAATAGTGGAGCAAAAGTTGAGTGAAAGACGATGATGCTGGCTGCGGAGTCAGTGAAGACATATTGCAACTCTTCGGCCACGTAGCGATAGTTGATATTCAGCGGAGCAACCCGAGCCTTAAATGACCCGAGCATGCACTCCAGGTACTCATTGCCATTGTGTAGGTATATGGCGAGGTGATCTTGTCCACTTTCTTGGGGAGCCAAATCGGCTCGCTCGGTGTGGCAACCAAAGCCATTGTCATTGAGATAATTGGCAAGACGACGCGTGCGTGCAGTGACTTGACGCCAGGTCAGGCGATGCTCGTGAAAGACGAGACATTCCTCATCGAGTCTGCTGTTAGCGATTGCCTCATGAACCTGACCGACGGTGAATTCCTGCACGCAATGAATGTAGGTTGTCACGCTCGTTGGGTACGAATCAGACAGAGTGTGCGGAGATCGCTAGGGTTCTGATGTGGATCTTTCTGTGCCCCCCATTTCTGGAAAATCAAAGGACGGAATCGTTTTTGGTGTTTTTATCCCGCAGGGCTGGAAAATGGAGTTGTCATCGATTGCAGACCCCGCTGATAAGTGGGCCAAGACCGTTGAAGTCGCAGTGTTGGCCGATGCTTTGGGGTATGACTCGTTGTGGGTCTATGACCACTTCCATAACGTGCCCCGTCCTGCACATGAGACCGTCTTTGAATGCTGGACAACAATCGCCGCGCTGAGTCAGCAGACTTCGCGAATTCGCCTTGGGCAGATGGTCGGTTGCAACAGTTATCGCAGTCCCGCGTTACTGGCGAAAATCACCTCAACGATAGATGTCATCTCTGGTGGCCGTCTGGAGTGGGGGATTGGTGCAGGCTGGTATGAAAATGAATACCGCGCCTACGGATATGAGTTCCCAAAGCCAAAAGACCGCATCGGTATGTTGCGCGAAAGCGTGGAGATAGTTCGCAGTATGTGGACGGAGGCCGAGACCACATATAAGGGCAAGTATTACGACATCATTCGTGCGAATTGTGATCCTAAACCGATGCAAAAACCCACACCGCCGATTTGGATTGGTGGCGGTGGTGAACAGTTGACGTTACGTGTTGTGGCGATGCATGCTGATTGCTCAAACTTCGGCGGTTCGCCAGAAGAATGGGCGCGTAAACGTCAAACTTTGCTCGGACATTGTGCAACGGTCGGCCGCGACCCAGCGACTATTCGGATGACCTGGTCTCCTGAACTGTTCATCCGCAATACGGAGGCTGAATTGAAAGAGGCCGGATCGCGCAGTCTCTTCGGAGAGAACTACGACGAATGGCGTAAAGGCAACCTTGTGGGAACTCCCGATGAGGTCGCTGAAAAGGTTGCTACTTATCTCAAGCTTGGCTGTAGTGGATTCATACCGTGGAGTGCTGATTACCCTGAAACAGAATCGATTGAACTATTCGCTCAAAAGGTGATGAGTAATTTTCGCTAACCCATTTGCGATGTGGTTGTCAGGCAGATTCGTTGATCAGATATACGAACGGAAAATGATCTCGGCGACACAAGAAGGCTTCGAAGAACCTTCGCACTCAAAGGTGAACTCCATCGTCATCTGCACGCCATTTGCGATTTCTTCCACTTCAAGCAATTTCACACCGAGGCGGACTCGACTTCCGACTGGTACTGGCGATGGGAAACGAATCTTGTTTGCACCGTAGTTGACGCCCATGGAAAAACCGTCAATGCGGACCACGGTCGGGTAGAGCATTGGTCCAAGCGAAAGCGTGAGATAACCATGAGCGATAGGTCCGCCAAATGGACCACTTTTTGCCCGCTCAACATCGATATGAATCCATTGAAAGTCACCAGTGGCCTCGGCGAACTGTTGAACTCGTTCCTGCGTGATTTCAAGGTATTCGCTGTAACCGAGATGTTGGCCAACATTGCTTTTCAGTCCTTCGACTCCAGTAATCACTCGTGCGCTCATGAGGCGAGTTTAGTCATGAATACCAGACTCGCTGATGCTCGCGGCTGTGCGGATGCAAAAGAAGGGCGCACAAGGCAATTTCGAAGATGACCCCAAAAGTGTCTTGACCAGTGAGTTTGGCAATGAGTCCGAATTCGTCAAAGGGGGAGAGAATCCACAAGCGAAGGAGGAAGGGGGAAAAGGCGGCAAAGAGTGCAAAGTAATAACCGATGCGCCGAGCATTGGCCATCAAGAACCCACCACCGATATAGGACACCACCACTAGAAGACCTACTGCTAGGCCAAGTGCGCCCTTGCTAACTCTCGCGACGCCGATCCAATCGGACTTGTCTAAGAAGGCGACGAATGCGAAAAAACCGTTCAAATACAACAGCCATGTGGCGATCTGCAAAGTCTGTGGTTGCATGCGATCAAACCAAGTACGAGGGTCTAATTGTTGGTGCGAACGTTTTCTTGTCATCTCTCTAGAGTGTCACATTGCGCTCAGTTATGTGACTCTTTGAGAATAAAACCTCTGCCATTGAACAACGGCGGTAGCGTTCTCTGAATATGCGCTCTGGTTTCGTCACTCTTGTTGGTCGCCCTAATGTCGGTAAATCAACGCTGGTGAACGCCATTTGTGGCAAGAAGATCTCAATCGTTTCCGATAAACCGCAGACCACTCGGCGACAAGTGCGTGGCATCCTGACGCGCCCAGATAGCCAAATCGTCTTTGTCGACACGCCAGGACTGCATAAGCCAGTGACGGCTTTAGGCGAACGTGTCAACGCGGCAGCGATTGGAAGCATCGCTGATGTGGATGTCGCATGCTTGGTGATTGACGCAACTATGCCATTTGGATCTGGCGATCAATGGGTTGCCGATCGCCTTGACCTCACGAAGACCATTGTTGTGGTCAACAAGACCGACGTTGCCAGCAAAGATCAAGTATTTAAACAACTCATCGCCTCTTCAGGTCTTGATGCTCTGGCTTACTTTCCGATCTCGGCAAAATCAGGTCACGGTGTGGCCGAACTGGTGGCGCATATTTCGCAACGTATGCCAGAGGGGCCGATGTATTACCCCGATGACATTTTGAGTGATCTCCCTGAGGCTGATTTCGTTGCTGAGTTAGTGCGCGAGCAACTATTGGCTGCCACTCACGATGAACTTCCGTACTCCATTGCGACGCGAGTCACTGAATGGGAATGGCCGCGTATTCGTGTTGAAATTATTGTTGAACGCGAAAGTCAAAAAGGCATGGTCATTGGTAAGGGCGGTCTCGTTTTGAAGAAAGTCGGGATTGCCGTACGTGAGCAGTTGCCACCAGGTGTGTTTATTGAATTGCATGTCAAGGTTGACAAAGATTGGCAACGACGTCCTGACCGAGTTCAGCGTCTGGGTTACTAGTTTGGTCTTGCATTCAGCAGGAGAAGCCAGTTGGTAACAGATTTGAATAATCCTCACAGGTCACGAGATCACCGGCAGATGTGAGATCTCCTCGGCCCCGAGGAACAATCTGTGGGCGGCCATTGGTGGTGAAGGCGACCTGACCAATTCCAGAACGTCGAGTCAATGTCAAAACGATTTGTGCAATTGCCAATCGTTGTTCGACCCCTGGAATCCCCGAACTGAAGTTTGGCGAAAGGTCCACTGTGGCAATACCGCGCTGTAAGTCAACGAGCACTAGAAAATCATCAGGTAAGGCGTTGCGCAGTCCGATGGCGACATCGCCTTCAGGTAGCCCCTCTGAAAGAGCGAGCAAGACTTGAGTGGGAGTGACAGGGCTAAGAATAAATCTCTCAATCGGGATCACTTGGTTGGCGACCACGAAGAAGAGACTGACAGACTCCACCGGAATTGTCGATGTTGCGGGAGTACTTGACTCAACGGGTAATGCGATGGACGTTGAAGTGGATGTGCTCGTGGTGATGGTGGTAGTGCTCGGTGTGTTGAGCTCGTATGGGATATTTGCTGGGTTGACGTACTGCACAGAACCACTATCGGGGATGGTGCACGACAGTAACGAGGAAATACCCATGATGCCCATCAAGGTATATGCGAGACGAGGAGGAATAATCATGATCTGGTCTCGGGGAACTCTACGACAAAGCGTGCTCCACCATTTGGCGAATCTTCAACCCATGCAAGTCCGTTGTGCGCCCGAGCATGTTCTGCGACGAGGGCTAGACCGAGACCAGTGCCGCCAGATCGCGAGCGACCAGCAGACCCACGGGCGAATCGTTCAAAGATGCGTGCCCTTTCATTGTGTGTCACACCAGGGCCATTGTCTTCAACGGCTATCCGCGTACCTTGCCGATCACCGACTTCGATAGACACGCGGCTCACTCCACCACCGTGAATGCGGGCGTTATCCAAGAGGTTGGCCATAATTCGCTCGAATCGTTTTTTATCCACTGAGGCCAGACCATGTGAGTCGGGCGCGACCTCGATGATGATGTTGTCAATGCCGTAGCGTCCAGCGATGCGAGTGATGAGGGGCGCGAGGTCGGTTTCCTCACGATTTAAATCGGTGATCCCGACATCTAAACGAGAAAGTTCCAAAAGGTCGAGAACCATTTGGTCGAAGCGTCGAATCTGTGAGACGACTACGTCTAGAGCTTGTTGGGTTCGGTCGCTGAGGTCTGCGCGACGAGCATCCAAAACCTCAACTGCAGCGGCCAGCGCAGTGATGGGAGAACGCAACTCATGACTGACGTCTGAAGCAAAACGCGCTTCGCGTTCAATGCGGGTTTGCACAGCGTCGGCCATGCCATTGAAGGAGGCCACCAACCGTGAAAGGTCTGGATCATCTTCTTGATCAAGTCGAGCGTCCAGGCCTCCGTCTGCGATCTCACTGGCGGCCTCGCTCACTCTTTCAAGAGGCTTCATGAGACGACGACTGGCCCACACTCCACCGAGAGATGACAGAGCGCCAGCGATGATGATTCCGAGAAATAGTGCCGACCCAATAGCGTTCAGAGTCCGTTGCTCATTAGTCAAAGGAAAGGCTTCAAAGTAAGTGGCGTTAATCTCGGCGATATAGACGCCGACGGCTATGTACGGTTGACCATCAATGGAGAAGCGTTGGCGGGAGGTCGCTCCGGCGAGTGTGGAGGCCACAAGTTCAGGAGGAAAAACCTGTTGGGTGTAACGAATATCCTGGGAAAAATAAAGATCCTCGGGAGCTAAGTGAAGAACCGAAAACCCATTCTGCTCGGTTCTGATGCCGGAGATCAGTTCAAATGCCTGTGAACGACGGGTGCGTAATTGGGTGCGGATCAACTGAGCATTATTGAAAGACTGGCGCTCGACGATTTCGGTGCGACGTTCGAGTAGATACGAACGGGCACTGACGTAACTCACCGCTGATAGTGACAGGGAAGCTAGAAGCCCCGTCGCCAGGAAAAGCAGAGTGACCCGACTTCGGAGGCTCAGTTTGCGAAGGCGGGAAGGAACTTGCACATACCTATCCTTGCCCAGTTTGGAGTTCGCCGCAGAATGTAAATCGCCCGGCTCGGGCAATAAGCCAGCGAACCGGGCGAGACTGGGCACGCTGGGAGGTGAGGATCAGGGGGAGGAAGACCCCCACCGCACCAGCGTGAACGGGATTAGTCTCGCGAGACTGTGTGATGAGAAAGTGCGGAAAGTGTGCGTTTTGTGTAACAAATTGTTTTTCTGGATAAGAATGCCTCAGTGAACTCCCTGCTCTTTATTGAAGATGACGACCATATTCGGCTGGCGTTACGCCTGGTTCTTGAAGACGAGGGGTACCGGGTTCGAGAGGCCGCCGATGGGCGGAGCGGTTTGGCGGCTTTCCACGCTGAAGAACCTGACCTGGTGCTCTTGGATCTCCGGTTACCCGATATATCGGGTTTTGATGTGTGTCGGGCCTTACGGGCGATGTCGATCGTTCCGATTATTATGGTGACTGCCCAGACGGATACCCAAGACATGGTGACTGGTCTTGAGGCGGGGGCTGACGACTATGTGACGAAACCAGTCGTGCCCAAGGAGTTGGCGGCGCGAATTCGTGCCCATTTGCGACGCGCCCAATTGGTGAGTGCTACCGACTCGACAGCACCAAGTGAGATTTTTGGTGACATTGATGTCCGTCGAGATCAGGGACTTGTCTTTAAAGGTGGCAAAGAAGTCTCTCTCACTAAAACAGAATTTAACTTGTTGTGTGAGTTTGTAGATCATCCAAACATTGTTTTGTCGCGTGATCAACTCCTCGAACGAGTGTGGGGTTACGACTATCTCGGTGACAGCCGTTTAGTTGACGCTCACGTTCGCAGACTACGCGTCAAGATTGAAGATCAGCCAGATGAGCCTCGTCTGATTGTGACGGTACGCGGAATCGGTTATCGGCTCATGCCGGTTATCTGAGGAATATTTTCTTTTGCTACTTACTCGGTGATCGTGCGCAGGAAATCTTCGGCCTCAGAGCGAATTAAGGTACGTCGCATCTTGGGCATAGCGTTCAAGATGGTGCTCTTGTAGCCAGAGTTGGCTAAGCGCGGATCAAAAACGGCAACCACTCCTCGATCTGTTGCGTTACGTATTAGTCTGCCTGTGGCCTGAGCCAAACTCGTTGCGGCGCGCGGTAAATCAATTTCTCGGAAGGCACTTGGACCAACTGCTTCACGGCGAGCCTTCATCAGGGGATCATCTGGACGAGGAAACGGAATGCGATCGAGCGTCACCAATGACAGGGTGCGCCCAGGAATATCAATCCCTTGAAAGAATCCTTGTGTGGCGAACAGGCACGAGGATTCATCTTCACTGAATAGTTTTAAGATCTGGGTTTTCTTGTATTCGCCTTGAGTGAAGATCGTGTGTGGAAGTCGGTCGCGTAATGCGGCGGCGGCTGCGTTCATTTTGGCAATACTCGTAAACAGCGCCAAAGTGCGACCACCTGCGGCCTTGATGAGGTGAAAAAGCTCGTCATGCATCAGAGCGCCGAATGAAAGATCATTGGGATTTGGAAGATGCCCTGAGCAGTACAACACTGCATTTGCTTGATAGTCAAATGGGCTCTCGACATCCAACGTATTGACTTTGTCATTGGGCAACCCGACACGTTGGGGCATATTCGTGGGGATGGTGGCACTTGTCAAAATTGCCGTTGTCTTTTGCCAAATGCCAGCACTAAGAGTCGGACCGACGTTCAATGGGGCTATTTCCAAAATGGGTCGGTCAGGGGTTCCCGATACGAAAGGAACATGAGTCTCATTGGTCTGCAGAGCAGCATCGAGAGTTTCCGCGAGGCGTGTAGCCATGGTCTGGGCACGCAACTTGCGTTGATTGCTGTCGTCATCTTTTGTCTCAATAACCCGGAGTATTTCTAAAACTTTTGCGACCACTCTGCGTCCCGCAGCCAACACCGATGTCACTTCATTGGGTAAAGGTGCGCTGATCCGCTTTCCAGAATCTGGTTGAAGGACTTCATTGAGCATGTGTCCAATATCAACTATGTCTGAAATTATTTTCGGATCAGCAATAATTCGTTTGGTGATTCCCGCAAAGGAGTTGAAATTACCCGCCGACATGGTGACGCCAACAGTGCTACTCATGATGTCTTCTAATCCATGGGCCTCATCCACGATGAGTACATCATGCTCGGGAAGAAGCTCGCCATCGGAGGCAACATGAAGACCATAGAGGTATGTATTGACAACCACGATTTCTGCTTCACCGGCGCGTAATCGGGCTAATTCGGAGAAGCATTGACCGCCTTGTGGACAGCGACGCGCACCTGGGCACTCATCGCTACCAACGCTGACCGCGCTCGTGGCGCGCTCACTGGGAGACCACGTGATTTCATCCATGTCGCCAGATTTACTTGTTTGCGCCCATGTGGCAATCTTGGTAACTTCGCGTTTGATGGAGTCCGACATTTCTTCGACTTCTAACAGAGTGGGTGAGTCGTCGCGCTTTGCTTTCTCCTCTGAAAGATGTAGTTCTGCAACACGCTGCATGCAGACGTAGTTGCTACGACCTTTAAGTACGGCAAAAGAGATCTCGCGATTAAGATATGGCCCAAGATGTTCGGCGAGAAAGGGCAAGTCTTTTTTCGCCAATTGATCCTGAAGGGCCTTGGTGGCCGTGCTGATGACAACACGTTTTCCACTGAGAATCGCTGGTACGAGGTAGGCGATCGTTTTGCCTGTCCCTGTCCCTGCCTGGACGACTAGATGAGTCTGATTTTGAAGAGCCTCTTCGACGCCTTGAGCCATTTCCTTTTGCCCTGGGCGACTTTCTGCATTGGGTAGGGCCGAGGTGGCAATCTCCATCGCATCCGAGAGATTTATTTTCCTACGAGGCACAGACACAATCTTGAACCGTAGTTCACGGGTGACAGATATATGTTTTTTAGGAAGAATGAACTCGACGGGCGAGGGCCAATGCTTGGTCAAGATCCTCGGCGGAGTACTCGGGCCATGTATTGGCAGTGAAGTGAATGGGGGCACCATTGGATTGCCAGAGCAAGAAGTTTGAGAGTCGCCGTTCACCCGAGGTTCGTACGACAACATCCACGTTGGGCATCTGCGGGAGGTACATCTGTTGAGCAAGATTTTCAATCGTGGGTTGCAGGCCGCGATCATGCAAGAGTCTGGCGGCCTCGGCGATTTCGGCTCGACTCCCATAATCGAAAGCGACAGTCAAAGTCATCCCAGTGTTGGCAGAGGTATCTGAGATGGCCTGACGTATGGCTTTTTGGACAAAGCGCGGTGTTCTGGCTGCTGGATCCTCGAAGCGCCGCCCGATCCAACTGACTCGTACGTTGAGTTCGTTAAGTTCTTTGACTCGCCCAAAGAGTCGCTTGTGAAGGCTCAAAATGTGGCGTACCTCTTTGCGAGGACGGATCCAGTTTTCGGTGGAGAAGCCAAAAACGGTGAGGTAATCAACATTGCGCGCCACGCAGAGGCGGACCACTGCCGCAAGATTCTCTTCACCTTGGGTATGGCCAGCGATACGCGGTAGTCCGCGCCTTTGCGCCCATCTCCCGTTGCCATCCATAATGCAAGCCACATGCATGAGTCCCTACGGTACTTGCCGCCACCACTCCCATGCGTCATTGATCACTTCACACATGGGCTCAACTATCTCCGTTGAGTGCTCTCCCATCGGCAACAATGGAAGATATGTCGCAACTCTTTCGCCGAGTCTTGAAGCCTCGTGGGCAAACACCGGAGTTGGGCGTTTCATCGTTGAGGCACATTGTTGTCGCTGGTGGTTCAATCGAGGAATGGCGCAGTTTTGATGCGCCGCAGTGGCAGAACCGACTTGCGAGTTTGGCTCGCGCGGGCAAGGCATCTGGAGCACGATTTATCTCGGTGCATCCATACGATATTGGCTCCACCGAGTCATCAAGTATGGCGCAATGCGAGAATATGCCCGAGCGTCTGATCATTGATGGTGTGCAGGTCACAACCCACCCTCATAGCGATGGTCGGATGCGGCTTTGTTCAGTTCTTGGGGCCTGGGACGAATCTCAGGAGATCACCGAATTGTCTTTGGATGCGGTGTTGTTCGGAGAGGCCGGCGAACCAGATCTAGTTGTTGTACTTGGGCCTCCCGATCGCTTACCGCGATCATTGATGTGGGAATTGGCCTACAGCGAGATTGTTTTCATTGATCAGTCGTGGGCAGATTTACATTCGGCAGACATTGAAATTGCCATCGCCGAGTTTGCCTCACGGCAACGGCGTTTCGGCGGTGTTGACCCGTGACCTCGCGCTTGTATCGGGACACGGGCATAGTTCTGCGCACATATAAATTAGGTGAGTCAGACAGAATCGTGATTTTCCTGACAGAAAATTACGGCAAAGTGCGGGCAGTCGCTAAAGGAATTCGCAAAACCCGATCAAAGTTTGGGGGTCGCCTTGAGCCACTTTCACATGTGGCGGTGCAGTTCCACCGGGGTCGCGATTTAGATATCGTCAGTCAGGTCGAAAGTGTGGATTCGCATGGAACAGTTTTCGGCAACTTGGATGCGATGACACAAGCGAGTTCCCTTTTGGAAGCTGTTGACCAATTAGTTCCTGATCGTGAGCCAGTACCACAGATGTTCAAAATGTTGCTGGGTGCTCGGCAAACTCTATTGACCCGCCCCTCGCCGCTTGTGGTTCCCGCGTTCTTGTGGAAATTGCTCGTTGCCGAAGGCGTTCGCCCACAACTCGACACATGTGTGGCATGTGGCGAAGGCAGCGGAGAAGATATCAATTTTGTGGCTTTCGATGTACAGCAGGGAGGCGTCGTCTGTCGCTCGTGCCGCGCGGGGTTAGCGATTTCACCAGCAGCGCTTCATTTGTTGCGCGATGTACTTGGGGGCCGACTCGGCGAAATGTTGGATCAGGCGCACCAACCGGGACCGCAGACTCTCAACGACCCTGTGTTGAATGAGGTGGCTCAACTCGCAACACGAGCCTTTGAGCACCATATTGAGAGACGGTTGCGCTCAGTTTCTCTTTTTGAGCGCCACTGATTGTTCTTTACCTGCTTGTGAGCACTAGCAAACCCCTAAACTTGCTCTCCTATGCCAGCTAAAGATCTCGACCAGATTGTCAACCTTTGTAAACGGCGAGGCTTCGTCTATCCATCGGCAGAGATCTACGGGGGTTTCCGTTCGAGCTATGACTACGGCCCATTAGGTTCGCTGATGTTACGCAATGTTCGTGAGGCATGGATTCGCACGATGGTGCAAAAGCGCGATGATGTCGTGCTGATTGACGCGGCGATTCTCGGTCCTCCGCAAGTGTTTGAGGCCAGTGGTCACCTTGCAAACTTCAGTGATCCACTCGTGGATTGTAAGAGTTGCAAACAACGTTTTCGTGAAGACCACATTGAGGACACGACGGTGTGTCCCAACTGCGGCGCGAAAGACACCTTGACACAAGCACGAGCATTCAACTTGATGTTCAAAACCTTTGCAGGACCCGTTGAGGGTTCGGGCGCAGAGGTGTACTTACGGCCAGAAACCGCTCAAGGCATGTTCGTCAACTTCTCGAATGTTCTGCAAACGAGTCGCAAGAAGCCACCATTCGGTATTGCCCAAGTCGGCAAAAGTTTCCGTAACGAAATCACACCAGGTAACTTCATCTTTCGGACCCGCGAATTTGAACAGATGGAACTTGAATTTTTTGTTCCACCGAGTGAAGGTCCCAAATGGTACGAGTATTGGTGCAATACGCGTATGCAGTGGTATGTGGACTTGGGTATTCCGACAGAGATGTTGCGTCTGCGTCCTCATGATGCCGACGAATTGAGCCATTACTCAACAGGCACTGCCGATGTCGAATTTGCCTATCCGTGGGGTTGGGGTGAACTTGAAGGTATTGCACAGCGAACAAACTTTGACCTCAATCAGCATGCAACTCACTCGGGGCAAAAACTTGACTACTTTGATCAGTCAACGGGCGAGCGTTATGTGCCCTTTGTGATTGAGCCCGCTGCTGGCGTCAACCGTGCCATGGCTGCATTTTTGTTAGCTGCATATGAAGAAGATGAAATCGGAGGAGAGGCGCGCACAGTCTTGCGTTTGCATCCTCGACTTGCTCCTTACAAGGTGGCAATTTTGCCGCTCAGTAAAAAAGATTCCTTAATTCCGATCGCCCGTGATATTTTCGACCGTTTGGGCGAGCGCTATATGGTGGAATACGACGATACGCAATCCATCGGCAAGAGGTACCGCCGTCAAGATGAGATCGGTACACCGTTGTGCATCACTGTTGACTTTGATTCGTTGGATGACAATGCGGTCACCATTCGTGACCGGGATTCAACGCAGCAGGTACGCGTCCCGCTGAGTGACTTGGAAAATGAAGTTCGGGCCCGTCTAGGGTTTTAATTCAGACGATCTAGCGTCTACGGTAGGGCAACGGCACAGTGCCGTCTTCGAAAAGGGGTTCATCATGACCAAAGTTGCTGTATGGGCTGTCATTCCAGCCGCACCAGGAAAGCGCGATGAGTTAGCGGCAGCGCTCAGCGGAGCCTTGGAAACCGCAAAAAGTGAAGCGGGAACGATTTATTACATTCTTCACACCGATCCAACAAAGGATGATGTGCTGTACATGTATGAGATGTACGAGAATCAAGATGCTTTGAACGTGCATATGGGTTCGGAAGCGTTTAAGGCACTGGGACCAGCAATTGGACCCTTCCTAGGTGGTCGCCCCGAATTAACTTTCCTCGGACCCATCGGCGGAAAGGGCGCCTGATTCCCTCGTGAGTCAGAAAGCCACATATCTCGATCGGATCCTTGAGCACCATCGTGCGCTGGCGGCGAATGATGATCGTTCGTTGGCCGACCTTGTGCGGCGTTGCGAGCAGATGCAAGCGGCGCGAGGGTTCCGAGTTCGTCTGCAGATGGACGCCACTCAGGCAATCGCTGTCATTAGTGAAATCAAACGTAAATCCCCCTCCAAAGGGCTCTTGCGGGCTGATCTCGACCCACAGTTTTTAGCCGATGCGTATCAGGCAGGCGGGGCATCTTGTTTATCCGTTTTAACTGATGAGGATTTTTTTGCGGGATCAATTGAAGATCTGCAGATAGCTGCCGCGGCGTGCACCTTGCCAGTTTTGCGCAAAGACTTCACGGTCTCGCCCCATGATGTGTGCGATACCCGCTTAATGGGTGCGGACTGCGTGCTGTTGATTGCTGCAGCGCTAGATCCCCATGAGTTGAAAGATCTGCACCACTTAGCAACATCGATTGGTCTCGATGTTCTTGTGGAGATTCATGATGAAGCCGAACTTGAGGTGGCTTTGTTCGCCGAGGCCCTTCTTATTGGCGTCAATCAACGTGACTTGGTGACCTTTGAAGTGGATCATCACCGTGCCTTGCGGATGGCGGAGTTGATACCGTCAGGCGTGTTGCGGGTGGCTGAAAGTGGTGTACGTGGACCCGCTGATGCGTTAGCTCTTCATCAGGCGGGATATCACGCTGTATTGGTGGGGGAGAGTCTGGTCACTGCCGACGACCCCACGGGGGCTGTTCGGGCATTACGTAATCTATAGATCTACTGCTTCAGCATCCACTTTGATATCGGAGTTGGCAGATACGGTTACATCGTGTTCGTGAAAATCTGTGGCATCACGAATGAGGATGATGCGCTACTCGCTGTTGCTATGGGCGCCGACGCGGTCGGATTTGTTTTTGCGCCTTCACCCCGCCAGGTGTCAGCGCAAGTTGTCTTCGATATCACGCGCCGACTACCTCCCGAGATATTGACGGTCGGTGTGTTTCGTGGAGATCTTCCGGACAGGATTTTTGATATGGTTTCAAAGTCTGGAATTAAGGCAGTTCAACTCCACGGCAATGAGCCGTTGTCAACAGTTGTTGCTTTGGCTGACAATGTTCGCTGGATTATTAAAGCCGTCACGGCTGGTTCGCGTGAGGCCCGTGTGGCCAATCAATTTGGGACGGACTTGATTTTAGTGGACGCTCCTGAACCAGGTTCAGGTTTGGTTTTCGATTGGTCTCTGACCGATGAGATGCCATCGGGCATTCGGATGATTTTGGCAGGCGGTCTCACAGCAGAGAACGTTGCTGAGGCAGTGCGCTACGTGCGTCCATGGGGCGTCGATGTTTCATCGGGAGTGGAGTCGGCTCCTGGCAAGAAAGATGCTCTGAAACTTCGGCGATTCATTGCTAATGCTCGCGCTGCGGCTCCAGTTGAGGATGTGACAGGTGACTCGGGCAATGATTTTCCCTATGACTGGGCGGATGAATAAATCGCTAAACAACTAGGCAGTTGCAGCGATCAGATGCCAACATAGAGTTCTACTTGTCAAGGAGCGATGTGAGTATTGCAGAAAAGTCAATGATGTCTGATCCTTCCGAGTCGGGCCGTTTCGGTGAGTTCGGCGGTCGCTTTGTTCCCGAGACTTTGGTGCCAGCATGTGAGGAACTCGAAGCGTCTTTTCGCCAAGCGTGGGCTGATCCAAGTTTTCGTGCGGAACTCAATCAGGCGTTAAAGGAATATGCCGGTCGTCCATCAATGCTCACAGAGTGCTATCAACTCGGAAGCAAGTTGGGCATCCGACTGGTTCTCAAACGCGAAGATCTCAATCACACTGGCTCGCACAAGATCAACAATGTTCTCGGGCAAGTATTGTTGGCTAAGCGCATGGGTAAGAAGCGCATCGTGGCTGAGACGGGTGCTGGTCAACATGGCGTTGCGGCGGCGACGGCTGCGGCATTGATGGGTCTTGAATGCAAGGTGTATATGGGTGCTGTGGATGTGGAACGGCAGTCCCTCAATGTCTTTCGCATGAAACTTCTTGGTGCTGAAGTTGAGGCTGTTCATAGTGGTAGCCGAACCTTGAAGGATGCTGTGAATGAAGCGATGCGCGATTGGGTTGCATCCGTGGAAAGCACGCATTATTGCTTGGGTTCTGTTATGGGGCCTCACCCCTATCCCTGGATGGTGCGCGAGTTCCATCGCGTGATTGGCACAGAAGCTCGTGAACAATGCCTCGAACGTTACGGTCAAGATCCAGATGTGGTTGTGGCCTGCGTTGGCGGTGGCTCAAATGCAATCGGTATTTTCTCTGGGTTTGTGGACACCAAAGCCCGCTTAATCGGTGTTGAGCCCGCAGGTGGAGCCGCTGTCGGTCGGGGTCAGCCTGGCGTTGTTCACGGCATGCGCAGTTACCTGATGCAAGACGAATATGGACAGGTGCAAGAGGCGCATTCAATATCGGCTGGGCTTGATTACCCAGGAGTTGGGCCAGAACATTCATATCTGGCGTCCATTGGTCGTGCCGAGTACCCAACAGTGACCGACACAGAAGTCATCGCTGGTTTTCAGTTATTGGCTAAAACGGAGGGAATCATTCCGGCATTGGAATGTGCTCATGCCCTTGCTTGGATTTCGCGTGAAGCACCAAATATGCAGGGTCAAACGGTGTTGATGAATTTGTCGGGCCGTGGAGATAAAGACGTTGCCCAGATGATGGATGTTTTGAGTTAATGCCTACGACCTTGACGACCTTGGAGACTGAACTTCGTGCTAAGCGCGATGCGGGACGCAAGTTATTGGTTCCTTATGTCACTGGGGGACTCGTAGGTTGGACCGATGCGATACGTGCCGCGGCGGCCCATGGAGCGGATTGCATTGAGATCGGATTGCCTTTTTCTGACCCTGTGATGGACGGTCCAATCATCCAACAAGCTTCGCAGCGTGCACTTGACGACGGTGCCACGCCGGTCTCGATTCTTGAAGGCGTCCGCACTCTCGATGTAGGAATTCCTTTGGTGGTGATGTGTTACTACAACACCGTGCATCACGCAGGACATGAACGTTTTGCCGCGCAATTAGTGCAGGCAGGTATTAGCGGAGCGATCATCCCTGATCTTCCGCTTGAGGAGTCCGCTCTGTGGTGTCAGGCTGCCGATGATGTTGGTTTATCAACGATTATGTTGGCCGCTCCAACTGCACCCGACGAAAGATTGCCGAGAGTATGTGCACGTGCACGGGGGTTTGTTTATTCTGTGGGTCTATTGGGCGTGACGGGGGAGAGAAGCACTTTGGCTGCAACGGCTACCGAATTGGCGCGTCGGCTCAAGCAGGTCACTGATGTCCCTGTGATTGTTGGTGTGGGCGTGTCCAATAGTGCACAAGCCGTTGAGGCTTGCCGGGTTGCCGATGGAGTCGTGCAAGGTGCCTCTGTCGTGCGACGATTGATGGAAGGCGGACCAGATGCCGTCGGTGAGTATGTCGCTGAAGTTCGTCAAGCCTTAGACACTTTGTAGAACTGTCAGACTGAGCTATGGCTATCTGTGAACTCTGCGAAGCGGCGAGACTCACGGAGTGGTACTTCGAAGATGATCTTTGTTGGGTTGCCGAATGTGAAGTTTGCTATGTGCCGATGATCGTTTGGAAGCAACACGACCCATCTCCTAGTGCAGAAATCAAAATACAACTTCACCAGAGGTTGCTAGCAGTGGTTGATTCACTCTTTGACTATGTTCCGTATATTGACGACAACATGCGCAATATTCCCGACCACTATCACGCGCATGCTCGCGGTCGAGGTTTCGGATTTGGAAATCCGCCTCCAAGGAAAAAGTAGGCGACGTTAAAATCGGAAGAGGTAAGCAGAGCTAAAATCTGCCGTTGCCTAGTCAGCAAGGGCGACGAATTGGGCGACCAGTCATAGCAACACCTTTCAATCGGGTACACCTTTAATGGAATCACGCTGAGTGAGATTTCGGCATAGGTAATTTGACCTATTGGGGGATATCACTACGCAGAGTGCTGAGCCAGTCACTCACGGTCGGAGCGCCGTATCAACCAGCGGACACCGTTGATAGTTCTAAGGTTGGTTCATGGCAATTTTCCCTCAGCCCAGCGACCTCTTGGCTCATCGACCGCCGTTCTTGTTCGTTGATCAGATCACGGCCTTGGATCCCGGTGTCTCGGCTTCGGGTTTATGGCACTTAAGCGGTGATGAATGGTTCTTCGCAGGGCACTTTCCTGGGCGTCCAACTCTGCCCGGTGTGTTGATGTGTGAGGCGATAGCGCAAGTAGGGGCGATCGCCGTTTTGTCAAGCCCCTCACATGCTGGTCGGCTTCCATTGTTTGGCGGGCTTGATGGAGCAAGGTTCCGCCGCCAAGTTCAACCAGGAGACACGCTGACTTTAGAAGTTGAGTTGGCAAGGATGTCAGCGCGCGCGGGTAAAGGTGTTGGGCGGGCTTTGTTGGACGGAAAAGTCGCATGTGAATGCGAATTGATGTTTGTTTTGGTGGATGCCTAAGCGGCGGGAATCAGAATGATTGAGCCGTTGTGCCCACCGAAGCCAAAGTTGTTGGACATCGTTGGACCTGGCTCCCACGGACGCGGTGAGCCGAGAACAAGATCAATAGTGACATCATCATCAAGGTTGGTCGTTCCCGCTGTCGGCGGAATGAGTTTGTGCTCAAACGATAAAAGGATGGAAGCCACTTCCAATGCCCCTGCAGCACCGAGGGCATGACCAGTCACCCCTTTGATACTCGTCACTATCGGGCGATGTGGAAACACAGCCGTCATTGCTGCGGCTTCGGCGGCATCGTTGAGTGGAGTCGAGGTGCCATGGGCGTTGACATAGACAATTTCATCTGAGCGCAAACCGGCCTCGTCCAATGCCAGTCGCATGCAATTGATTGCTCCTCGCCCACCTGGAGAGGGAGCTGTGATGTGGTGCGCGTCGGCGTTGCTCGCCGAACCGACAATCTCTCCAAGGATTTTTGCACCTCGTGCGACAGCATGATTCCACTCTTCAAGTACGAAGATGCCGGCGCCTTCTCCCATGACGAAACCATCGCGCTCTTTGTCGAATGGACGACTCTGACCCGATGAAGAAAGCGCAGTCATGTTGTTGAAGCCAGCTAACGATGATGGCGTCGCAGCGGCCTCAGAGCCACCGCTGATGATTGCATCACAGCGGCCCATAGCGATGAGGCGCGCTGCGTATCCCAAGGCATGTGTTGAGGCGGCGCAAGCCGTACAAATGGTTTCGTTGGGTCCTTGCAGCCCATAGCGCATGGAAATTGCTGCGCCGGAGGCGTTGGCCATCATCATTGGCACCAAGAATGGAGAAACTCGGCGTTCGCCTTTTTCTAAACGAATTTGCACTTGCTCTTCGAGGGTGCCGAGGCCGCCAATTCCTGTACCCAAAATGACGCCGAAGCGAGCAGGATCTACATTGATATCGCCCGCTTGAGAAAATGCTTCGGCTGCTGCGGCCAACGCAAACTGCTCAACCTTGTCGGCTCGCCGAGCTTCCTTGGGATTATCAAAAAATGGAAGTGGGTCCCAATCAGCGATAGTGGTCCACTTCCCACCAGTGAACTGTTGGCCTAGTAAACCGGACCAGAAATTTTGCTGACCTATGCCGCAAGGAGCGACCACGCCGAGACCAGTAATAGCAACTCGGCGACCAATCATCAGGCCAATTTTCCAACTATGAGGTCGTATGCCTGACCAACAGTCTTGATATCTTCGATTTCTTTTTCTGGG
>ERZ889217.783-NODE-783-length-17991-cov-11.890611_pt1 | contig 17991 bp, 19 predicted proteins | sample MGYA00521098_ERZ889217 | MGnify/ENA primary metagenome ERZ889217 (study PRJEB32303, sample SAMEA104408613) | aquatic metagenome | biome: Brackish water; feature: Pelagic; material: water | place: Baltic Sea | collected 2014-06-10T22:04:00 | depth 2,362 m ... | reverse complement strand
AAGCGTGCGCTCCACGGCATTCGCGATGGTGGATTTTCCGGAACCCGAGAGGCCGTAGAGCCAGAGCACGACGCCGCGCTGGCCAAGCAGCGCCTCCTTCTCCGCACGCCCCAAAAAACGCCCCGTCTCCGGGTGAATGTTCCGATCCTTGTGATCCTGCATGCGTCCGATTCTCTCAATCACAAGAGCGGCTTGAAACTCAAAACTTCGCTCACATCTTGCTCGCGCCGATCTCGGCCAGCGGACTGCGCTCGCCTTTGGTCAGGCCAATGTGGGCAACGAGGGCTTGGCCGCGGAGGCGGTTGCGGGTGTAGACGAGGCCGTTCGAGCGGCTGTCCACATAGGGGTTGTCGATCTGCGCGGGGTCACCGACCATCACGAGTTTCGATCCGCGCGACATGCGGGTGACGACGGTTTTTGCCTCGAGAGGAGTGAGTTGTTGGGCCTCGTCGAGGACGAAGAAACGCTGTGGAATCGAGCGGCCGCGAATGTAGCAAAGCGCCTCGATCTCGAGCAGACCGCGCTCGATGAGCTGCTCGTAGGGTTTCACCACAGGATGGTGCGGCGTCGGCTCGGGCTTGGGCATTTCCTGTTTGCGGTTTTTGCCCTGATTCGGTGGACGAAGCGGCATGAGGACTTCGCAGGCGTCGTAGATCGATTGCAACCACGGGTGCATTTTTTCATTCAAGGTGCCGGGCAAAAATCCCAGCGTGTCGCCCATCGCCACGACGGGACGACTCACGGTCATTCCATTGAAATCATGCCGGCCCGTAAGATACAGCCCGGCGGCGACGGCGAGCAGGGTTTTACCTGTTCCCGCCTGTCCGTAGCAGGTGACGAGCGAGATCAAGGGATCGAGCAGCGCGTCGAGGAAGCATTGCTGCCCGGGATTCGCGGGGCGGAGCTCGATACCCTTGGGAATCAGGATCGAGGCGGGAATATTGAGACGAACGAGAACCCCACCACCCATGTGCCGCGCGGGGAGATGCTTGCCGCCAGCGGTTTGGAAAAGAACATACTCGTTCACTTGAAGGCGACCGGTCCGCTCGGCAGGCATTTCGATCTCGCCGGAACTCCCGAAGCGCTGCAGCTCGTGCGGCTCGACGGCGATCTCGCGCAGCCCGCCATCTTCCACATCGCGCTCCGCGACTTTATCGCTCAGGTAGTCCTCGCATTGCACCCCGATGGCCATCGCGCGCAGCTGCATGTTGATGTCCTTCGTCACAAGGATCGTCGGCGCGTCCGCCCGCTGCTGGAGCGCAAGGCATGCCCCGATGATGCGAGTGTCCATGCGGCTCTGGTCGGGAAAGATTTTGTGAAACCGCTTCATCGCCGCCGACTGGCGCTTCGAGTCCGAGCCATCGCCCACCAGCACGCGCACCGACCCGCCGCCGACGGTTGCCGCGCCTTCGGTGACGCTGTTCGCATCCTGCCCGAAAATCTGGCTCAAAAACCGGTGTGCCCTCCGCGCGTTCGCGCCGCGCTCGCTTTGCTCATTCTTAAAATTGTCGAGCTCCGTAAGCACCTCGACCGGGATGAACACATGGTTATTCTGAAACCGGTTCAAGCAATGCGGGTCGTGCAGGAGCACATTCGTATCGAGCACGAAATTCTTCGCGAGGCCCTTGGTTTTTGGATTCGGATTTTGGTCGAGTTCGGGAAAGAAAATCCCTTGTTCTTGGTCGGGTTGAAGGATGGCAGGTCGGAGCATCAGTTGATGGTTGAAGGGTGGGAAAAAAGGCCGCCGCTGAGCGAACCCGGTTGGAGTGAACTGAAAAGCGAAAAACCTCTCAAAACAGGACGCTGCGTAATCCCCTACTCGCCCGTCAGCAAGCACAAATTGTGGTTGTTTTTGTGACAAACCACAACCGGTGGGGCCGAAAGCCCAAAAACTCAGCCCTCGACGAGAAACCCCTTCAACCTCTCGCGCAAATCCTTCCGCGCCCGGAAAAGCAGACTTTTCACAGCCGGAACCGAGGTTTTCAGCACCACCGCAATATCCTCGTAAGGCATGGCCTCGAACCGCCGCAAAACGATGGCCATCCGCTGGGCCTCGGGCAGCGCGGCAATCGCCGCGTCCACCGCCTGTTGCGTTTCACGCTCGCTGAGTGCCGCCGCAGCATCTCGCCCCAAATCGTCACGAATATCCATCACCGAGCCATCGTCATTTTCAAACGGCTGAAAAAATCCCCGCCGTCGCCGACGCGATTCATTAAAAACCAAATTCCGCGCAATCGTGAGCAACCAAGTCGTGAATTTTGCATCAGGGCGGTAGCGCGATGCACTTTGCCAGGCTCGCACGAAGACCTGCAGCGCGATGTCCTCCGCGCCCTCCGCGCCTCCGAGCATTTTGGCCACCGTGCCGATCACGAGATTTTGGTGACGCTCGACCAATTCCTCAAATGCCCGCTCGTCCCCTCCCCCCGCGAGCCGCATCAATTCCACATCGTCGCGATCAGCCATCAGTAAGCGATCCGGCAGCGCCACACCGAAAATCGTTCGCCGAATTCCTTCCTCACCCGCTCCCCCACATCCTCGGCCACTCCTTCGAGCACGGCAAAAACCGTGGAACCCGAGCCGGACATCATCGCCGCACACACGCCAGGCTGGGTGGCAAGCCAGCGCTTGAGCACAGGCAACTGCAGGTGTTTCGAAAAAACCGGAGACTCCAAATCATTCACCATGGCAATGGAACCCAGCATCGCGGGAAAAGTTTCGAGCGATTTTTCAGCGGCAGCCCACGCGCCGTAGGCCCAGGCGGTCGAAACGGGAAACGGCGGCTTCACCAAAAGAATCTCCGCCGATGGCACGCCCTCCACCGGCTCCACGCGCTCGCCACGACCCCGGCAAATCGCCGGCACCCCGCGAATGAAAAACGCCACATCCGAGCCGATCGAGGCTGCGATTTTTTCCAATTCCTCGACGGAAAGTCCCACACCCAAAAGCTCGTTCAGCGCCTTCAGCACAGCCGCCGCATCGCTGCTCCCACCACCGAGGCCCGCGCCGTGGGGGATTCGTTTTTCCAAATGGGTTCGAACTCCAAATTCCCGACCGGTTGCCGCCGCGAACGCCCCCACCGCCTTGCAAACGAGGTTCGACCCATCGGTGGGCAGTGATGGATCCGAGCAGGAAAATTCAATGCCCGGCGAGTCCTTCAACTCCACTTCCAAACGATCCGCAAGATCCAGCGGCGCCATCAGCGTTTCGATGTCGTGGAATCCGTCCGGACGCCGCCCGAGCACGCGGAGCGTGAGGTTGACTTTGGCTGGGGCGTCAATTGTCATGCGCCGCGAAAGATGACCGCCACGCCCAGCACCGCGAAGGAAAAAATCATTGTTGCCATCGACGCTCCAGACGCCGACGCCGCCAAACGGCTCGCCGATCCGCTGCTCGGCGAAGGCTGCCTTTTCAAGATCGGCCTTCAACTTTTCACCGCCGAGGGACCATCCATTGTGCGGGACTTTAAAAAACTCGGCGCGCGCGTTTTTCTCGATCTGAAATTCCACGACATTCCGAACACCGCGAAGGAGGCGATCCACTCCGCTGCTTCTTTGGGAGCTGAAATGACGACCATCCACCTGTGCGGCGGCCCGCGCATGGTCGCCGATTCCGTTACCGCTGCGGAAGGCTCGGGAATGCTCGTTCTCGGCGTTACTGTCCTCACCAGCATGGACGCCGAATCTCTCGTCGCTGTGGGAGTTTCCGCCACGCCCGAAAACCAAGTCGTCCACCTCGCCGGCATGGGCCGCCAGCAAGGACTGAAAGGTGTCGTGGCCAGCCCCCGCGAAATCCTCCCTCTGCGAAAAAATTTCGGCGAGGATTTGGTCATCGTCACCCCCGGCGTGCGCCCCACCGGCAGCGACCTCGGCGACCAAAAACGCGTGATGACCCCCGCCGAGGCCGTGCGCGCCGGCGCGAGCTATCTCGTGATCGGACGCCCCATCACCTCCGCGCCATCGCCTGTGGAGGCGCTCCGCGCCATCGCAGACGAGATGGCCAACGCCTCGGTGCAATGACCGAGCCCAAGCCGGTCGTGATGCCGGAGGAATTTCCCGAAAAGCTGCGGGATTCCTTGGTGTTGATCGGCGGCGCGGTGCTTGTCGGGGTGCTCACTGGCCTCGTCGGCGTCGCGTTTTTGAGACTTCTGGAGCTCGGCAACGACTGGCGCATTGAGCTCACGGCCGCTCTCCGTGGCTGGCCTGCTGGAACCGGTTTGACCGTGCTGGCCCTTGGCACCGGGGCGTGCGCCGCCGTCGCCGCATGGTTGGTGAAACGATTTTCGCCAAATGCCATCGGCAGCGGGATTCCTTATGTCGAAAAAATCCTGCGTGGTCCTGGCGAACCGAATCACGCTTGGGTTCTTCCGGTGAAATTTTTTGGCGGATTCCTCGCACTCTCGGCAGGCCTGGTCCTCGGCCGCGAAGGCCCGCTTGTTCAAATCGGAGCCGTGATCGGCGAGCGCGTTGGTCGGCTTTTCAAAAAGGTCGAAAATGTCTGGAAGCCGCTTATGGCTGCTGGTGCGGGAGCCGGTGTCGCAAATGCGTTCAACGCTCCCGTGGGCGGCACGCTGTTCATCCTCGAGGAGGTTTTGCGGAAGGTTACGCCCATCGGCTTCGTTCTCGTGGCAGCAGCGGCCATCTCGTCCGCCTTCGTCCAGCGCGGAGTTTTTGGAATGGGCATGGATTTTCGCGTGGCCGATGTCGCGGCAGGACCGGTTCCCAATCTTTGGATTTATCTCGTCTTCGGGATGGCTCTGGGCGGGCTGGGTGCTTTTTACAACCGACTTCTTCTGGGCTTGGCCTCGCCACGGAATCCTCTTCAAAAAATTTCCTCGCCGATCCGAGCATTTGGGATTGGCGCAGTCGTGGGCTTGGTCGCTTGGTTTCTGCCCAATGATGCGGGCGGCGGCGATCCGCTCACCCAGCAAGTCCTGCAAGGCTACGGCTCGATCGGCCTGCTGCTCACGATTGCACTCGCGAGGTTTTTTCTGGGTCCGCTGAGTTACGCCGCAGGAACTCCCGGCGGGCTTTTTGCTCCTGCCGTGGCTCTGGGAGCCTTACTGGGCGCAGCGGCGGGGCTCGGCTTCCACGAAATCTCGCCGCACCTTGTCCCCTCCCCGCTCGCATTCGCTGTGGCTGGGATGGCAGCTTTTTTCACCGCCTCGATCCGCGCACCGCTCACCGGGATTGTGATTTGCCTAGAGATGACAGGGTGTTTCGAATTGTTCCTACCGATGCTCGCGGCCTGCGCTGGCTCCTATCTGGCGGCGACCCTTCTCCGCAGCGAACCGATCTACGACGCCCTAGCCAAGCCAGTGACCACTTGACGCCACGAGCGCCGGTCGATTTATTCCCGACAACCTTAATGAACCTCTTCGTCCTGATCCCACTCGCTCTTGCCGCCCTTTTTGCCGGAGGCTGCGCGAACTACGACACCCGGCTGAACAACGCCAAAACGAGCTACCTTGGCACCGACGGCTCGATCATTTCCCGCTCCAGCACCTCCACACTCGCTGACAAAAATTCCTACTGGGATGGCGATGGTGTCGCCGGCGCGCCTTCCATCGTCATTGATCTCTCCGAACAACAGGCCTCGTTCTACAAAGGAGGCAAACTCGTCGGCGTCTCCGCGATTTCCAGCGGTCGCGAGGGATTCGGAACTCCAACGGGAAATTACAAAATCACCCAGAAAAATACCGACCACGCCTCGAATCTTTACGGCGATTATGTCAACGCGCAGGGCGATGTGGTGGTGAAGAATGTCACTTTCAAAAAAGACCCCGTTCCACCTGGTGCGCACTTCGCCGGCTCGCCCATGCCTTTTTTCATGCGGCTCGGCCGCAGTGCGGTGGGACTCCACCAAGGCTTCCTGCCCGGCGTTCCCGACAGCCACGGATGCATCCGTATGCCCGAGCGCATGGTGAAAATCTTCTTCGCCAACGCCCCGGCCGGCACCCCGGTTTCGATTGTTGAATAACCCTGCCGGCGGCGGGACTCGAACCCGCACGACCCTTTCGGATCAACGGATTTTAAGTCCGTTGCGTCTGCCATTTCGCCACGCCGGCGTGGGTGCTTGCGAATGCACGGAACTCTTTCGCCAGAGCTCCAGAGCGGCAAGCGCAAAGTGGAAACAGCCCGCGTCCCTGACGGTTCAGTCGGAATCTCCCTACCGCACCGTTTCCATCGCCGTCCGCCCGGCCTCGAGGAGCGCCGACGCCCTCGTCGGCACCACGGGTAGACTTCCTGCCGACGGGGAGATCGGCGTTCCATAGGGGAAACGCCGAGGTCAATGGATTTAAAACGGGATGTCGTCGTCGGGCTCGGAGGAGGAAGAGGGAGCGGGACGGGACGGAGGGGCCGTGCGACGGGGCGCGGGGGCCTCGTGGCTTTCGTGCTCGCCTCCGCCAGCGGGGCGGCTTCCGCCTTCGGAGCGTCCGCCGAGGAGTTGGAGGTTTTCGCCAACAACTTTCATGCGGCTGCGTTTTTGGCCACTGGCTTTGTCCTCCCAGGTGTCCATTCGCAAACGGCCTTCGATGTAAAGCGGACGGCCTTTTTTGGCGTATTCGCCGGCTATTTCAGCGAGGCGGCCCCAAAGCTCGACATCGACGAAGGTGGTCTCCTCGCGTTTTTCGCCGTTATCGAGGGTGTAGTTGCGGTTGATCGCCAGGCCGATATCGGTCACGGCGCTGCCTTTCGATGTGAATTTTACTTCGGGGTCGCGGGTGACATTTCCGATGAGGATGACTTTATTGACATTAGCCATGGCGAGGGCCTCCTTGGGAGGGGTTAGGCCGCGACGGCCTCAGCGGCCTTTTTCGCGGAGAGTTTCAGGTAGTTTTGGAGCACGACCTCGTTGTCGAGGCTGAGCTTGGCGCGGATGGCGTCGATCGCGGTCGGTTGGGCGCTGAAGACGACATTGATGAAATAGGCGCTGGTGAGGTGGCGGCTCTCGTAGGAGAGTTCGCGTTTCTCGAGGCGCTGGACTTGCTCGATGGTTGCTCCGGCGGCCTTGATGGTTTTTTCGAGGCGCTCGATGGTTTCTTTGACGGTTTCTTCTTTTCCGCGCGTGTTGAGGGCGAGGAGGGCTTCGTATCGGTTCATGGTTCCTGGTTTCTTTGGTTGAATTGATTCATGGCTGCGTCCATGCCGTGGGCGTTCGCAAATTCGAACGCATCGGAGGCGCGGGTGACGGATTCGGCAACGGCTGGCATTTCGTCCGGCTCGAACTGCCCGAGGACATGGTCGTGGAGGGCGGTGTCGCCGGGGCGGCCGATCCCGACGCGGAGGCGTGGGACTTTTTCGGTGCCGAGGTGGACGAGAACGGAGTCGAGGCCGTTGTGGCCGCCGGCTGTTCCCGATTTGCGAAGGCGGATCGTCCCGAGCGGGAGGGCGGTGTCATCGAGGACGACCAGAATCTGCTCACCGGGGATTTTGTAATATTTGGCGAAATCGCCGACGGCTTCGCCGCTGAGGTTCATGAAAGTTTGGGGCTTCATGAGGGTGCGGCCGCCGACTTTGGCGGTTTCCGAATTCCACTGGGACTCGAAGGAGAAATCCGCCACGGAGCGGCGGGCCAACTCGTCGGCGACTAGGAAGCCGATATTGTGGCGCGTGTTCCGGTATTGTGGGCCGGGATTGCCGAGGCAAGCCACGAGCCGGAATGCGGCGGGATTCTCCACGGGGCGGGGAGTTATTTCTTCTCCTCGGAGCCTTCGGCCTTCTTCTCTTTGATGACCTCGGGTGAGGAGGCTGCGGCAGCGGCGGGAGCTTCAGACTCTGCGGCGACGGATGGCTCAGCCACGATGAATACGGTCAAATCCTCGTTGTCCTCGACGGTGACACCAGCCGGGAGCTTGATGTCGCGCACATGGATCGACTCGCCGATCTTGAGGGCGGAAACATCCACGGTGATGATCTCTGGGAGATTCTGTGGAAGGCAACGGACTGAGAGTGCGCGGAGGCTCTGCTCGAGTAGGCCGCCGAAGTTTTTGACTCCATCGGCTTCGCCCGTGGACTCGACGGTCACGCTGGCTGAAATTTCCTCGGTCATCGAGACGGCTTGAAAATCGACATGCAGAATGTCGCGGGCCACAGGATGGTGTTGGACCTCTTGGATGAGGGAAAGCTGGGTGGATTTGTTCGATCCGTCTTGGATTTCGAGTTCGACGAGGATGTTTTCGCCGACGGCGTGGGAGAGGAGCGCGGCGAGTTCGCGATGGGAGACCTCGAGATTGGAAGGCGTGGTTTTATTGCCGTAAATGACGGCGGGAACGGAACCGCGGGCGCGGACGCGTTTGACGGAGTTGCGACCGCTTTCGGAGCGGGGACGCGCGGAGAGTTTAACTTGCTTGGCCATAATGATGATTACTTGGGTTTTTTAACTTCAAAGAGCGAACTGACGGACTCGTCGTCGTGGATGCGCCGAATTCCCTCGCCGAGCAGACCGGCGACGGAAAGTGCCGTGATTTTGCTGCCGGGCGCCAGGCGTAACGGGACGCTGTTTGTCGAAATCAACTCCTTGAGATCGGAGTCCTTCAAACGCTCGACCGCCAAATCTGTCAGCACCGAATGGGAAACGCCAGCATAAATATCGAGGGCGCCATTCTGCCGGAGGATGCGGGCGGCGCTGGCGATCGTGCCGGCTGTCTCGGTCAGGTCGTCAACGATGAGAATGTTCTTGCCGGCGACATCGCCGATGATGTGCGAGGCCTCGGTCTCGGTGGCGCTCTTGCGTTGTTTCACAACGATCGCCATGCGGGTGCCGAGGGCGGTGGCGTAAGCGGAAGCCATCTTCACGCCGCCGACATCGGGAGAAACAACGATGAGGTTCTCGATGTTGAGCTTGCGGATGTATTCCACCATGACCGGCAAGGCATGGAGGTGATCGACCGGGATGTCGAAAAAGCCCTGCAATTGCTGAGCATGGAGGTCCATCGTGAGGACGCGGTGCACGCCCGAGGCGACGAGGAGATTCGCAACGAGTTTGGCCGTGATCGGCACGCGAGGCTGGTCCTTGCGATCTTGGCGGGCGTAGCCGAAAAATGGAATCACGGTGGTGATGCGGGCCGCGCTGGCGCGACGGGCGGCGTCCACCATGATGAGCATCTCCATCAAATTATGGTTCGTCGGCGGGCAAGTGGGCTGGATGATGAAGACATCCCGGCCACGGATATTGTCGTTGATTTTGACGAAGCTTTCGCCGTCGGGAAAAGAACTGACGGTGGCATCGCCAAGAGGGACTCCAAGGCAATCGCAGATTTCACGAGCCAGCGCCGGATGGGCGTTGCCGGTGAAGATTTTCATCTCCAGGTTGTGAGCAGGTATCATGGGGTCGGGCAAACGCGGCGGCGGCGGGTATGTGGTGTGGGTTTGGGTTTGAGTTGGCGCGGGGCTAGGGTTTCGGGGGCGGTTCGAGAGGAATGGTCGGCTCGATGCGGGTCTGGGCGAGGCGGGTGAGGTAGGCCTTTTCCATGAGGTCGCATTTTTTCGAGAGTGAGTTGTCGAGCTTCTTCATTTTTTTGAAGAGGGCGCTGTAGTATTCGCGGTAGGCGGCACGCTCTCCTTCGAAAGTCTTGGCGGCCTCGGCCTGCTCGCGGAGGGAAACGACGGCGGCATCCTTCTCGGCCTTGGTGCGGACTTCGCGGTAGAGCAGCTTCTCCTTGCGATCCAACTCCTCGCCAGTCGGTGCGGCGGTGCGGGGATCGCTGGGGATAGTTTCTTCGGGAAGGCCGGGAATGATGGCATTCGGATCGACAAACTGGCTGTCGCTTTCGGCGCTTTCCGGGATTTCGCCTGTGAGGGTGAGGTCCTGTTCGAGGAGGACATCTTGCGCTGGCTGGCCGGACTCGCCGGGGATTTTCAAAAATTCCTGATCGCTGATGGTGAGGCTCTCGGAAGTCCCTCCCTCGGGGAGCGCGGAAGCGGCGGGAGAAACTTCAATCGCCTCCGGAGCCGGCGGTGTGGACAGGGGCGAGGCCTCTTGAGCGAGGGCCGTGAGGGCGGAAAAAAAGCCGAAAGAAAGGATGGTGATGAGATGGCGCATTCCGTAGTGGCGCCAGCGGCGCGGCTTGAAATACCAGCAATTTTGGGGAGACTTGGCAAGCTGATGAATCCCGAGCAACCCGATGTCCATCGCGGCCCGCTGGAAGCCGCGCGGGCCATGCGCCGGCGGACGGGTTTTTCGTATCTCGATTCCGCGATGGAGCGGAGCGGAGCGGTTTCGATCCTCGCTTGCGAGCCGGACTTGGTGCTGAAGGGGAGGAATTGGGCGACGCTCGCGGAGGAAATTCAAAAACGAATGCGCAGCGGCGCGGAGGGTGCGGCGATCGGGCATGTGACTTACGACGGGGATTATTGCTTCGCCTTCCACGAGCAGCTTCATGTTTTTCTCCATGCCGAGGATCGCTGGATCAACGCGCCGGAGGATTTTGAAAATGCGCCATCCGCCGCAGACCCGCTCCAGATCGACTTTCGACCTCAGGTGGAACACTCGTGTTTTCTGGACATGGTGCGACGCGCTAAGGAATTCATTGCAGCGGGGGACATCTATCAGGTGTGCTTGAGCCATCCGTTCGTGGCGGCTCCGAGCGCGCGGGCTTGGGATTTCCACGAGGCGCTACGCCGTTTCTCTCCGGCGCCTTATTCGGCCTACCTCGACACTGGCGGCGCGCAAATCGTCTCCGCCTCGCCGGAGTGCTTCTTGCAAATGTCGGACCGCCACATCCTGACCCGCCCGATCAAGGGCACACGGCCCCGCAAGGCCGATCCGCACAGTGACCGGCTCAGCTCCGAGGAACTAAAAGCCTCGGCGAAGGAGGCCGCGGAGTTGGTGATGATCACCGATCTCGAGCGCAACGATCTCGGGCAGGTGTGTGAATACGGCAGCGTGAGGGTTTCCGAGCTTTTGCACCTCGAAGCCTACGAGCAGGTCTTTCATCTTGTTTCCACGGTCGAAGGCCGCTTGCGCGACGGGGTGTCCCATGTCGAGGCTCTCCGGGCCTGCTTCCCCGGCGGGTCGATCTCCGGTGCGCCGAAAAAACGGGCGATGGAAATCATCGCCGAACTCGAGCCATTCCCGCGCGGAATTTACACGGGCGCGATCGGGTATTTTGGGTTCAACGGCGAGAGTCGATTTTCCATGGCGATCCGCACGGCGGTGTTCGAGCCGGAGCGAACGCATTTCCATGTCGGCGCGGGAATCGTGGCCGACTCGGACGAGGAGAGCGAGTGGCGTGAGACCTGGCACAAAGCGGCGGGCCTTCTTCTCGCCGCCGGCGCGCCTCAGTCGCGCTGAGCCGAGAGGAGCGCCGCGCCAAAAACTCCCGCGCTGTCGCCGAGGAGCGGACGGAGGATTTTGGTTTTGAGTTCGGAATTGAAAAGATGCCGCTGGATGGCTTCGCGGGTGGGCTGCTCGTAAAGCAGCGGGATATTCCCCACCCCGCCGCCGATGACGATGGCATCGGGATCGAGAATATTGATAACGGCAGCGATAGCTTGGCCGAATTTCTCGCGGAGGTGGTCGAGTGTTTGGATCGCCAAATGCTCCCCTGCCCCGGCGCGCTCGCAAATCTGCGGTAACCGAAAATCCTCCCCGCCGGATTCGCGGTAGAATCGCTCGAGCGATGGGCCGGCGATGACGGTTTCGACACAGCCGCACCGGCCGCAGTAGCAAGGCTGGTCCTCGCCGGGAATCGGATTGTGTCCCCACTCGCCGGCGATGCCATGAAGTCCGTTGAGAACTTTCCCACCGATGCAAATTCCGCCGCCGACACCGGTGCCGAGGATCAGACCGAGAACCAAATCCTCCCCCTTCCCCGCGCCCCACAGGGCTTCTGCGAGGGTGAAGCAATTCGCATCGTTCGCCATCGTGATTTCACAGCCCAAAATTTCAGCGAGGTTTTGGCGGAGCGGACGGCCGTTCAGGCAAGTGGTGTTCGAGTTTTTGATTTCGCCGGTGGCGGGATCAACCGCGCCGGGAGTTCCGATGCCGAGGCGGGCGGGACGGCGACGGCCCGAGATTTCCTCAGCCTCGGCGACGAGGGAGGAAATGCGGGCGAGGATTTGGTCGTAACCCAGATGGGCGGATGTGTCGCACCGGCGGCGGAGCAATGCCTGGCCGGGTTTGGCGGGATCGCACAAGGCGACCTCGATTTTTGTGCCTCCCAGATCGATTCCCCAGAGCAGGGAATCCACGGTCAGGCCGAGACGCGCATGGGCATGATCACATAGAGGAACGGAGTCTGGATTTTGATGACTCCGGGGCTCATTTCATCGATCAGCTCCAGGAAAACTTCGTCGTTCGGGAGATTGCGAAGGGGGTCCATGAGGAACTCGGGGTTGAACGCGATCGAGATATCGCGGCCCTTGTAGTTGATGGACATCGACTCCTTCGCCTCGCCGACCTCGGGCGTGTTGGCCGTGATGTCGAGGTTGTTCTTGGTGAAATTCAGGCGGACCGAGCTGGTCTTGTCGCTGCTCAGGATCGAGACGCGGCGGACGCAGTTGTGAAAAGCCTCGCGCTCGAGAGCGATCCGCTCCTTGGCTTCGCCGGGGATGACTTGGCGGTAGTTCGGGTAGTTGCCCTCGACGAGTTTGGAAACAAGCCGGGCGCCGTTGAGTTCGAAAGAGACGAGGTTTTCGGAGCTGGAAATCTCAACTTCGCCATCCTCACTGAGCAGGCGCTGCAATTCCGTAACGGCCTTGGTGGGCAGGATAAAATCGCGCTCGTGGCTTTCTGGAAATTCCAGATCGCTGTCGAACAACGCCAGGCGGCGGCCATCGGTCGCGACGAGCATGAGTTTGTTATCCTTCAACGAAAATAGAATTCCATTGAGGACATAGCGGGCCTCGTCGCTGGAGATCGCATAGGAGGTTTTGCGAAGTCCATCCTTGAGTTCCGATTGGCGGATCTTAAGGGATTTGGGTTCCTCGAAGGCCGGGAACGCAGGAAATTCCTCTTTCGGCAGCCCAAAGATTTTGAAAAAGCTCGCGCCGCAGCGGATCGATGCGGCGTTTTTCGAATCCACCTCGAGGATGATCTCGGAGCTGGGCAGCTCGCGGATGATCGAGACCAACTTGCGGGCTGGCAGCGTGGTGGATCCGGTTTTTTCGACACGGGCCTCGACGCGGCAGCGGATTCCGACTTCGAGGTCGGTGGTGGTGATCCACAATCCCTCCTCGTCCGCTTCTAAAAGAGCGTTGGTAAGGATCGGGAGAGTTGGCCGATTGCTGACGACATTTTGGGTGCGTTGCAACCCTTCGAGGAGAGCTTCTTTGGTGACCGCGAGCTTCATGGGATTAGTGGTGGAGCAATAGGGATTCGGCAAGGCGGTGTCAACCGCGACGCGCTCAATCGCAGTGGAACACTTCCTCCATCGAGGCCCACCACTCGCCGGGCTGGCGGGTTTCGAGCGGTTCCTGGCAGGGGATGCAATGAGTCCACCATTCCTGCGTGCGCGGATCGGCCGCCATCAATGCCATGTCGGCATCGTAGTCCTTGCCGACATACTCGAAGTAGGAAAACAGGAATCCGTCTTTGTGGTAGATTGAGTAGTTGCGAATCCCGCACTCAGTGATTTTTGCCAAAATCTCGGGCCAGGCGGCGGCGTGGAGTTTTTTGTATTCCTCGTATTTCTCAGGGCGGAGCCGGATGACGGAGCCGTAGCGTTTCATGGATGTCAGCGGTAGAGCGGACCGAAGTTCGCGCAGGCACGGAAGTCGGCGCTCTCGGTCTCGGAGGTTCCGAAGGCCGTCCAGGCTGCGGGGCGGAAAAGCTGAGCGCCGTCCAGATTGTGCATGTAGACCGGGATGCGGAGCATGCTGGCGAGCGAGACGAGGTCGGCGCCGATGTGGCCGTAGCTCATCACGCAGTGGTTGGCGCCCCAGTTGTTCATCACCGAGTAGGTGTCGCGGAAGGCTCCCGAGCCGTTCAAGCGAGGCACAAACCAGGTGGTCGGCCATGTCGGGTTCGTCCGCTCCTCGAGGATGCGGTGGGTTTTTTCGGGAAGCTCGACGGTTTCGCCCTCGGCGATCTGCAGGGCTGGCCCGAGACCGGAAACGAGATTGAGACGATAGATCGTCGCAGGCATTCCGCCCTTGGTCGCAAAGCGCGTGCTCCAGCCGCCGCCAGGGAAATACTCGGTGATCGAGGGATGCCAGCTCGTGGACTTGAGGCAGGCTTTGACCTCGGACTCGGAAATATCCCAGAACGGCTTCATCGCGGGCTGGCCGCCGATGGTCTGCTCGCCGCAACCATCGAGGGCGGCGGGACCGGAGTTGATCAGGTGCAGGAGTCCGTTCGAAGCGGCTTCGGGGACTTTCTCGCCGGAGACGCGGGCAATGGCGTCGGCGCTCCAGTAAGTCCGGAGGTCGGCGAAAATCTGCGCAGTGTTGGTGAGGAGCATACCGAAAAGCATGGCCGCGCCGTTGAGCGCGTCGTTTTCCGTGGCGACGATGTAAGGCGCGCGGCGACCGTTCCAGTCGAACGAGGAATTGAGGATCGCCTCGAGGAAGTCACCGTTCGGCATGTGGTCGGTCCACTGTCGCTGGCCTTGGAAACCGGACGCAATGGAGTGGTGGCCTTGGGCCTCCTCGCCGAATCCCATCTTCGCGAGCTTGGGATTTCCGACCATGAGGTCGCGGGCGATGAGGGCCATCTTCACGCTGGTCTCCCACTCGGCGTCGAGTTGCTTACGCGAGCGTTTTTTGGCGGTCGAATTCCAATCCTTGCCCTCCTTGCAATTCGCTTTCACCCATTTCAGTGCCTTGGCGAATTCGACCTTGTCGTAGATGCCGCGCTCGATGCGGCGAATGAACTCGGTCATGTCCACCGACTCGACTCGCATGCCGAGCCATTTTTCAAAGAGCGAGGGATCGACAATCGAGCCGGCGATGCCCATCGAGGTGCCGCCCATCGCGAGGTAGGAACGGCCGCGCATCGTCGCAGTGGCGAGGCCGGCGCGGGCGAAACGAAGAAGTTTCTCGACGACATCGGCGGGGATTTTTTGGTCGCCGGCATCCTGCACATCACGACCGTAGATTCCAAAAGCAGGCAGACCCTTTTGCGTGTGTGCGGCGAGAACGGCGGCGAGATACACCGCGCCGGGACGCTCCGTGCCATTGAAGCCCCAAACGGCCTTCGGCGTGTGCGGATCCATATCCATCGTCTCGGAGCCGTAGCACCAGCAGGGCGTCACGGTGAGCGACACGCCGACATTCTCACGGCGGAATTTGTCAGCACAGGCCGCAGCCTCGGTCACGCCGCCGATGCAGGTGTCGGCAATCACGCATTCGACTTGCTCGCCGGTGTGGTGGCGGAGATTTTGGGATAGGAAGCGGGCGGTATTCTTCGCCATCGCCATGGTTTGTTTTTCGAGAGATTCGCGAACGCCGCCAAGGCGGCCATCGATCGTAGGGCGGATTCCGATTTTGGGAAGAGTGGGCATGGTTGGGTTAGGTGAGAGGTTTGGGAGGCAAGAGACTCACGAAATCCCGGGGAAAATGTCGAGGCTGTTCGATTGAATATCAGCCAAGAAAAAAACAAAAAAAGGGAACTACCGGCGGAGGGGATCGAACCCACACTCCGTAAGGAACGCGATTTTGAGTCGCGCGCGTCTGCCAATTCCGCCACGCCGGCTTGTGAAAAAAACTTAAAACGAGTCTCCGCCGGAGGCAATCAGGAAAAGGGCGAGGCTACTCGGCAAAGCGGTCGGCGAGTGTGCGGGCGAGGGATTTTTTGTCGGAGGAATGCACAATTCCGCCGGTGCCGGCCAACACGATTCCGAAGCCTTCGCCATAGGCTGAGCCGTTGACTACACAGGCATCGGTGCGGCATTCGGCGAGTTGGCGGTAGGCGCACGCGAGGGCGTCGGTCTGGCTGCCATCGAGTTCGTATTTCCAGCCGACAATTTTGGCGGTGGGGAAAAGGCCGCGCAGGGTCGGGAGGATTTTTGGAGCGGGCCGGAGGGTGAGGACGAGTTGGTCGCTGCGGCTCGTGAGTTTATTTTTGATTTCGACTCCGCTGATGTCTGCGACTTCGAAATCACACAGCGCGGCGGCCTGAAAAATCACATCCGGGGCGCGATGCAATTCTCGAATTCCATGCGCCAATGATTCGTTGGTCGAGAACCCGCGCACCTCGACTCCCTCGGGTGCTGACGCGGTGCTCCCCTCCCCTCGGAAGCACACGACCTCGAATCCTCGGGCGGCCAATTCCTGAGAGAGAATTGTTCCAATTTCCCCCGTGGCGAAATTGGTGATCCGCCGCACCGAGTCGATCGGAGCATGGGCCGGCCCGCAGGTAATGACAGCAAGGCGGCCCATGAAAAAATCCGGTTAGTGCCGGAAGTGACGCGTTCCGGTGAAGACCATCGCCACGCCTTTGTCGTTCGCGGCTTGGATGACCTCGGCGTCGCGCACGGAGCCTCCGGGCTGGATGGCGGCCGTGGCGCCAGCCTCGGCGGCGGCAATGAGTCCGTCGGGAAACGGGAAAAAGGCGTCACTGCAGACCACGCTGCCTTTCAGCGAAAGGCCGGCTTCCTTGGCTTTCCAAACCGCGATGCGGGAGGAGTCCACCCGCGACATCTGACCGGCGCCGATGCCGAGCGTGCGGTCGGCGGCGGCGTAAACGATGGCATTCGATTTTACATGCTTCACAACGCGCCAGCCGAATTCCATTGCCTCGATCTCGGCCTTCGTGGGCGGGCGGGAGGTGACGACTTTGTGCTCGAGTTCCGGAATGTCGGCGTTGTCGCAATCCTGCACGAGCAGACCGCCGAGCACGCTTCGGATGTCGCGTTCGCTTTGGGTGAGCGGCTTGAGGACTCGCATGAGCCGGAGGTTTTTCTTTTTCTGAAGGAGCGACCGGGCTTCGGAATCGAACTCCGGCGCGATGATGACCTCGCTGAAAATCTCGCAGATCGCCTTGGCGAGATCGAGGGTGACCGGCTGGTTGCAAATGATGACACCGCCGAATGGCGCTTGCTTGTCGGTGGCGAACGCTTTTTCCCACGCCTCGCGAAGGTCGGAATCGGTGCCAATGCCACAGGGGTTGTTGTGTTTCAGGATCGCGACCGTGGGCTTGGAGAACTCGGAAATCAGGGCCGCCGCCGCGCTGATGTCGAGAATGTTGTTATAGGAAAGTTCCTTGCCTTGGAGTTTCTCGAAATACGAGCCGAAGTCGCCGTAGAGTTCGGCTTGCTGGTGCGGGTTCTCGCCGTAGCGGAGTCGCATTTCGAGGGGTAGTTCGAGGCGGAAGCGGCTGCAGGTCTGTTGCTCGCGGTTGAGGTAACAGGAAATCGCGGCATCGTAGGCCGAGGTGGCGGCGAATGCCTTGATCGCGAGCCGCTCGCGCAGCACAAGAGTCGTGCCCCCGTTTTCCTCCTTCATATCCTCGAGCACCGCCGCGTAATCGCCGGGATCGGTAACCACGCAGACGGATTGGTAGTTTTTCGAGGCACTGCGGATCATCGACGGCCCTCCGATATCGATCTGCTCGATGGCTTCAGGGAGGGTGACATCCTCTCGCGCAATCGTGGCCTCGAACGGATAAAGATTCACCACCACGAGATCAATGGGCCGGATGCCGTGGGCCTTGGCCTGCTCCTCGTGGTGGGCATTGCCGCGGATGTAGAGCAACCCGCCGTGGATGCGAGGATGGAGAGTCTTCACGCGCCCCTCGAGGATTTCAGGCGAGCCAGTAAACTGCGAAACCTCAATCGTCGCGATGCCGGCTGCTTGGAGTTCCTTGGCCGTGCCACCGGTGGAGAGGATTTCGACACCCTGGGCCGCCAGCCCCCGGGCGAATTCCACAATACCGGTTTTGTCGGAGACGGAGATCAGCGCTCTTTGAATTTTCATTTTTTAGAAGGGCGAAACGCTAGGCATCGATGAAACTGAATTCAATCCCCAACAAAGGCCATTTATTTAGGGTCTTGCCCAGTTACGGAGTCAGGAATATGGTTAAAGCATTAACCATCATTGAAGAACAAGTATC
>ERZ889217.781-NODE-781-length-18039-cov-10.508563_pt1 | contig 18039 bp, 16 predicted proteins | sample MGYA00521098_ERZ889217 | MGnify/ENA primary metagenome ERZ889217 (study PRJEB32303, sample SAMEA104408613) | aquatic metagenome | biome: Brackish water; feature: Pelagic; material: water | place: Baltic Sea | collected 2014-06-10T22:04:00 | depth 2,362 m ... | reverse complement strand
TCTTTAAAATCTTGGCGTGAAAACCACCCCAGTCTTGAATGCTTTCAAGAATTAAGAAGTTCGGCGTGCAAGTGCTCAACTGAATATTCGCCGCACCTTCAATCGGTCCACAATAAAGATGCGGCGCGATTTGTGCATGATAAGTCTCAGCGATAGACGCAATTTTTTTGCCTTCGAGAATTCCGCCGCAACGACCAGTCGCCAACTGAATAATCGACGCCCCACCAACTCGCAACAAATGTGCGAACTCGTATTTTGAAGTGAGCCGTTCGCCCGCGGCAATCGGAATACTTGTGTGCGCTGCAACCTTGGCCATTTCTTCTGGTGCGTCAGGTGGGATTGGCTCTTCAAACCACATCGGGTCGTAAGGCTCAAGTTGTTTAGCCAAACGAATTGCCCCAGACGCCGTGAACTGACCGTGCGTGCCAAACAAAATATCGGCGCGATTGCCCACTGCTTTGCGAATTGCAGCAACCATCCGCACACTGCGATCAATCGTCGCTAACGAAGGTTGACGTCCGTCATAAACCGAATATGGTCCGGCAGGATCAAGTTTTACGGCAGTAAAACCACGCTCAACTTCGCGCACGGCAGCCTCGGCTGCAAGATCTGGGTCGGTGTAAAGCGGATGATCAGAGTGCGCGTCAAACTCATGCGGCGGATATAAGTATGTGTAACAACGCAACCGATCGTGAACTTGACCACCAAGTAACTCGTAAACCGGTTTGCCCGTGTCTTTGCCACAGATATCCCACATTGCCATTTCGAGACCGCTAACAACACCTGCCGTGCTGAAATCTGGGCGATGTGAGAAACCCGAGCCATAAGTACGGCGCCACATCTTTTCAATATGAAATGGATCAGTTCCAAAAACATAACGCTCAAACATATCTTCGGCGACTTTGCAAACTATTTGCGGCGAATAGGTAGCAGTGTAAATTTCTCCGATACCAGTGACACCCGTATCGGTGGTCAACTTTACGAAAATAAAATAACGACCACCTGTGCGCGGCGGCGGATTTCCAACAACGAATGTTTGGATTTTTTCAATCTTCATAGTTGCCTATCTGTTTATTGTTGAAATTTAAACTATTAGAACACAATCACATTACGCAAAGCATCGCCGCGCTTCACCGCTGCGATTGCTTCATTAATCTCTTCTAAATTGTAAGTCTTGGTGACCAATTCGTCTAGTTTCAAGCGACCCTGCTCGTACAGCGAAATCAAGTTTGGGATATCTACTTGGATTCGTGCCGAACCCATTTTTGACCCGAGAATATTTTGACTGTAAGCAGCCATTGTGCCGGGGTCAATCTCTGACATCACGCCATTGGCCGGCATACCAACCAAAACGACAGTGCCCGATTTGGCGAGCAAACCATAAGACGAGTCGAATGCTTGCTTGGCGCCAACTGTTACGAAAACATAATCTGCTCCGCGGCCCTCGGTGATGGCCTGAACTCGCTGTGCAACATTTTCTTTGCCAGAGTTTATTCCATGCGTTGCACCAAATATTTTCGCTGCTTCTATTTTTGAATCTGATAGGTCTACTGCAACTATCGAGCGTGCACCGCTGATTCGCGCACCCTGCACCGAGTTAAGCCCGACACCGCCAGCACCAATCACGACAACGTGACTGCCAGGTTCAACTTTGGCCGTATTTGTCACTGCGCCAAAACCAGTAATCACGCCACACGCAAGTAACGACGCACTTGCAGACTTTATGTCTTGCGATATAACGACAACTTGCGAACTCTCAACGACCACATACTCGGCGAAACTTGCCGTGCGCATTGCTTGCACAATTGACTCACCAGATTTTGACGTAAGTGGACTTTTTGTGTCAAGCGGAAACACAGTTTCGCAAGTCACTGGCATACCACGTGAGCATCCACGACAATGACCACACGAACGAATCAAAGTCACGACAACACGGTCACCAACTTTGATTTGGGTTACACCTGCACCAACTTCTTCAACGACACCAACACTCTCGTGCCCAAAAATTGCTGGCAAGGTTCCGCCCCAAGCGCCGTCGGCGTAAGAAATGTCGCTATGGCAAATCGCCGTTGCAGCAATCTTGACGCGCAACTCTCCTGCTTGTGGTTTAGCCAGGGTCACTTCTTCGATTACGAGTGGCTTGCCAAACTCACGACAGACTGCAGCTTTCATTTTATTGCCTTTCGATTATTCAGTTTTTATATTCAGGGGACTCTTGATCAAGAATTTCGATCAATGCTGCAAAATGATGTTCTGCAGACTTTGGATACTCTAGCCATTGTTTGCAAACCAAGGACGCAGTTTCGTCGTCGATAATTGCAAGTTCACGACCAGTTGACAAAGCCAGCACTTGAAGTTGTGCCGCTTTTTCTAAGTAATACAACTCATCAAATGCTTCGGCTACTGAGTTGCTAACGACTATCACGCCATGGTTAGCAAGAAATAACACGTTCTTGGACTCGCCTAATACGAGCGCCACGCGCTCGCCCTCGCTGGCGGCAAGAGCCATTCCGAAATAGTCGCGGTCATAAGCGATGCGTTGATAAAACCGACATGCGTTTTGATCGAGCATCAAAAATTCAAAGTTACGCAAACAAGCCAGCGCTGTTGTGTAAGGCATATGGGTGTGCAAGATGCATTTTGCGTGCGGTAGCAACTTATGTATCTGGCCGTGCAAATTTATTGCTGTTGGGTCAACATTCGCACTTGATTTTGCATCATTTGCATTTACTAATACGAGATCACTCGCCCGCACCTGCGAAAAATGACGACCTGCAGGATTGATTAAAAAATTTTGCGAATCTGGTGACACCGCAACGCTGAAATGATTTGCAGTTGCTTCATGCATGTTGAGTCTGGCTGCCCAGCGAAACGCAACAGCAAGATCACGACGAGCTATCTGCTCAACATCCATTGATTAAAGGCTATTGCAATCTGGCTGGAAACCCCGGTGCTCGCAAATCAGTGCCCATTGCATCTTCGAGAAGTTTTACAACTTGAGTCGACCATACTTCACCACCGTATTGAGATTTGGCACGAACAAATGCTTGTTGCACAGTGCTCGCCACATCTAGTGGCACTCCGAACTTACGACCGTACTCGATCGCAAAGCCCATATCTTTAAGCGCAAGATCCATTGTGAAGCCAATGTCGTAACTTCCGTTAAGAATTACTTGACCTTCAGTTTCATGAACAAAACTATTGCCAGAACTGTTCTTGATTACTTCATACGCAATACCAAGATCAATGCCACCTTTTTTCGCAAGCATCAATGCTTCGCCACATGCAACAAGGTGAATGAACGCCAACATGTTGGTAATCACTTTGATTACTGCGGCACTACCAAGTTCACCGACATACAAAACTGGCTTGCCCATTGCTTCAAGCAAATCTTTGTGTGCGGCAAAAATCTTCTCATCGCCGCCAACTAGAACAGTGATATCACCTTCGGCTGCTTTGTGCACGCCACCAGTAACTGGCGATTCAAGAGTATTGACGCCCAACTTTGCGGCAATTTCTCCGAGGCGCAATGTTTCACTTCGATCATTGGTGCTCATATCGATCCACGTCGCACCCTTTGCAAGACCCGACAACACTCCATTTTCGCCGTTGACTACGGCGTCAATCGCGCGCGGCGATGGCAAACAGGTAAACACGACTTCAGATGCTTGCGCGACTTCGCGTGCCGAGTTAGCCCACTTCGCACCCTTGGCAATTAATCCATCACCAAGCGATTTGTTGAGGTCGTGAATCGTGACGTTGTGTCCGGCGCGAATCAAACTCGAAGCCAGATAAACACCTAGGTGTCCAAGGCCAATAAAACCACAATTTCGTTTTGTATTGCTCATAGTTGAATCCATGTCGTCTTGAGGTTTGTGTATCCCTCGATTGAATACATCGAACGATCACGACCAGTGCCAGATTGTTTGAATCCGCCGAATGGTGTTGTAATCGAACCCTTATCAAAAGTATTAACCCAAACAGTGCCGGTTCGCAACTTGCGTGCGATTCGATGCGCTTTTGTTATGTCGCGAGTCCAAATTGCTGATGCCAAGCCGTATTGCGTGTCGTTAGCAACATGCACAGCCTCGTCGGCATTTCCGACAGCAATTGAAACTAGTACTGGGCCAAATATCTCTTCGCGCTCGATGCGCATGCCTGGCTTTACATCGCGAAACACAGTTGGCGGAATAAAAACTCCACCTTTTACAGGCTCAGTTTTATCGCCGCCTGAGAAAACTTTTGCGCCTTCTTTCTTACCAATATCGATGTAATCAAGCACCCGCTCAAACTGAGTTTTGTCAACGATCGTACCCATCGCAGTTTTTGGATCGTATGGATCTCCTGGCTGAATCGACTGACCAACTTTTGTAATTTTTTCGAGAAGTTCATCTTCGACAGATTTTTCTACAACCAACCGAGTGCCAGCATGACAAGTTTGTCCAGAATTATAAAACACTCCCCAAGCAATTGCCGATGCTGCAGCATCAAGATCCGAGCAATCGCTCAAAACAATTTGTGGTGTCTTGCCGCCGAGTTCGAGTGAAACTGATTTGCCGTTGCTTTCGGCTGCATATTTCAAGAAATATCTGCCGACTTCTGTTGAACCCGTGAACGCAAGTTTGTCGACATCCATATGAAGACCCAGAGCAGCACCAGCAGTCGGTCCGTATCCAGGCACAACATTAAAAACGCCCTCAGGCAAACCGGCTTGCACTCCAAGTTCTGCAAAAAACAACGCTGACAACGGCGATTGTTCAGCCGGCTTCAAGACAACTGAGTTTCCACCAGCGAGTGCAGCACCAACCTTCCAAGAAGAAATAATTAATGGATAATTCCATGGCACAACAGCACCAACAACACCGAGTGGCTCTCTTTCGATTAGCGCTAACGCATCACGAGGTACTGGTGCAATCTGACCATACATCTTGTCGATTGTTTCGGCGAACCACTGTAGGTTGCTCGCAGCTGACGCCATGTCAACATTTACTGAATCACCGATTGGCTTGCCAACATCCATTGTCTCGAGTAACGCAAGTTCATTTACGTTGTCGCGAAGCAACTGAGCCCAACGCAACATAATATTTTTGCGATCAACTGGCGCCATTTCGCTCCAAACACCAGAGCTAAACGACTTTCGTGCTGCTGCGACTGCGCGGTCTATATCTGCTGAATCACCCTCGGCGACATTTGCAACAACAGTATTGTCTCTTGGATTTATGGATTCAAAAGTTTTGCCGCTTAATGCATCCACAAATTTGCCGTCAATGAATAACTGCGTGCGACCCACTTTTTGAGTTGAGCGCTTTGTCCACTCGTCGCGGCTAAGCAGATCGGTCATAATTTGGTCTCCTCGTTCTATTTGCTTTTAGATAGTGGCTTTTGAAATACAGCAACGAACGACGCTACCAGTGAGCGTTTGAGCTATCAATGCTCAGGGCAATCTCGCCGTGAAATTAACTGACCATAAGCAAACACCTTGTGATGTCGTGCAAACTGTCAGAATATAAAAGTGCCTGCACCCCAAGAAAACCTCACGCCCACAACATGCCTGTTAGCAATTGCTTCGGTACACCGCACCGGCTCGACACTGTTGTGCTCAATTTTGCGGGCCACCGGCATGGCGGGCATGCCAATGGAATATCTGAATATCCACACCAAAAACTTCACAAACTTTCGTAACGAGAATAACTTGCCAAAACTCAATGCACGCGGCAGCGCCGTCGGCGCTTTGCGAAAACTAACTGGCCGAAATGCGTGGCGCAATATTGATTATTTCTCAGACTCTTCTTGGCGTTCTTATCTAGATCGAGCAGCCGAATTAAATACAACCCCAAACGGAGTCTTCGGAATAAAAATGCACTTCAATCAATACGACGAACACATGTTGCAACGAGGTCTAACGGCTGATTATTGGAATGCCCCTATTAAATGGTTGCGAATCTCTCGCGACAACGAAGTGCGCCAAGCAATTTCGCTTGTTCGTGCCGAACAGTCAAATCAATGGAACAGCAACATGTCGTCAACCACAGAGCCGATCTATAACGAGCAACAAATTGTCGACGCGTTACAAACAATTTCAAGTGCAAACAGAGGTTGGGATGCATATTTTTCTCAACATGCAATTAACCCAATGCACGTAACTTACGAACAATTAACTCGAGACATGGATGCAACCATTCGCCGAATTATGGGTCACATCAATACACCCATCGAAAGTGTTCCGGCACCTCAAACTAAGCGCCAGTCCGACGGGGCTAGCGCGCAATGGGAACGCCAATTTTTAGATGCGAGACCCGAATTCGAGTCTCGCGCTGCCACAATAGAACGGTGAGCGTTTCTACAATTTTTGACCCAAGTCAATGGACCCAAGTTGAAGGGTTTTCATTTCGCGATATTACTTATCATCGTGCAAAGGCTCATGGCACTGTGCGAGTCGCATTTAATCGACCAGAAGTTCGCAACGCATTTCGGCCGAGCACTGTTGACGAGTTGTACAGAGCCCTTGATCACGCACGTCAAACGACAGACGTTGGTTGCGTATTGCTAACCGGCAATGGTCCGTCGCCGAAAGATGGTGGCTGGGCATTTTGTAGCGGAGGCGATCAACGAATTCGCGGAACCGACGGTTACAAATATCAAGATAACGATGGTGACGAAAACAAAAACAGCGCCAGCACTGGCCGTTTACATATTCTCGAAGTTCAACGGCTAATTCGATTTATGCCAAAAATTGTTATCTGTGTGGTGCCAGGTTGGGCCGCCGGCGGCGGACACAGTTTGCATGTTGTCTGTGATTTGACTTTGGCCAGCAAAGAACATGCTCGGTTTAAACAAACTGACGCTGATGTCGCAAGTTTCGACGGTGGTTTTGGTTCGGCATATCTTGCTCGCCAAGTTGGCCAAAAGTTCGCCCGCGAAATTTTCTTTTTGGGACGCGAATACTCTGCAGATGACGCGCACCGAATGGGCATGGTCAATGAAGTTGTACCTCACGCCGAATTAGAAAGAGTCGCACTCGAATGGGCCGGCGAAATTAATTCTAAAAGTCCGATGGCTCAGCGAATGCTCAAGTTTGCATTCAATGCAATCGATGATGGTCTGATCGGTCAGCAAATATTTGCAGGAGAAGCGACACGACTTGCATACATGACCAGCGAAGCAACTGAGGGTCGCGATTCGTTTCTCGAAAAACGTGACCCTGATTGGTCAGAATTTCCCTGGCATTTTTAGATCAGCGTCAAACCGATAATGATCGAAATAGTTCTATCTAGTCAAGATCCCCGTTTAGATCCGTTTCGATTAGGTGAGAGACAACTCACAACAATTGCAGATCGTCGATCTACTTTGGCTGCAGGAAAATTTATCGCCGAAGGAGATCTTGTGGTTTCACGTGCTCTGCAGGCGGGTTACAAGCCTCAAGTTGTTTTATGCGATGAATCACATGCATCTCGATTTGTTGGTGAGATTGAAACCGCTGGTGGAAGCTGCTTAACAGCCGACATTGAAATTCGTCGTGAAGCAACCGGACTCGGCGTTCCGCTCAGTGCCATCGGGGTCTTTTATCGCTCTACTCCACTTTCAGAAAATGATGTGCTGGCAAATGCATCTCGAGTGATCGTTGTCGAAGCAGTTGATAATCCAAGCAACATCGGAGCAATCGTTCGTTGCGCGGCAGGACTGGGCTGGGATGGTTTGATCTGCGATACAACGAGTGCCGACCCGTTGTCGCGACGTGGTTTGCGTGTCTCAATGGGGACGGCTTTCAATTTACGATTTGCGAGAAGCAACAACATCACAGAAACTTTGCAAACATTGCGCAATCGTGGATTTGCGATACTCGCGCTAACGCCTGGCAAACAAGCGGTTGATCTTTCACAAATCAAACTAGAGCAAACAAAACCAAGAGCGCTCGTGTTTGGCTCAGAACGAGCAGGGCTCAGTGACGAAGCCCTGAAGAATGCCGATTTTCAAGTGCGGATCGAGATTGATAAATCTATTGACTCGCTTAATGTTGCTGCAGCCGCAGCAATAGCCTGTTACGCGTTGCGCTAACGCGGATAATCGGCCGACGAAATAGGCAAACCTGTGTCGTTGCGCAGGTGCTCTGCTGCCTTGACAAAATAATCAGTCAATTCAATACGAATTAAATCGTCTTGCGATAATTCGTTGACTGCTTTCAACATATGCAACAACCAATGGTCACGTTCTACTGGCCCGATTCGAAACGGCATGTGACGCATCCGCAACTTCGGGTCACCACGATTTTCGTTATACATCGCTGGCCCACCCCAATATTGCGCAAGAAACCACTTTAAGTGCAGTCGAGACTTCTCTAAATTATTCGGCTCGGTATAAAGAACAATCAATACTTGATCACCGACGACACCTTCATAAAAACGATCAACTAGTTGTTCGAAGAACGGCATCCCTCCGACACGCTCAAACAGCGAACTATTTAAACTCAGGGTCTTGCCATTCTGGAAAAATATCTGGCATATCAGTCGACACATTCATCGTGAAATTTGCTGAACGTTTTTCAAGAAAACTAGTCACGCCTTCACGTGCATCAGCAGAGTTACCGCGCTGCATGATGCCGCGCGATTCAGCACGGTGTGCTTCCATCGGATGCGCTGCACCCAGCATCCGCCACAACATCTGGCGAGACATTGCAACTGAGACAGGCGCTGTATTAACTGCGATTTCAGTAGCAATGGCGCGAGCACTACTCAGCAGATCTTCGGGTGCATGAACACTGCGCACAAGACCAGACTCTTTTGCTTCATCTGGACCAACCATTCGTCCAGTAAAAACCCATTCAGTTGCCCTAGATATGCCGACGACTCGCGGCAAAAACCAAGACGAGCATGCCTCGGTAACAATGCCCCGACGAGTAAACACAAAACCAAATTTTGAGGTGTTACTCGCCAACCGAATATCCATCGGCAAAGTCATCGTTACGCCGACGCCAACTGCTGGGCCATTGATCGCGCCGATCACAGGCTTCTTGCTATTAAAGATTCGCAAAGATACGAGTCCTCCGCCGTCACGCGGAACACCACGAACACCTTGAACGTCGCTTCCACCTCGACTGAATGTTGCGCCGCCCCCCGAAAGATCTGCTCCAGCGCAAAAAGCACGACCCGCACCAGTGACAATGACTGCACGGACATCGTCATTGGCATCAGTTAAATCGAATGCACTAATAATTTCATGCAACATTGTGTTTGTGAACGCGTTTAACTTCTCTGGACGATTCAATGTGATCGTCGCGATGTGATCGCTAACGCTGTACCCGATTTGAGTGAACTCTTGGTCTGCTGGCATATGTCTAATTAAACGTCAAGAAAACGCGTCGCAGCAATCGCCGAACCGACTGCCCCAACTAAAGCGCCGATTGCCAACAATATCAACATCACTGATGTTAAATAACTATTTGGCACAATCAACGAGCTGATGCCGGTTCCTGGCTTAAACCCTGCAACTCCGTTTGTCCACGCAGAATTTAAGACCCACAGACCGCCGCAAGAGACGACTCCACCAAGCAAACCCTGCAGTAAGCCCTCCAACATAAACGGAATGCGAATGAACCAGTTTGTTGCGCCCACAAGTTTCATCACTTCAATTTCGCGACGGCGAGCAAACATCGCTGTGCGAATCGTGTTCCAAATTAAACCAATCGCAACAACCAACAGCACTAGCGACATAACAAGAGTTACAACCCGAATAAAATTCGACAATGTCGAGATCACCTGAAACTCATCTTCGGCAAGCGCCACTGCTTCGACACCAGGCAGCGTGCGATATTGATCACTCAACGAGCGAACAAGAAGCGGATCATTAGAAAGTGGCACAACTTTAAATTGTGTAGGAATATTTTCAGGCGTCAGCAGACTCAGGGTTACCGGGTCACCTGCGAAAATTCTTTTGGCTTCTTCATAACTTTCGGCTTTGTTGAGATAACGCAAATTGTCGACGTCAATAATCGTTGGTGAAGCCCGCAAAACAGAATCAACCAACGCCACCTGCTCGGCTGAAGCGTCACTGCGGACGAATACGATCATCTCAACGTCGCCACGCCACTGCACAAGTAAATTCTCAAACGCTCGCTGAATTAAAAATGTAGTACCGACAAGCAATAACGAAACCGCCGAAGTAAGAACTGCCGCAGCAGTGAGTGTGAGATTGCGACGGAAACTTGCCCAAGTTTCTCTCAGTGCATAGCCGATGCGAGAAAACATTTACTCGTACACTCCGCGCTCTTGATCGCGCACGATTACTCCGCGATCTAATTGAATTACCCGACGGCGCATTGCGTTAACAACTCGATGGTCATGCGTAGCCATAACGACCGTTGTCCCCGTTTGATTGATCTCATCCAACAAACTCATGATGCCCTCACTGGTTGTTGGGTCAAGGTTGCCGGTCGGCTCGTCGGCAAGCATGATCAACGGACGATTAACAAATGCTCGGGCAATTGATACACGCTGTTGTTCACCACCAGAAAGTTGTTCGGGAAATCGTTCTTGCTTGTCGGCTAAACCAACGAGATCAAGCACCATCGGCACCTGACGTTCAATTACATGTCGTGGCTTACCGATCACTTCGAGAGCAAATGCCACATTTTCGAAAACTGTTTTGTTCAGCAAGAGCTTGTAGTCCTGAAAAACGTTGCCCATATTTCGTCGCAAATATGGCACACGAGATGCGGGTAGTTCGTTGATGTTTCGACCTGCAACCCAAACGTCTCCACGTTCTGGTTGCTCTTGGCGATTTATCAGTCGCAACAAAGTTGACTTGCCTGAACCCGACGGCCCAACCAAAAACACGAACTGACTTTTGGGGATGTCAAAAGACGCATCTCGTACGGCAACCGTTTCGGTGCCATAGATTTTCGTCACATTTTCAAGACGAATCATTGCGACAAACTTACCAGCGCTCGACTAGTAACAGCGTTGACTGGCTATTGCTCATTACTTGTTGCTTCTTGATCAGAACGACGCCATCGTAAGTAGCCCTCCATGAATTGATCAAGTTCCCCATCCAAAACTGCAGTGACATTGCCGGTTTCAATATTTGTTCGAAGATCTTTGACCATTTGATAAGGCTGTAAAACATACGAACGAATTTGACTGCCCCATCCGACTTGCGCTTGCTTGCCAGCAATTTGATCAAGTGCATTAGCACGCTCTTCTTCGTCTTGAGCGATGATCATCGCTTTAAGTCGCTTCAATGCACTCTCGCGATTTTGTAATTGACTTCGCTCTTGCTGCGATGACGCAACAAGTCCGGTTGGCTCATGAACTAATCGCACTGCAGATGAAGTCTTGTTGACGTGCTGACCGCCGGCACCAGAAGCACGAAATACTTCCATCCGGATATCGCTCTCATTTATTTCAAGTTCGGCTTGGTCTAAGATCGGCCAGATTTGTACGAGTGCAAAACTCGTTTGCCGGCGCCCTTGATTGTCGAAGGGACTAATTCGCACAAGACGATGAGTGCCGCGCTCACTAGTCAGTAGTCCGTAAACGTACCTTCCGCGAATTGTTACGTCTGCAGAAAGAATTCCAGCCTCAGTGCCAATCGAAATGTCACCGATTTCAAATCCAAAGCTTTTAAGTTCGGCCCAGCGACGATACATCCGCAAAAGCATTTCGCTCCAGTCTTGAGCATCCACACCGCCATCTTTGGCATTAATTTGCAAAATCGCATCACAGTCATCGTGCTCGCCAGTGAACATACTGCGCATTTCAAGTGAATCAAGTTGCGCACGGCAAGCAGCGACCCCGCGATCGAGTTCGGGTTCTTGCGAGGCGTCGTCGGCTTCGCGTGCAAGCTCATGCAACACGAACAAGTCGTCAATTGTATTTGACAACTGATTGAACTCGTCTAGATCAGACTTAACTGCTGCGTATTGTGTGTTAATTTCTTTCGCGTGCTCTTGGTCGTTCCATAAGTCAGGTTTTGCGACCTCAACTTCTAGTTCGACTAATAGACCGCGAGATGTTTCGACGTTTAAGTATGCTGCTGCTTCACTAACGCGCTTGCGCAGCTCATTTAGCTCTGTTGAAAAATCTTTCATAAGTTGATAGTTGGCTGTCGGCTTATTTCTAAACTATTTAATTAACGCGGCCGTGACACATTTTGTATTTTTTGCCTGAACCACATGGGCATTGAGCATTTCTTGGGGTTTTTGACCAATCTGGGGCGCCAAAAACACTCGAACTATTTTTCGTAACCGATGCAGGTTTGTCATCAATATTTTCGTCGGATGTCTGCTGGATATTGCTCAAAGTGCTTGACGCGGTGCTGTCATTAACTACTTGTACATGCATCACGTATTTCACGAAGTCTTGTGCAATACCTTTCATTAAGGTACCGAACATTTCAAAACCTTCACGTTGCCACTCGATCAATGGATCTTTTTGACCAAGAGCTCGAAGATTGATGCCCTCTTGCAGATAATCCATCTCTTCTAGATGCTCGCGCCAACGCTGGTCAATAATTCGCAACATTACTTGACGCTCAACTTCACGCATCACAGACTCGCCCATCTCGAGTTCGCGTTGCGCATAATACGAACTTGCGTCAGCCATCACGAGGTCATACATCTCGTTTGTTGAGTCACAACCAGAAAGATTTGACGCTGAAATTTTGGTTGGCCAAAAAGTAACAAGCTCTAAGGCCAAACCAGTGACATCCCATTCGTCATCAACTTCGGCTACGCAATGTGATCCGATCAATGCATCAACGGCCTCTGCCAAATAATCCATCGCTGCCAATTTCAGATCTAGGCCCTGCAAAATTTGATCTCGACGCTGATAAATAACTTTGCGCTGTTCATTCATTACTTCGTCGTATTTAAGGACATTCTTACGAACCTCACCATTGCGTTGCTCAACGGTGCTTTGCGCACGTTCAATTGCTTTTGTGACCATTGGTGCTTCGATTGCCTCATCATCTGGTAACGCACGACCCATTACCCACGACAATGCACCGGTTGCAAATAGGCGCATAAGTTCGTCATCCAAACTTAGATAAAAGCGGCTCTCGCCAAGATCGCCTTGACGCCCCGAACGACCGCGCAACTGGTTGTCGATTCGACGACTTTCGTGACGCTCGGTGCCAAGAACATAAAGCCCACCTAACTCGCGTACTTTGTCACCTTCAGTTTTACATTTCTCAATATATTTTTCGAGAAGTTCGTGATAACGCTGTTGCGCCTTATCACGGGCAGTCAAGAAATCTGGTGGCATCAAATCAAGAGAAGTCGGCAAAGCAAACTCGTCCATCAAAGTTTCTGGAGTGTGCCCTTCTTTGAGTACGTCATGACGCGCAAGACCTTCAGGGTTTCCACCAAGCAAAATGTCAACACCGCGACCAGCCATGTTTGTAGCCACTGTAATTGCGCCGAGGCGACCCGCCTGAGTGACGACCATAGCTTCGCGTGTATGTTGCTTTGCGTTTAGAACTTCGTGAGGAATGCCACGCTGTTGCAATTTATGGGATAACTGCTCACTTTTTTCAACGCTAATCGTGCCAACAAGTACTGGTTGACCTTTGACATGCCGCTCTTCGAGATCTTTGACTACTGCTTCAAACTTTGCTGATTCGGTCTTGAAAATTAAATCGGCTTGATCTTCACGCACCATATCGCGGTTAGTTGGAATCGGGACAACTTGCAAATTGTAAGTATTCATTAGTTCGGCCGCCTCAGTTTGCGCTGTTCCTGTCATGCCCGAAAGTTTTTCGTACATTCTGAAGTAATTCTGCAAAGTAATAGTTGCCAATGTCTGATTTTCTTCTTTGATTTTTACGCCTTCTTTGGCTTCAACAGCCTGGTGAATGCCTTCACTCCAGCGTCGACCATCAAGAATTCGACCAGTGAACTCATCGACGATCTTGATTTCGCCATCTTGAACGATGTAGTCCTTATCTCGGTGATAAAGCACTGATGCTTTGAGCGCAACTTGCAATTGGTGAACAAAATTTTGCTGTACTTCGTCGTAGAGATTTTCGATTCCGAGTTGGTGTTCGACTTTTTCGATACCAATTTCGGTTGGCACAACAATTCTCTTATCTTCTTCAACGTCAAAGTCAACGTCGCGCTCCATCGTCCGCACAATTGACGCAAATCGGTAGTACAACTTGGCAGCGTCAGCAACACGACCTGAGATAATTAAAGGCGTGCGTGCTTCGTCAATAAGAATTGAGTCAACTTCGTCGACAATTGCAAAATTGAAACCTCGTTGAACTTTTTCATCAAGCGTGCCGGCCATGTTGTCACGCAAATAATCAAAACCAAATTCGTTATTTGTTCCGTAAGTAATGTCAGATGCATAGTCAACTCGTTTCTCAGCCGGACTCGAGCGACGACCAGAAATAACTAAACCCACCGACAAACCAAGCCAACGATGAATCTGTCCCATCCACTCGGCGTCACGTTGTGCCAAATAATCATTGGTCGTAATTTGATGAACACCTCTGCCAGAAAGACCATTGAGATATGCAGGCAAAGTGGACACGAGAGTCTTGCCCTCTCCGGTTTTCATTTCGGCAACCCAACCAGCGTGCAACGCAGCGCCACCCATCAGCTGTACGTCATAATGTCGCTGACCGATTACTCGTGTTGCCGCTTCACGCACGACCGCAAACGACTCAATTAATAGATCTTCAAGAGTTTCGCCACGTTCGATTCGAGATTTGAATTCGGCTGTTTTGCCCCGCAGTTCAGCCTCGCTCATCGCCGACATTTGAGCGGCCAAGGCATTGATATCAGGCAAAATTGCCGCTAGGGCTTTGACCTTCTTGCCTTCTCCGGCGCGCAGGACTCGATCGAGGATTGCCATAAGACAGTAGATGCTACCGCAGCACAGATAACCCGACCCGCCCCTGCTTTGTAAAGTGCTCGAGAAGCGCCCTCGAGAGTTGCCCCTGTCGTGACAACATCGTCGATTACTACAACACATTGATTTTTTAATTCACGTGACAAAAACTGCGGCCCAACTAGGCGTTCTTGTTTTGAGCGACCTGTTTGCGGTTGGTTTGTTAACCGGTGCAAAACACTTCGGCATGGAACTTGCAATTCTCTTGCGACAAAGCGGGCTATTAATTCGGCATGGTCATGACCGCGTTCTAATTTGCGCTGGGATGTAGTTGGCGCCCATGTAATAAAATCAATTTCTTGCTTTGCATTTAAAGTTTCGTGCGCAATGCGTTCTGCCAGTGCCCCAGCAAACAAACTGAGCGAAGACCGCATGTTGCGATATTTCAAACCAAGAATCATTTTTCGTATAACTGTGCTATAGCCAAATGCAACAATAATATTTGCACTATTAATATTGCCGCCAAAATTATCAAGGTATTGGTTATGAAACTTTGGCGTGCTTTGTGAATTAATGATCCGCGATATTTTTGAATTACAAGACTTACATGACGCTGATGTAACTTGCATGCAACCCGGGCACGGTGTGCCGAAAATTGCGCTGACTATTTTTGTGAAACTGAAATTTGTGAAAGTCAGATTTGCAAGAGCTGGTTTTGTCATAAGTTTGAATCGTGAATAATTCTGGATAATCGTGAATAATCGTGACTAATCGTGTCTAATTATGTCTACGGGGTGTCACGCGATAAGCAACGAGTAGTATCGCAGGATGCACGGTTTAGAAGATCTCGATTTTCGGGATCGCCTTGGTAGTCGCCTAGTCCGTTGTGTATTCGGTCTGTGTCTGTTTGGCATTGGCATATCACTGCAGATGAACGCCAACATCGGTGCTCCACCTTGGGATGTATTTCACCAAGGAGTCGCCAAGCAAACCGACATCTCAATCGGAAAAATCATTGTGATCACCGGTTTTGCGCTACTTCTGCTTTGGATTCCACTCAAACAGAAGCCCGGTCTTGGCACGATTCTCAATGCGATCGAGATCGGCACAGTTGCAGATATCGCATTAGCAATAATTCCTGAACCATCAAACATGTTTATTCGCGTCGCAATGGTTGCTGTCGGAATCACCACCGTGGCAATCGGCACCGGTTTCTATCTCGGAAGTGCACTAGGGCCCGGTCCGCGCGATGGTTTAATGACGGGTCTTGCCAAACTTGGGATTCCGATTCGCGTCGGACGCACGTCACTCGAGGTCGTCGTGCTCGTAACGGGTTGGTTACTTGGCGGTCAAGTTGGATTTGCTACTTTTGCATTCGCTTTTGGCGTTGGGCCACTTGTGCAATTTTTCTTACCACGATTAGCGGTAAAAAAACTAGAAAACTAGTAGCGGTATCGCTCTGCTTTGAACGGTCCACTTGGTTCGATGCCCAAGTATTCGGATTGCTCATCAGACAGTTTTGTAATAATCGCACCGAGTGCATCTAAATGCAATGACGCGACTTTTTCGTCTAGATGTTTTGGTAACACATAAACGCCAAGCGGATAATTCTTTGTGTTATTAAACAACTCAATTTGCGCAATAACTTGGTTTGTAAATGAACAACTCATCACGAAGCTTGGGTGTCCAGTTGCACAACCAAGGTTCACAAGACGTCCTTCGGCAAGCACAATAACTGAATGACCATCAGCAAATGTCCAGAGATCAGTGCCGGCCTTAAGTTCGTCACGAGTTGCACCACTTCGGGCTAGGCCCGCCATATCAATTTCGTTGTCAAAGTGACCGATGTTGCACACGATCGCATTGTGTTTCATTTTTGCCATGTGCTTAGCAGTAATAATTGCTTCGTTGCCAGTAGCAGTCACAAAAATATCAGCGACATTGACAACGTTGTCTAGCGTGTTAACGATGTAGCCCTCCATCGCTGCTTGCAATGCGTTAATCGGATCAATTTCAGTGACAACAACTCGTGCACCTTGACCACGAAGACTTTGCGCACAACCTTTGCCAACATCTCCGTACCCGCAGACAACTGCCATCTTGCCAGCGATCATTACGTCGGTCGCACGATTCAACGCGTCAATCAATGAGTGACGACATCCGTATAGATTGTCGAACTTACTTTTTGTGACACTGTCATTAACGTTGATCGCAGGAAACAAAAGTTCTTTGTCTTGCGCCATTTTGTAAAGACGTTTAACGCCAGTGGTCGTTTCTTCGGTGACACCTTTGACACCTTTCGACATTTTTGTCCAGCGTGATGGATTAGTTTTCAAACCGCGTTGCAACAAACCAAGCACAATTGCTAATTCTGGATTCGACGCCATTGTTGGATCAGGAACCGCTCCTGCTTTTTCGAACTCGACACCTTTATGTAACAACATCGTCGCATCGCCACCGTCATCGAGAATCATGTTTGGGCCATCACCGTCTGGCCAAGTCATCATCTGATCTGTAGCCCACCAATATTCTTCAAGCGTCTCGCCCTTCCACGCATAAACAGGTACGCCTTGAGGATTTTCTGCCGTTCCATTCGGACCAATTACAACGGCTGCGGCTGCGTGATCTTGTGTCGAGAAAATATTACAACTAGCCCAACGAACCTCAGCACCAAGTTGGACAAGAGTTTCGATAAGCACTGCAGTTTGAATCGTCATGTGAAGAGAACCAGAGATGCGCGCACCCTTGAGTGGTTGCGATGTACCAAACTCTTTGCGTAACGCGCGCAAGCCTGGCATTTCGTGCTCAGCGAGATGAATTTCTTTGCGGCCGAACGGTGCCATTGAAAGGTCGGCAACTCGGTAATCCTTGCGTGCGGCAAAACTTGACGATGACATTTTTTCTCCTGATTGTTTATTTTTAATGACTGGCTTTAATTAAAAAGTTGGTTTGAGACCAAGTTGTGACGCCTTGCCCATAAGTCGCTCATGCTCGATTTGGTTAAGGTTTTTAGCTTCGGCGATCAGCATCACAGGGATACCTTGACGAATTTCGTAACACATCTGCAAACGTGGGTTGTAGAGAATTTGTTCATCTTCGAAGTAGATCAAACTGCCTTTATCTTTTGGGCAAGCCAAGATCTCAAGCAACAACGGATTCAAAGACGAATGTTCAACAACCATGGTTTCAACGATAACACTTGCACAGAATAGTC
>ERZ889217.780-NODE-780-length-18043-cov-10.522348_pt1 | contig 18043 bp, 17 predicted proteins | sample MGYA00521098_ERZ889217 | MGnify/ENA primary metagenome ERZ889217 (study PRJEB32303, sample SAMEA104408613) | aquatic metagenome | biome: Brackish water; feature: Pelagic; material: water | place: Baltic Sea | collected 2014-06-10T22:04:00 | depth 2,362 m ... | reverse complement strand
GCTTGGACCTATGAAAATATTGCAGTACAGAAAGCCTCGATGCGTAGATTTGCATGCTCCTTTGATTGGGATCGCGTTCTACATACGTGCGATCCTGAGTACTACAAATGGAATCAGTGGCTATTTCTTGAGTTATATAAGAAGGGCTTGGCATATCGCAAAGATTCTCCAGTTAATTGGTGTCCAAGTTGTCAGACAGTTTTAGCTAATGAACAAGTAGTAGCTGGGCTCTGTGAGCGTTGTGATTCCGCGGTTACAAAGAAGAAATTAAATCAGTGGTATTTAAAGATTACAGATTATGCCGATCGATTATTAGATGACATGGAGCAACTCGAAGGCCAATGGCCAGAGAAAGTTCTGATGATGCAGCGCAACTGGATTGGGCGCTCTATCGGTGCTGAGGTTAAATTCATCATTGAAGGACGAGATGAGCCTGTAACTATTTACACAACCCGTCCCGATACTTTGTATGGCGCAACCTTTATGGTGGTGGCTGCCGACTCAGCACTTGCAGCGGAGCTTGTAACTGGCTCAAAGGTTGAGAATCAATTTAACAAGTATCTTGAGGGCGTTAAGGCAGTTACTGATATTGATCGGTTAGCAACTGATCGACCAAAGACCGGAATTTTTCTTGAGCGAAATGCCATCAATCCGGTAAATGGTGCAAAGCTTCCAATCTGGGCAAGTGATTATGTTCTTGCGGATTATGGAACTGGCGCAATTATGGCTGTACCTGCGCACGATCAGCGAGATCTAGATTTTGCAAAGGCGATGGGGCTGCCGGTTCAGGTAGTAGTCGAGAGTGATGAAGGTGATCCAATTGAGAGCGGTATCGCAACCACTGGTGATGGAAAGTTAGTAAATTCTGGCTCGCTAAATGGCCTAAATAAGAGCGATGCAATTACCAAAATAATTGAAGAGCTTGCAGCAAAAGACCTTGGTAAGGGCGCAAAGAATTATCGGTTGCGTGACTGGTTAATTTCGCGTCAACGTTTCTGGGGTACACCAATTCCAATCATTCACTGCGAAAAGTGTGGTGAAGTTCCAGTTGAACAAGCAGCGCTGCCTGTCGAACTGCCATCTGCAACTGGGTTGGACCTAAAGCCAAAGGGAACTTCACCTCTTGGCGCTGCAGAAGATTGGGTAAATGTTGCATGTCCAAAATGTGGTGCACCGGCAAGGCGCGATGCTGACACGATGGATACCTTCTTCGATTCATCTTGGTACTTCCTTCGCTATACAAGCACCGATCGCCATGATGTCGCCTTTAATAAGGAGGAAGTTGAGACCTGGCTACCTGTTGACCAATATGTAGGTGGCGTAACCCATGCGATTTTGCACCTTCTTTATTCGCGCTTCTTCACCAAGGTGCTTCATGATTTAGGACATTTAAATTTTATAGAGCCATTTACTAGGTTGTTAAACCAAGGAATGGTGCTGATGGATGGATCTGCGATGTCTAAATCTCGCGGAAATTTAGTTCGCCTCTCTGATGAGCTTGCAAATCACGGCGTAGATGCAATTCGACTTGCCCTGGTATTTGCTGGACCGCCAGAAGATGATGTCGATTGGGCAGATGTTTCACCATCTGGCTCAGTGAAATTCTTAAATCGCGCTTGGCGGATCGCTGGTGATGTAACTAGTAAAACCGGAGTCAATTTTGATAGCGGCGATCTGGCGCTTCGCAAGGTAACTCATAAAGCAATTCATGATGTTGGCTTTGCAGTTGAATCCTTTAGATTTAACGTTGCAGTTGCTCGCGTCATGGAGCTCGTTAATGCAACCCGTAAGGCAATTGATTCTGGCTGTGGGCCAGCAGATCCTGCAGTACGAGAGGCAGCGGAGGCGATTGCGATTGCGCTCTCTTTAGTTGCACCATTTACCTCAGAGGAGATGTGGGAAATTCTTGGCCACAAGCCAGGGGTTGCCTTAGCTGGTTGGCCACAGGTTGATCCAAAATTGCTTGAAGCAGATGCCGTAACTGCAATCTTTCAGATCAATGGAAAGATTAAGGATCGTATAGAGGTATCACCAAATATTTCAGATACCGAGCTTGAAAAATTAGCAATGGCTAACCCGGAAATTGCAGCTGCGATAGCTGGTCAAAAAATAACTAAGGTAATTACTAGGGCGCCAAAGTTAGTTAACATCGTTCTTTAATTCACAGCACAATTTCTAATTACTCTAGTCAAGAAATTCTCTGGGTATTTTTCGCTCTATGTTCAATGAGATTAAAGAGCGCATCCGAGATAAATATCTAGCCTTTGACTTTACGGGCGAGCAAGAGCGAGCGGTACTGATCGTGTTCGGCACTTTCCTTGCGATCGGCGCCATTTTTTTTGCACTCTCACAAGGAACTTCAAGTGGCTCACAAGTTGAAGCAATCCCAGCGCTGATTCTTCCAGAGCAGCCTGTAGTCGAAGAGCTCCTGATTGTTGATGTATCGGGCAGAGTTAGAAAACCTGGTGTCTACTCACTCGATAAAGGCTCGCGCGCTATCGATGCAATTGAGCGAGCCGGTGGTGCGCTAAGTGGCGTTGATCTAAGTGATATAAATCTGGCACATCTTCTCTTCGATGGCGAGCAGATAATTGTTGGGGCGCCAAAGGTTAGCTATTCATCGCCATCTCGAAGTGCGCCCAAGGCAAAGATTCCAACAGCTGCCTCACCTCTAAATTTAAACTCGGCGACGTTGGCACAACTAGATACCTTGCCTGGAATCGGGCCAGTTATGGCTAATCGAATCTTTGCTTATCGCAAATTAAATGGGCCATTTGCTCAGGTAGATGATCTAAAGAAGGTCTCTGGAATAGGTGATGTCACATTCGCCGAGATATCCAAGTTGGTCCGTCTCTAAATTCAATTGATTTTAGGCTTCTAGCAATTGGCCTTGCAATCTGGCTTGGCGCAGCGATTGCTGGAATTTTAGTTACGCCCTGGAGCTACATCGCAATACTTATTGCAATGGCTCTGGCCCGCATCAAAAAAAGCCTGGCGCTGATTTTGATTGCCGCGCTTCTAACAGGAAGTGCTGGCAGTGCAATCCGCCAAATTGGTCTGACTAATAATTATCTGGCGGCTAAATTAAGCCTTACGCCAAGTGTAGAAATTATTGGGGTCCTAAAAACTGACCCAACTTGGAGCCGACCAAAGGTTATTGGATCAAGATTTAGAAGTAGATCAATGACGATGCTGGCATCTATTTCGCAAATTAGTATTGCCGGAGAAAATAAGAAGCTAAGGCTGCCGGTGCGAATAACAAGCCCAGAATTCGTGGATTTGATTCCTGGTGAAAAATTTCGAGTCTCTGGAGTTGCCTTTCCGACTGCTGAACGCAGAGTCGCTGCGCTAATTGCAACACAAGGTGGCTTTGTGAAGTTATCTGAGGCAAATTTTCTACAGCGAGCCTCAGGTCGGATTCGTGATTCTTTCCGTAAGAGTGCGCAATCAATTGGCGGGGCAAGTGGCGCGCTGATTCCAGGGCTCGTGATCGGTGATACCTCACTTCAAGAGCTTGAATTCACTACCGATATGCGTCGAGTCGGCCTCTCTCACTTAACTGCGGTTAGCGGAGCAAACTTTGCAATCATCGCTGCCTTTCTACTCTGGCTCTCACAGTGGTTTTTTAGACGCGTCCGCTCTCGCCTCATTCTTACCAGTGCTGTCTTAATTGGTTTCATTTTCCTGGTTCGACCATCGCCCTCGGTGCTCCGCGCAAGTGTCATGAGTGCAGTTATCTTGATTGCCCGAGCCAGGGGAGTAAAGGCAGATTCGATTCCATCTCTTGGCCTTGCAATCTCATTTCTAATCCTGATGGATCCATTTCAAGCAATTGATCCAGGATTTGCGCTTTCTGTAGCCGCGACTGCAGGTATTTTGATTCTCGCGCCCAAGATTGAAGAGTTCATAATTGATAGATATGGCTATCCAAGATTTGCACAAGTTCTTGCGATTCCACTCTCGGCCACAATTATGTGCACGCCAGTGATTCTTGCTATTTCTGGCATGTTCTCGTTAGTTTCGATCCCTGCAAATATGATCGCTGAACCTGTAGTGGCACCAATAACAATCATTGGATTTATCGCGGCCCTGATCTCGCCATTTTCTCAGAGCGTTGCACATCTTCTGCTTCTTTCTATCAAGCCACTGGCAGCCATAATCGTCTGGATCTCTAACTCTGCTTCATCGATTCCAGTTCTAATGTTGCCTAGAAGCTATGCCGGGGCAGTGGTTGCGATCTTGATAACATCTTTAATTTGGTTGCGTAAGTGGCGGCTACTGCTTATCTGCTTTGCAGTTGGGATTCTGGTGCTCCTGGTGCCAGGTCGCTGGCCAGGTGCAAGTTGGCAGATAGTAAATTGCAATGTGGCTCAGGGTGATAGCCTGGTAATTAATTTAGGCAAAGGTTCCGCAATAGTGGTTGATGTTGGACCAGATGCAGATCTCATCGATAATTGTTTGCGCGATTTAGGCGTGAAGCGAATTGCGCTACTAGTACTTAGCCATTTTCACGCCGACCATGTACATGGCCTAAGTGGCGCAACATCAGGTCGCGAAGTTTCAACAACCTGGATATCTAACAATGGCGAGCCAAAGTCCGAGATGGACACTGCGCTCTTATTGCTCGGCGATACTCCAACTCATTTGGCAACAGCCGGTGAGAGCGTTGAGTTTTCCAGCTATAGGGGAAAGGTAAAGATCGAGGTCCTGTGGCCGACAAATAGCGTTAATAGCTTTACAGCCATGCCTGGTGATGGCTCAAGTGTTAACAATTCGAGTATTGCGCTAATGATTACAGTCGGCGAACTTCGAATTTTCACAGCAGGTGATCTAGAGCCACCAGCACAGGAGGCGCTTATGCAGAGTACAAAATTAGCTGCAGTAGATATCTACAAAGTCTCACATCATGGATCTGCCTACCAATATCTACCTTTGATAGAGGCCCTGCGCCCTAAGGTGGCGCTGATTAGCGTTGGGTTAGGAAATAGTTATGGCCATCCAGCCGCAAGCACGATTGCGGCGCTAATACAGCTCGGCACAAAGGTGATGCGAACCGACCTCGATGGCGCGATTGCTATTGACCAGTCCCTTAAGATCAGAACTAAGCGAGATGATTGGTGGAATATTTCATGGGGATAACTCTTCTGCAGGGCGGTGAATCACTTCTTGTCGACCGCGCAATCACAGGCGTTATCTCCAACTTTAAAGGTGCAAATGTTTCACAGCTTGTGGCAAGTGGGATTGAACTTGGCGAAATAACCGACGCCCTTGCACCTTCACTCTTTGGTGATATTCGCATAGTTGTTATAAAAGAGATTCAAGACCTGCCGGCAGAACTTGGCGATGAGCTCGCATCGTATTTAGAATCCCAAGATGAGAGTGTTCAACTTGTCCTTTGGCATAAGGGTGGCGTCAAAGGTAAAGCACTTTTAGAGAAGATAAAGAAAATCAAGCCAGAGATAATTGCGTGCGATGTAATAAAGCGAGATGGCGATAAGTCAGAGTTCATTAGAGCCGAATTTAAGAGCCTTGGTCGCAAAATTTCTACAGAGGCAGTCCAAGCTTTAATCGATGCGCTCGGTAGTGATCTGCGAGAACTAGGTGGCGCCTGCTCACAACTTGCAGCAGATGTTATTGCTGGAAAAATGATTGATGAGACCGATGTCGCAAAATTTCAAAATGGCCGAATCGAAACTACAGGTTTTGATGTAGCTGATGCCGCTCTAGATGGCAGACGGGATGTCGCGCTTATTGCACTTAGAAATGCGCTAGCAACCGGGACCGATCCAGTTCTAATCACCAGCGCACTTGCCGGATCGCTTCGGACTCTGGCAAAAGTTTCGGGCGCCTCTAGAGGAAGTAAATCCTTTGATTTAGCTGGCCCACTTGGTCTGGCACCATGGCAGATAGATAAGGCTAGAAGGCAACTTTCAAAGTGGACACCAGCAACCTTGGCTGGGGCGGTAGTTGCCGTGGCTCAAGCCGATGCTGATATTAAGGGCGCGGCCGTTGATCCGATCCACTCACTAGAACGGGCGATTATCGCCATTACATCTCGAGTTTGAGTAGTAGGGCCTTTCGCTGGTAATCTGCGCGTCGGACCTGGCAGAAGCCAAGGCTTAGATTTCAAGAGATTAGAAGGTAGTTCGAAGTGGCAAATATCAAGTCGCAGATCAAGAGAATTCGTACCAACGAGAAGGCACAACTACGTAACAAGTCTGCTCGTTCTGCGATCAAGACCGCGATTCGTCGTTTCCGCGATGCGCTAGCCGCAGGCGATAACAAGGTAATTGCTGAAGAACTTCGCCTAGCTTCAAAGACTCTAGATGTTGCAGTTAGCAGCGGTGTACTTCACGCAAATGCAGCAGCAAACAGAAAGTCAGCGATGGCTAAGCAAGCCAACAAAGCTGGCACACTTTAATTTTTTCTCTCCACCCAATTCAAAATTCAAATAAGTATCGGCCAATAATCTCGGGGGATAAATGCCTGCCATTGATTTAGCCAAAGCACCTCAACCAGCGTCAACCAATCCTGCGCAGATTCGAAATTTCTGCATCATTGCGCATATAGATCATGGCAAATCAACACTTGCCGACCGAATGCTTGGAATCACTGAAGTTGTAGATCAGCGAAATATGCGGGCGCAATATCTAGATCGAATGGATATTGAACGCGAACGCGGAATTACAATCAAGAGTCAAGCAGTTCGACTGCCCTGGCGCTCAGGTTTAGATGGCCAAGAATATATCTTGAACATGATCGATACACCTGGCCATGTTGATTTCAATTATGAAGTCTCTAGATCACTTGCAGCAAGCGAAGGTGCAGTACTGCTGGTCGATTGCGCGCAAGGAATCGAAGCCCAAACTCTGGCCAACCTCTATCTTGCGATGGAGAATAATCTAACAATTATTCCAGTTCTAAATAAGATTGATCTTCCAGCTGCGCAACCAGAGAAATTTGCTGAGGAGCTCGCCAAATTAATTGGCTGCCAACCTGAAGATTGTCTTCGCGTCTCAGGTAAAACTGGCGCAGGTGTAACTGAACTTCTAGATCAAATCGTTAAACAGATACCCGCACCAGTAGGCGATCCAAATGCGCCGGCGCGCGCATTGATTTTCGACTCGGTCTATGACACATATCGTGGAGTTGTTACATATGTTCGCGTTGTCGATGGCCATCTCTCAACTCGAGATCAGATTCAGATGTTCTCAACTGGCGTTAGACATGAAATGCTTGAAGTCGGGGTGATCTCACCAGAGCCAGTAGTTAGCAAAGGACTTGGCGTTGGTGAAGTTGGTTATGTAATTACCGGAGTAAAAGATGTTCGACAGTCCCGAGTCGGAGACACAATCACCACGTATCACAACCCAACAAAGGTTGCGCTCTCTGGATATAAAGATCCAAAGCCGATGGTCTTTTCGGGGTTATTTCCATTAGATGGCGCTGAATATCCTATGCTGCGTGAAGCGCTCGATAAATTACAGCTAAATGATGCGGCGCTTGTCTATGAGCCTGAGACTTCTGCTGCACTAGGTTTCGGCTTTCGTTGTGGCTTCTTAGGGCTTTTACATATGGAGATTGTGCGCGAACGGCTAGAGCGCGAAGCAGGTCTCTCACTAATCTCAACTGCTCCAAGTGTTGTATACCGAGTTGTTAAAGGCGATGGAAAAGATCTAATCGTCACAAATCCATCAGAGTTTCCAAACGACAAGATTGAAGCTGTCTTTGAACCAATCGTGCGAGCAACCGTGCTCGCGCCATCAGAGTTCATCGGTGCCATTATGGAGCTCTGCCAAGAACGTCGCGGCACCTTGCTTGGTATGGATTACCTCTCTGAGGACCGCGTTGAAATTCGCTATACCCTGCCACTTGCTGAGATTGTCTTTGACTTCTTTGATCAACTTAAATCTAAGACTCGCGGTTATGCCTCACTTGATTACGAACCAATTGGGGAAGCAGAAGGCGATCTAGTAAAGGTCGATATCTTGCTTCAGAGCGAGGGCGTAGATGCATTTAGCGCAATCGTCCATAAAGATAAGGCCTATGCCTATGGCACCATGATGACTTCAAAGTTGCGTGAGCTAATTCCACGACAACAATTCGAAGTTCCGATTCAGGCTGCAATTGGATCGCGAATCATCGCACGTGAGAGCATCAGAGCAATCCGTAAAGATGTTCTTGCCAAATGTTATGGCGGCGATATTTCCCGTAAGCGCAAACTCCTCGAGAAGCAGAAAGAGGGAAAGAAGCGCATGAAGATGGTTGGGCGCGTAGAGGTTCCCCAAGAAGCATTTATTGCTGCACTAACTACCGATGCTGATGTTGATAAAGCAAAGGCTAAGGCCAAGGGTCAATAGGGCTAAAAGCCATGAGCCGACCACTCTCGTTTTATATCCATATCCCATATTGCGTAAAACGCTGTGGATACTGTGATTTCAATACCTATACACCTGGTGAGTTGAAGCCCGGCAGCGATGTTGCAGAAGTTTCTAATGGATATATCGATCTGGTCATCCAAGAGTCAAAAATAGCAAGATCACAAGTCAAGAGCGATGAAAAAATACCGACGATTTTCTTTGGCGGTGGAACGCCCACCCTCATGGAGCCAGATGATCTGGGTCGACTCTTAAAAAGTCTAGAAAATGATTTTGGTTTTACCAGAGATATTGAGATAACTATTGAAGCTAATCCAGATACCGTTTCGAAGGAGAAGCTATCTGCGCTGCGTAGCGCTGGAATTAATCGCATCTCATTTGGCATGCAATCTGCCTCTGCCCACGTACTTGCAACCTTAGATAGAACTCATAATCCAGATAACGTTGTGAAGGCGACAAGTTGGGCCAGGCAAGTCGGCTTTGAAAATGTGAGTGTGGACTTAATCTATGGAACCCCTGGTGAGAGTATGGAAGATTGGGAGCGAACAATTGAGAGTGCACTTGCGCTTCCGATAAATCATATTTCGGCCTATTCATTAATAGTTGAATCTGGAACAAAGTTGGCTGCGCAGGTAGCACGTGGTGAAATTCCTATGCCCGATGATGATCAGAGTGCGGATAAATATTTGTTAGCAGATCAGCAATTTAGCGCCGCCGGATTGAATTGGTATGAGCTATCTAATTGGGAGAGAGATGGCGGGGCATGCCGGCATAACATTGCATATTGGAAGGGTGATAACTGGTGGGGCCTAGGGCCTGGTGCACATTCACATTTAGATGGAGCGCGCTTTTGGAATGTTAAACATCCAAATGCTTATCGCGAGCGGATTGAAGCAGAGCTCTCACCAATTATGGAGAGCGAGCAATTGACCTCGGCCCAGATGGAGAGTGAGCGAGTAATGCTTGGAATTCGCTTGCCGCAAGGCCTTCCGAAGAGCTCACTAACTTCTGAGAGTCTTGCTGCAATAGAGAGTTATCTCACCAGTGGCGAGCTATCCAAAGAATCCTGGGAGGATGGGCGGGTATCCCTAACTCTTGCAGGTCGGCTTGTTGCCGACCGAATCGTGCGCGAAATATTGATGTAGTAGCGTTTGCACATGCGCTTAACCCATGACATCTTGCTTGGCCTCTTGGCCGTAATTTTTCTGATCTCTGGCGCAATGAAATTAAGCGGTAGTTCAAAGGGTTTGCAAGGTACCCGTGAAGTAAATATAAAGGATCCTATTGGCAGATTGATCGGTCTTATTGAAGCAGTTGCAGCAATCGGATTGATTTATGCAATCAAATTTCCTGAGGATTTAATCGGCTGGCTAGCAAACTTAGTACTTTGGATTGAAATGGGAGTCGCAGTATTTGCGCACTCAAAGGCAAATAAAATGAAGAGCTCAATCCCGACAATTGTCTTATTACTTCTTCTATCCGTAGTCCTAGTAATTGCTTAATTTGGAGATTTGATGCAGTTAGAGATGCAGAAACGGCAGCTCGAAATTTTACGAGCGATTGTTGATGAATATGTCGCGACCGAAGAGCCGGTCGGCTCTAAAGTAATTGCAGAGCGTCATGGTCTTGGTGTTTCACCTGCAACTATTCGAAATGATATGGCCATCCTTGAAGATGCTGGTCTTATCAAACAACCACATACAAGCGCTGGTCGGATTCCAACTAATAGCGGCTATCGACTCTTTGTAGATAAGCTGGCTGAAGTTAAACCACTTTCAGCACCGGAGCGCAGGGCCATTGAGAAGTTCCTTGATGGGGCAAATAATTTGGATGAAGTCCTTATGCGAAGTGTAAAGTTGTTGGCACAAATAACAAAGCAGGTAGCTGTTATTCAATATCCAACGGAAGATAAAGTAGTTCTCTCTGGAACCGCAAATTTAGCGAAATCAACCCAAGAAGTTTCAATAGCAATCCATCCAATTCTTGAAGCTTTAGAGGAGCAAGTTGTCTTGCTGCGGTTATTGGCAGATGCTGGCAGCGCCCTTCAGGTGAGGATTGGCGATGAACAGAGCGAGAGCTCACTTCGTACAACGAGTCTGGTTTCAATCAGTTATGGAACAAATATCGCCGAGCATGGCGCAGTTGGCATTCTTGGCCCTACCCGAATGGATTATGCGAATTCAATGGCAGCTGTTAATTCAGTTGCTAGATATATCGGCGCCTTTCTTGGAGATAAAGCATAGATGGCTGATTTTTACGCAACCCTAGGAGTCAATCGCGATTCATCGTTCGATGAAATCAAGAAGGTTTACCGCAAGCTAGCGCGCGAATTTCATCCTGATATTAATCCTGATCCGCAGGCGGCTGAAAAATTCAAAGAGATCACAACAGCCTACGAAATTTTGAGCGATCCAGAGAAGCGCCAGCGCTATGACTTAGGCGGCGATCCATTTTCACAATTTGGTGGCGGTACAAACTTCGGGTTTGGCGACATCATGGATGCATTTTTCGGAGGAGGCAGTTCAAATCGTGGTCCGCGTGCTCGAATGCGTGCTGGCCAGGATGCACTCATAAGAGTTGAGCTTGATTTACAAGAGGCCTGTTTTGGCGCAGAGCGCGAGTTAAATTTAGAGACAGCAGTTACCTGCGAAAAATGTAGTGGATCTGGATGTGCAAATAGTTCAAGGCCAAATGTTTGTGCAATCTGTAAAGGTCGCGGTGAGACTCAACAAGTTACCCGATCAATAATTGGGCAGGTTATGACAAGCAGGCCATGTGCTGCTTGCCAAGGTTATGGGTCGGTAATTACAGATCCATGTGGTGAATGTGCAGGAGAGGGTCGAGTCCGAGCCCGTAAGGTAATTCCAATAAAGATACCTGCAGGTGTCGAGACCGGAAATAGAATTCAAATGAACGGTGCCGGAGAAGTTGGTCCTGGCAGTGGACCAGCTGGTGACTTATATGTTGAGATAGTTGAGATTCCACATGATTTTCTCGTGCGCGATGGAGATGACCTACATATCTCTGTTGTTATTCCTATGACATCTGCAGCTCTTGGTGCCAAGTTCATGATTGATACGCTAGATGGCCAACAGGAAGTTGTGATTAAGTCAGGATTTATTAGTGGCAATATCCTCACTCTTAAGGATCTTGGTATGAATAAATTGCGCGGTAGTGGCCGCGGGGATCTAATTGTTCACGTCGAAGTTTCTACGCCTGGGAAATTAAGTAAGGAGCAAGAAGAGCTTCTAAAGTCACTGGCAAAGGTTCGCGGCGAAAGTGGTGAAAATGTTGAGATCCACAGGCGCACATCCGCTCACTCTTCAGGCATTTTTGGACGCTTTAGAGATGCGTTTAGTCGCTAAATGCTTACGCTATTTCTAATTGAAAATCTCTCGGCGGCCACAAATATTGAAGTGAGTGGCGATGAAGCCCATCACGCAATAAAAGTTCTGAGAGTTAAAGTTGGCGAAGAGATTCTTCTCTGCGACGGCAATGGCAGTTGGGCCAGAGCAGCGATATCACAGATTGATAAAAAGAGCTTCCAAGCAGGTGTCTTAGAGCGCGGATATGAAGAGGAGCGATCACCCAAGTTAATAGTTATTCAAGGACTGCCAAAATCTGATCGTGTTAAAGAGAGTATTGAAATTTTAGTTGAATCTGGTGTCGATGTAATTATTCCTTGGCAGGCAGAGCGTAGTATTTCAAAGTGGCAGCAAGGCTCACTCGAGAAATGGCAGAATGTATTAACCGCCTCAACTAAGCAATCTAGAAGGTACCGAGCGCCGGAGATTAGGGGCGAGCAAACTATCGCCCAGATTTTGGCAGAAGTATCTACATCCAAAGTGGTTATCGTTCTACATGAATCTGCAACAAAGAAAATTTCACAGGTTATAAATTCTAAATTCGCAGAGCTCGGCGAGATTTTTGTGGTCATAGGCCCTGAAGGTGGATTAAGTGAGAATGAACTTAAAGCTTTTGAGGCAGCCGGAGCGCATATCGCCTGCCTTGGTCCAGAAATATTTAGAAGCGCTCATGCTGGTGGGGCTGCGCTAAGTGCAATATCTGCTTTGATTGGGCGATGGTAGGAAGGGGGTGAGTCTTCGATGAGCTGTCTATTCTGTAAAATGGCGACCGGTGAGATTCCAGTCGAGTTTTTAATGAATTCAGATCGAATATTTGCTATTGCCGATATCGCGCCACAAGCACCAATCCATATTCTTATAATTCCAAAGATTCATCAAGAGAGCGCAGCTGGGTTAGCGGGTTCAGATCCGCAGCTTCTTGCCGAGATGTTTAAGGTTGCAGGAGAGCTTGCAAAAACATATGGCTTAGATGGTTATCGCAGCGTCTTTAATACGGGAGAGAGCGCCGGACAGAGCGTATTTCACGCTCACCTGCACCTACTAGGCGGGCGTCCGTTCGCCTGGCCGCCCGGTTAAAAGTAGTATTTGCCGTAATGGATTCGATGAAGAGCGCGCTTATTACCGTCCCGACCGCGATTCCTATGGTCGCACTTATCGGAGCTCAAGACTCCCACCTTCGCATCTTTGAGAAAACTTTTCCTAATATTTCAATTACTGTGCGAGGCAATGAGATTTTTGCCGGCGGCGACCTAGTGGAGCTAAATAAGTTCGAGGCGCTAGTTCGTGAACTACTTGTGCTACTTCGTGGCGGTCAAAATTTAAATGATGATGCAATTTTGCGGGCAATCGAGATGTTTAGCCATGAACCAGTAGATCATCCAGCAGAGGTACTCTCACTTAACATTTTGAGTAATCGCGGAAAAACAATTCGCCCAAAGACGGCAAATCAGAAGCGATATGTAGAAGCGATTGATCTAAACACAATAACTTTTGGAGTTGGCCCAGCCGGTACCGGTAAGACCTACCTTGCAATGGCGAAGGCAATTCAAGCTCTGCAATCAAAACAGGTTAATCGAATAATTCTTACCCGCCCCGCTGTTGAGGCAGGAGAGCGGTTGGGTTTTCTCCCCGGAACTTTGCAAGAGAAGATTGATCCGTATCTGCGTCCATTATTTGATGCGCTACATGACATGATCGATCAAGATTCAATTCCTCGCTTAATGCAGGCAGGAATTATTGAAATTGCGCCACTTGCATATATGCGTGGTCGCACCCTAAATGATGCCTTCATTATTTTAGATGAAGCTCAGAATACTTCTGCCGAACAGATGAAGATGTTTCTAACCCGACTTGGCTTCGGATCAAAGATGGTAATAACTGGAGACACAACACAAGTTGATCTACCTCACGGAGCCCAATCTGGACTTCGCATTGTTCATGAGATTCTAGATGGAGTTGAAGATATCTCCTTTATTCACCTCGAGTCCGAGGATGTAGTTAGAAACCGACTTGTTGGTGAGATCGTAAATGCTTATGGAAGATTTGATGATAAGAAAGTTGTTCCGCCGAATGTTACGAGATCGATTAGATCTGGAAGCGGTGATCGCTAATTCCCATGGGAATAGAAATCGAAAATAAAAGTGGTATTGATTGCAATGAGACACAAATCTTAGATATTGCAGGTTTCGTACTTGAGAAGCTTGGAATTCATCCAGAATCTGATTTGAGTATTATTCTCGTTAGTGAAGATGAGATGAGCGAACTTCATGTTAAGTGGATGGATCTTCCTGGGCCGACGGATGTTCTATCTTTCCCAATGGATGAGCTAAAACCATTTTCAGCGAAAGATGGCCCTGGAATTATCGGCGATTTAGTAATCTGCCCAGAGTTTGCAGGCAAGCAGGCGGTAAATCACCCACTTGAAGATGAGATATCCCTACTTACAGTTCACGGGGTTTTACACTTATTGGGCTATGACCATGTGGAGACAGAGGAACAGAGAATAATGTTCGAGCTACAAGATAAAACTCTAACGCAATGGCGAGATCGTAAATGAAGACCCTAAGGTTCATTTTGGATGCCATTGTCTGGCTTGTAATTGGCTTCTATATTGGACGCACCTTCGGCAAGTCCCAGAATTTGAATTTCGCACGGTTAGTAGCGATATTGCCAGGTTCTGTCGTAACCGGACTTCGCAGGTTAGGTTTTAAGTTTCGTGCCGTTCAATTTTCAAATGAAGGCGAGCTCCGCGAGGCAGTAGATAAGGCAAGTGAACACGGAGTCGTAGAAGAGTCCGAGCGCGAAATGATTCAATCAGTATTTGAACTTGGCGATACTCTGGTTCGTGAGCTTATGGTTCCACGTACCGATATGGTCTGGATTGAAGGTAATAAGACTCTGCGCCAAGGGCTCTCACTCGCATTGCGCTCTGGTTTTACGCGAATTCCAGTGATTGATGAGAATCTAGATAACATAACCGGGATTGCATATGTGAAGGATCTAGCTCGCCGATCCCATGAACACCACGAAAGTGAGCAGACTGAAAAGGTATCTGAGCACATTCGGAAAGCAACTTTTGTACCCGAGACCAAGACTGCCGCTCAGCTACTAAAAGAGATGCAGCGTGATCAGATTCATATGGCTGTTGTCATCGATGAATATGGCGGAACTGCTGGCCTAATTACTATTGAAGATATTTTAGAGGAGATCGTTGGCGAAATTGCAGATGAGTATGACGATGATGGTGTCGAGATTGAATGGTTGAGCGAAAATAGTGCGCGACTCTCTGCTCGATTACATGTTGAAGATTTTGCGCAGAATTTCAAGATCGAAATTTCAGACCAAGAGCGTGAAGATGTAGACAGTATTGGAGGGTTGCTTGCAAAGGCATTGGGGCGAGTTCCAATTGCCGGAAGTACTATTTCTATTGCGGGTATAAAGCTAACTGCTGAGCGCCCTGTTGGTCGCAGACACCGTATTGCTACTGTTCTTGCAACGCGGATTGTTGATGAACAGGAGACCTTGCTTGAGCAATAACCCTGAAGATTTAAAGCTCGCAACCTTAGCCATGGCAACTATGGCAAGGAGTGGTTCGAGCTCTGCTGCGGCGCTTCGTGACAAAACTGGGCGCACATATGTGGCGATTCCAGTAGCAAGTGATGGCTTTGAAATTGATGCCCTACTTTCAGTATTAGTAGTAGCAAAAGCTAGTCAGATAACCGGCATCGAGGCGATTGTGATTGCCGGAGATAAGCCAGATCTTTCAAGTCAGGCGGTAATCGCAAGTGAAGATGCCACTGCAAAACTTTTTATGGTTGATTCTGTAGGGCTATTGCTCGCTCTGAATTAAGAAGTTTATTGAGTTGAAGGTAGAATCACCTTCATGCGAATCGTAAGATTTTCTCCAAATACAAGCGCCGGTATCGGAAGTGATCCACTCTTTGGCGTTTTAAATGCCGAGAATCAGATTTTGGTACTTCGCGGTGATCCTATCTATAGCGGCATCGTTCCGACCGAAACTAAAGTTTCACTCGATGAAGTCCGATTACTTGCACCAGTTATTCCACGCAGCAAGGTGGTCTGTGTCGGAAAGAATTATGCAGATCATGCTGCTGAGATGGGTTCAGAGGTTCCAAAAGAGCCGGTTATATTTTTAAAGCCAAATACCTCAGTCATCGGCCCAGATGATCTTATTCAATGGCCAAGAATGAGTGAGCGAGTAGATTTTGAGGGCGAGCTTGCAGTAGTAATTAGCAGAATTTGTAAGGATGTTCCGCGCGAGAAAGTTTCAGATGTTATCTTTGGTTACACAATTGCAAATGATGTAACCGCTCGCGATCTACAGAAAATAGATGGCCAATGGAGCCGCGCAAAGGGATTTGATACTTTCTGTCCACTTGGCCCCTGGATTGAGACCGAATTTGAGCCGGGCTCACAGCAGATCAAGACAACATTAGATGGCGAAATTAAACAGAGCGATGTGCTCACATCAATGACCTTTAAGATCCCAGAGATAGTCGAATTCATCTCATCTGTCATGACCTTACTTCCAGGTGATGTAATTCTTACTGGCACGCCGGCAGGAATTGGACCTATGCCTCCTGGAGCCGAGGTCGTAATCACGATTGAGGGAATTGGCTCGCTCTCTAATAAGGTATCGCCTCGTGCCAAGTAATTTAGAGAGCAGACCAGTTCGGGTGCGCTTCGCACCATCTCCAACGGGCGACTTGCATGTCGGAAATATTCGCACCGCCCTATTTGGCTGGGCATATGCAAGACATACCGGCGGTCAATTTATTTTTAGAATAGAAGATACCGATCGAGAGCGCGTTACAGATGAATATATTCAGGCGGCGCAAGATACGCTCAAATGGCTAGGACTAGCTTGGGATGAGGGTCCTGAGATTGGTGGGAAGTACGGACCATATTTACAGAGCCAACGTTTAGATATCTACGCCGAATGGGCAGCAAAGTTTCTCGCGCAGGGCGATGCCTATCATTGTTACTGCTCATCGCAAGAGTTAGAGGCCAGACGTGAGGCGCAGAAGGCTGCAAATATGGCGCCTGGTTATGACGGAAAGTGTCGCTCTATTAGCGGAGATGATCTTGCAGAGTATGAGAGCGAAGGCCGAGCACCAGTACTGCGGATGCGGATGCCAGATGGCTCAACAACATTTACCGATGCAATCCGCGGCGATGTGACCTTCGATCATAACTTTGTTCCAGACTTTGTATTGGTCCGCGGCGATGGTTCACCGCTCTATACCTTGGCCGTGGCAATCGATGATATTTTAATGAAGGTTTCGCATGTGCTACGTGGTGAGGATTTGTTATCTTCAACGCCACGACAGATTCGGGTTTATCAGGCAATGGGTGTCTCGATAGATCAATATCCAATATTTGCTCACCTGCCATTTGTAATGGGTCAGGATAATGCGAAGCTATCAAAGCGAAATGGTGAAGTTTCAATTGCCTGGTATCGCGAACGTGGATTTTTACCGGAGGCAATCTGTAACTACTTAGCTCTACTTGGCTGGTCACCTGGTGATGATCGCGAGAATATAACGATGGCCGAGCTGACCGAGCTGTTTACAGTTGAGCGGGTTCACTCAAGCCCAGCCCGCTTTGATATGAAAAAGTTAGAGGCCATAAATGGCGATAAAATTCGAAAGCTAACTATTGATGAGTTATTAAATCGAGTTAAACCATTTCTAATAGGCGATGGCGTAATTTCTGGCAGCAGTGAAGAGCTTGAAGTCGTAAAGAGTGCGCTCCCAATAATTCAAGAGCGAATTGCAACCCTGGCTGAGGTATCTGCCATGCTTAAATTCTTATTTGTAAGCAAGTTTGAGGTAGATCCAGAGTCGCTTCCAAAGATTAAAGATGAACTCTCTCAAGAAGCATTACGTCGATCCAAGATAGTTCTAGATGAGCTCGCAGATTGGGAACGCGAATCGATTCATCTGGCGTTAAAGGCACTTCTTATCGAAGAGATGGGGCTCAAGCCTCGAATCGCATTTGGTGCGCTTCGAATTGCAGTTACTGGAAGCCATATCTCGCCGCCATTATTTGAATCGATGGAACTCTTGGGCCGCGAGCGCTCACTTGAAAGGATTGCAGCTTCAATTAATTAATCGGGTATCCTTGCCGAGGAAAATTAAGATTTTGGGGTATGGGGTAATTGGCAGCCCTGCTGATTCTGGTTCAGTGAGTCTAGGTTCGAGTCCTGGTACCCCAGCGCAGTAAAAAACTTAATAGCAACAATCTTGGCCCCGTCGTCTAGTGGCCTAGGACTCTGGC
>ERZ889217.779-NODE-779-length-18046-cov-30.568951_pt1 | contig 18046 bp, 17 predicted proteins | sample MGYA00521098_ERZ889217 | MGnify/ENA primary metagenome ERZ889217 (study PRJEB32303, sample SAMEA104408613) | aquatic metagenome | biome: Brackish water; feature: Pelagic; material: water | place: Baltic Sea | collected 2014-06-10T22:04:00 | depth 2,362 m ... | reverse complement strand
GCGTCACCGAGTTCTTGTTGTTGTAAAACCTCTAGATATTCAGCGCGTTGAGTATGCGCATGGCGAGCTGTTTCGGGGTCACGATAAATCAACGCACAACAATCGAATGGTCCGAAGAGCCACTTGTGTGGATCGACGATAAAGCTGTCGGCCAGTTCGATACCTGCAAATAGATGTCGCACACTAGGTGCACATAATGCTGCAGCACCGTAAGCACCATCAACATGAAACCATGCACCGAGTTCTCGCGCTTGCTTGCCCGCCGCAACAAGATCATCAATCACGCCAAGATTTGTTGTGCCCGAAGTTGCGACGATTGCACAAATTCTTTGACGGTCTTGATCGTCTAGGTTTGCAATTGCAGCGCGCAAGTTAACGCCCGACATTCGGCCCTGTGCGTTGGCTTGCACTATGACTACATCTGAATCCATTGCATTTGCGGCGAGCGACACCGAAGAGTGTGCACCCGACGATGCGATAAGAATTGGACGCACACGATCGTATGCGCCTTTGCCATTTTGTCGCCAGCGCCAACGCGCAGCGATAAGCGCCGAGAGATTGCCGGCGGTACCACCACTAACAAAAACGCCGGCACTGGTCTTAGGAAAGTTCGCCAGACTGGCCACCCATTGCAATGCTTGATTCTCGGCATAGACCGCCCCCGAACTTTCTAGCCAAGAACCTGCATAAATATTTGAGGCACTCAAAACAAGATCAAACAACACCGCACTTTCTGTGGGGGCACCAGGCACAAATGATAAAAACGAAGGATGATCGACGCTGATGCACGCATGTGAGAGATGTTTAGTGAAAATTTCAAGAGCTTTGAGACCGCCAAGGCCTTCTGGAGTAATCGTGTTACCGACTAAAGCCTCTAGTTGACTTAGCGTCTTTGGGCCATCCAGAGGTGGCGGATCAAGCCGAATTCTTTCAAGTGCATATTCAACTACTGCCTCTGCGAGTTTTTCACTGTCTTGATCGTGGTAGTGCATCCAATAACCATCAGACTCGTTTCCGGTTGACGGATGCTGTGGGAGATTTGTCACCATAATTTTAGAACCACGGTTGCGAACTCTACTTGCGCAGAACGATATTCTTTAAACATGTCTTCAAAATTTAGATTAATTAATTTTCTTTCAACTTCGGTGTTGCTGGCTTCAGTAGGTCTCTTCTTGGCTTCGTGCTCTTCTGGCAGTAGTTCTGCTTCAATTGAATTATCCGCCGAGGCACAGGCTGGGCAAAAACTTTCATCGGCTTCTGGATGCGCAAGTTGCCATGGTTCAAATGGCGAAGGTCGTGTAGGACCGAAGTGGACTGGATTAGCCGATTCGCAAGTGACGATGTCTGACGGCACAACCGTTATCGCTGACGATGCGTATTTGTACACCTCAATTCACGAACCGAACGCAATGCGTCGAAAAGGTGCAGTTGGACAGATGCCGTCAAATCAATTGACTGACGAAGAGATCGCCAGCATCATTGTTTATATTCGTGCGCTTAAGTAAAGCGATTAAGCGAGCGTTACCAGCTCAAGCCACGATTCATTAAAATAGTCTTCTTGGCCGTCTGGCATTAACAAAATTTTTGTTGGAGCGAGTTGCTCGACAAACTCAGCGTCGTGACTGACAAGCACTATCGCACCCTCCCAGTTTGATAATGAGTCAGCGACTGACTGACGGCTTGAAGGATCAAGATTATTTGTCGGCTCGTCAAGCAACAAAAGATTATTTTTACCGACCATCATCATTGCTAAAGCAAGTTTCGTTTTTTCTCCGCCTGACAAAGTTGCCGACTCTTGATAAACCTTGTCACCAGATAGGCCGAACATACCGAGCATGCCGCGTAATTGAGTTTCAGTTAGACCAAGCGCAGAGGGCGCCTGGTCGCGCATGTGCTCAACAAGCGACCTTTGCGGAATTAGATTGTCGTGTTCTTGCGCGTAATAACCAACTTGCACGTTGTAGCCGTATTTATAGTCGCCATTATCGGGTTTGACTTCGCCTGCCAAAATTCGCAACAACGAAGTTTTACCAGCACCATTAAGACCGAGCACCAATAGCCGCTCGCCCCGACCGAGATCAAAACTGACATCATGAAAAATATCTGGTCCGCCGAAAGTTTTTCGCAGACCACTAACCGTTAGAACCGTTTCACCACAGTGTGGAGGCTCAGGAAATCGCACTTTCATCACACGTGCGCCACGCGCGGCATGCACACGAGTCTCTTCAATGCGACCGATTCGTTTTTCGATACTGTGCGCCATCGCTGCTTTGCTCGCTTTTGCACCAAAGCGATCAACAACTCGTTGCAAACGATCAATCTCCTTGCCTTGTTGCGTAGCCTTCTTCGCCTGACGCGCTTCATCCGCTTCACGAGATATGCCGTATTGCGTGTAGGTGCCACGGTATTCGACGATTGTGCCTTCAGAATCTTCGTCAGGGCGATCAAGATGCAACACTCGCGTAATTGCTTCATCAAGTAACTCAAGGTCGTGACTGATAACTAGTAGCGCGCCTTTGTATGAACGCAGAAAATCGAGCATCCAAGTTTTGGCATCAATGTCTAAGTGGTTAGTTGGCTCGTCAAGCAATAAAGTGTCGCTACCGCTAAAAAGAATACGTGCGAGTTCGACACGACGACGCTCGCCACCTGAAAGAACTCCGAGTGCAAGACTTAAACGATCTGGTTTAAGACCAAGACCAGCGGCAATCGCTCGCCCTTCACTGTCTGCGGCGTAACCACCTTTAATTAGAAAGTTCTCTTCTGCTTTTGTGAATTTTGCAACATTGCTATCGCTCGCAGTTTCTTCCATCGCGATTCGAAGTTTCTCCATGCGGACAATATCTTCGTCAATGCCACGACCCGACAAAATGTGTGAGATTGCTGTTCGCGCGTCAAATGAGCCGGCGATGCGCGGATCTTGCGGTAGATAACCAAACCCACCTTTGCGATTAATGGTTCCAGATTTCGGTTCGTTTGCCCCACCAAGCACTTTAAATAGTGTTGTTTTGCCTGCGCCATTACGACCGACAAGACCGACTTTGTCGCGCGGCATCACCGCGAAAGATGCACCGTTGACGACCATCTTGCCACCAATTTCGACACAGAGATCTTTGACCTGAAGCACCCGTCAAGGCTCGCACCGCTTTTGCCTCACCGCAACCTGTACACAAATCATCTAGTGTGAATCACGTGACTGGTTCTCCGTTGGTTCTTTTAGGTTCTGCATTGGCGATCACTTGCATGATGCTTCTCGTGTGGCTAATCAGTCTCAAGATGCGAGATGCTTCAATTGTCGACATTGCGTGGGGTTCAGGTTTTGTTGTTGTGGCGTGGATTAGTTTTTGGTTGAGTGAAGGCCAACCAACACGAAGTTTGCTATTGACTGTGCTGACGTCGATTTGGGGACTGCGTCTCGCGTTCTATTTGGCGAAGCGCAATCTCGGTCACGGCGAAGACTTTCGATATCAATCAATGCGACGCAAGCACGGCGACAAGTTTGCAATCGTTAGTTTGTATTCGGTTTTTGGTGTCCAAGGTTTGCTGATGTGGATCGTCTCTTTGCCAGTACAACTTGGGCAGGTTCGAGAGACACCCAGTTTCGGTGTCATCGGTGTCGCAGGCGTCTTGGTTTGGGGTATCGGCATGTTTTTTGAAGTGGTTGGCGATGCACAACTTGCGAAGTTCAAACGAGATCCAGCGAATAAAGGATTAGTGATGAACCGAGGCTTATGGCGCTACACACGACACCCGAATTATTTTGGTGACTCGTGTGTATGGGCCGGCCTGGGGCTCATAGCCGCCGAAACAAGACTTGGTATTTTCGGCTTAGTTGGTCCAGTTGTTATGACCATCTTGCTAGTCAAAGTTTCAGGTGCGGCGCTGCTTGACCGCGCGATGCTCAAGCGCAAGCCCGGCTACGAAAAATATGTCGCGAGTACTTCGGGTTTCATCCCTCGCCCACCCCGCAGCGCAAAGTAATTCGACTAAGGGGCTTTCGGTACTTCGCGAAGAACATAAACGCGCGTAATTTTGCCGAGTACATTCATCGGCTCGCGATGCAAAATCCGCTCTTTTATCGATTTTTCGCCCTCCAGAGAAGTCTGAATAACTTCATACCTAGTTTCGTTGGAAGTTACCCCGTAAAAGTGTTGTCCTGCGTGCACAGCAATTGGCGATGCACTTGTTTGACCGATTACCTGATTACTCTCGAGCCAGACAGCCATATTCTCTGAGGCATTCCCTTGACCTCGCAGATAAGACATCCCCAGCAGAGATACAGCTGCAAACCCAAGCACAGTTAACCCCAAAGTTACGTTGCGTAACTTCGACCTCAGAGCATTTGACGCATCTACGAGCAATACGAGTGTTCCTGGTATCACGATCATGATATAACGCTGTGTCGGGAGAGTAAACGAAATCATTATCAAAGTTGGCAAAATCCCAAAAAACAATATTCTCTCAAGACGATCCCTAGATCGCACGGATTTTAGAAGTACTGACAAAACAGACAACCCGACAACAAAACCGACTGTTTGAATTCCGCGAAACATGTAGATTCCAAAGGGAAATCCTCCGCCGAAATCCATCTCATCTATTTGAATTCTAGAAACAAAACCACCGAAAATGATCGCAGTTGAAATCAGTAGTAATCCCAAAATATTTTTTTTTTGATCTTTGAAGTTTTTTGCGATAATTAATATTGTCAATGGTCCACAGCAGATTCCTAAAAAGACTAGATACTTACTAACAGTAATCAGAAATTTCGAAGCATCAAAAAAGTTAGGCTTACCTGGACCCAAACCATAAGAAATAAAAACAGAGTATTTGGCGTACAACCACCAAATATAAAGTATTAAAATCGCTCCCGGCACGAGCGCATAGATCGCGACATCTCGACGAATAAGTTTCGCAGGTCGCTTTTCATTTCCTATTCCTAAAACCGCAATCGCGATAAACGCAGCACCGAAATATATCGGAATGTACTTGGTAATAACAGATAGCCCAAAGATCAGCGACGCAAATAACGGATTGACCCAGCTATTATTTCGATTTTCACTCGCGATTGCGATCGCCAACATCAGCAGACCAACATGCAAAACATCAGCCGTGCTTGCAGTCGCAAACGCGATAAATAATGGGTTCAGAATGATAAGGCTGGACCAGAAATAAAATAACGAGCGACGACCCTGCCAACGATCACGCGTCAAAATCCAGCCTGAAACAATAATCATCAATCCTCCGCACAGCGAAGGCAATTTTGCTAACCAAAACCAATCGTGATATCCGAAAATCTTATAGATGATTGCTAACACAAATGAATACCCAAGTGGATTAGCTTGAATTGAGAAATAGGTGTCAATTTGTGCTGCATAACGCGAATCGGACAAAGCCCGAGCCGCCATCGAGAATGGATACTCGAGATTTACATAACCCCGACCCATCCAAGGCACATAGAGCACGATCATCGCCACCAACATGTATAAAACCGGAGAGTTGCGCTTTAAGAACAACCTCATAATTGCCTGTCAACCATTGAGCGGACGACGGGATTTGAACCCGCGACCCTCACCTTGGCAAGGTGATGCTCTACCACTGAGCCACGTCCGCATTTACTTCAATACTTAAGGATTTAAGTTTAGCAACGGGTCGGCACTACTCAACAGTTCATTCTTTAGCTTTGTTGTGTTAGTTAAACGCACAACCCCAGCAAGTGACGCAAGCACCACGGCCCCGCCCAGCATCTGAATCAAAGAAATCTGTTGTTTATAGACGAGCCATGCACCAATCGACGAAATTACTGGGCCAAGCAACAAGATCATCGATGAGACCGAAACATCGACATGCTTCTGTGCCCAGACCATAAAACTGTGCCCAATTGTGCCTGAGAAAAGTGTCATTGCAATCAAGAAGCCGAGATCACGCCACGAAATTTCAAGAATATCTTTACTTGTCACAAGCGCATATGGCACAACAACACATACTTGAATAACACTTACGCCGAACAAGAACTGCCAAGTGTTAACGCCATCCACTCGTCGGCGCTTCGACGAAATGAAGTACGCTGTCCACAAAATTGCGTTTATCAACGCCAAAAAATCACCATGCCAAGTAGAACCGCCCGTGTTACCTGCACCGATTACGATCGCCAGCACCCCACCAAAACTTGTCAATGCAAGAAATATCTGTGACCTAGAAACTTTTTCATTGAGATATTTTGGCGCCACGAATAGCACCATCGCTGTTGAAATATTTCCAATAATTGTGGCGTTGGCAACTGAAGTCGTCGTGATAGCGGTGAAAGCAAATATCGTCGAAGTGCCAAACAACATGCCTGGTACCAACACTGAACGCAGCAAACCTTTATTGATCTGTGAGCCATTTCGCCGCATAATCAAATAAAGCAATGGCGGCCAAAATAAAACCCGATAGAACAAAATTGAATTAATCGAAATTGCAGGGGCCAAGAACAATAGCGGTCCTATACCCCATGCAAATACTGCTACAAAAACCGCAAGAATCGGAAACTCGGTAATTTTCTTGCGTACGAACTCGAGGATGCTCACTTTAATTTATCGGGTGGGCGCAAATCAATTCTCAGAGTCAAGACTCCGTCCTCGAGAGTTGCACTTGCATCACCAAGCATCGCAAAATCTTGAAAGTCAGATTGCGCCTGGGCTAGAAACAGTTGGCGCTCTTCACCCGCGACTGGTGGTAACGGCCGACGTTTCACTGAGGCGGCACGATCACGAAACCTCGCAATCATTTCTAACGGGTTAAATGATTCAGCCATAGGACAAAACTAGTTGCTGGTCAGGTCTGGGTGTTGATTCTCTGAAACATGTATTCGTACCGCATTCAACAGCCGAATCTTTTCTCTATCGTCTGCCATGATGAAATCTCGATCCCCCATAATTTCAAGAGGAGCAAGTACTTCTGGGTCTGGCCGGGCCGCGTTCCAGAACCAAATCGTCACTCCAGCCAATCCGCCACCAACAACAATCATCACCAGACCTAAAAATTCTAAAGACACAGAAATTTCATAAACATAGTTCTAACTGCACAATGACGGCACCGATATATCGACAATTGAGTAATTATTCATTATCCTGTGAATTCTAGGTGAAGAATTCTCGCTGAAGATGGCAAACTAGACAACAATGATCAGCGATTTTAGTAATGCCATATCAGTAGTGGCATTTTTCGCTGTGGGTTTTGGCTTACTGAAAGTAATTAATCGATTCGAACCACAATGGGTGTCAAACGATGGTCTGAGGTTTACAGCGAAAATTTCTTTAGACAGTGCAACAACCGATAAGTGGATTGAAGTCAGAGTACTAGTTAACGGCAATGAAATAATCATTTCGGGGCGTGGGCGAAAAGCCAGAGCCCTAAGAGATAAATGGACACTCTCGTATTCAGGTGATATTGAAGATTCACGCCGTCGTTATTATGTAATTACGCGCTCGGGCAAATCAAATTCAAACGCACTCCTAAGTGTGCCGGCGAAAAGTCGATGTGTCGCGGTGCTTGACGCGCTGGCAAAGACTTGACAATTCGCGCTACAGGGAATACTTCTGCAAAAACTCGGCTAGGGGTTTGCCAACTTGATCTAGATTAATCAGAAATGCATCATGTCCATGTGGAGAATCAATTTCGACATACTCACAAGATCCACCTGATTCGTTAATTATCTCGCAAATCTGCTTCTGCTGATATGCCGGATACAAAATGTCACTTGAAATGCCCATAGACAAAACTGGCGCAGTGATTCGTGATGCCGCAGTTTGCAAACTGCCACGTCCGCGGGCGACATCGTGAAGATCCATTGCTTTGCCAATAATCAAATAGCTATTGGTATCAAAGCGTCGAATGAGTTTGTCGCCATGGTGATCTAGATAGTTCTCAACCTCAAACTTGTCCCAAAGACCAAGACCGTTATAGTCGGCATCGGTGTCTGCAAGTTCTCGACCGAAACGATCAGTGAACACGTTGTCACTACGAAATGTCACTTGCGCGACCATCCGCGCAATTGCCAAACCTTGCCACGGGCCATCGCCGATCGCCGCATCGTAATAATCTCCACCGCGCCACTTTGGGTCAAGGCGAATAGATCTGCGCCCGATCGCTCCCCATGCAATTTGCTGTGCGGTTGCTTGCAGACAAGTAGCAATCGGCACAAGAGTTCGTACACGATGCGGAAAGGTGACTCCCCACTCGAGAACTTGCATTCCGCCCATTGATCCACCGATAACACAATGCCAAACATCGATCCCAAGCATGTCACTGACACGCACTTGAGCGCGCACCATATCGCGAACTGTGATTACCGGAAAACGTGAACCATACGGTTTCCCGTCAGATTGGTGCAGTGATGCGGGCCCAGTTGAACCTTGACAACCACCGAGTGAGTTGGTGCAAACAACAAAATACTTGTCAGTATCGATTGCACAACCAGAACCAACGAGGCCATCCCACCAACCAGGAGTTGGCTGGCCATCTTGCGCGCTGCCTGCTGCATGCGAGTCGCCTGTCCATGCGTGACACAATAAAATTGCATTCGATTTATCGCTATTTAATTCACCCCAAGTTTCATAAGCAATAGTCACTTGTTGCAAAGTTTTGCCACTATCGAGTGCAACGGGGCGATCCTTTGGAAATTCTAAAAACTTGCGAGTGCCAAAAGCCGCGCCGTCATACCATGCACCTGTTGCTGGATAATCTGAACGCATCGCTAGTTAATCCTCTCTCTTACTAATCAAAGTAGAAGATCAAAAACTTGCATCAGAGTTTGGCCGTTGCTCCGCAAATGCGGAACCACATCCCCACCCGAAGGTGAGCTGGCACCGTGGGCTCTAAACCCCGGTTGCCGGACCAAATTGGCCACTCCTGATGCAACTTCTTGCGCTCCCACTTTCGTGGCATTGCCTGATCAACGATAGCGGGATAGCCTCACTATTAACACGCGATTGGAGTTGGGTGTTGGAGTTATGTGCTAGTCAGGCGAATCTAAAGCGCAGGCCGCTGTACCGCCCGGAAGGTGCTGTCGATTCTTGGCAATTAATTTGTAAATTGCGGATGAAACCAGACGGATGATAGGCAAATCGATGAAGACGCCTAATGCCGGCCAAGCACCATTGGCTGTTTTTAATAACTTAGATACTGCGCGACTACCCGAACTAATTTGACCCTCACTGTTGACCCATTGCAATGCTTGATTGCATTGTTCGGTAGTCAAACCGAGAACTTTCAAGTCTGCTTTTTGATGCTCAACAATATTTGCTGACGTACGCATTCGGCGTTGAATAAACTGCACGCTGCGCGCACAAAATGCGCAGTCGCCATCCCAAATCAAAAATGATTTCTCCGCACTGCTTTTTGTGAATGCCATAATTCTAAGATTACTAGCAAGATTCAAGTAGATACGCTTTACAGAAATGTATAAGTTTATCTTTCGACCAATTTGGCTTCTATTACATGTAACAGTTATTGCGACAATTGTGTTGATGATCAACTTGGCGTTCTGGCAAATCGGTCGCTACCACGAAAAAGTTGATTTCAACGCAACTGTCAAAGAGCGAATTAGCAATCCGATCGTGCCTGTCGAGCAGTTGCTTGAGGCTATTGAAAGTCGTTCAGAATCGCCAGAAACTGTTGAATGGCGAACAGTACTAGTTACGGGCGAATACATCGATAATGAGACTGTTGAAGCAGTCAATCGCGCCCAAGATGGCTATTCGGGCAAAGACCCACTGACGCCAATCCGCTTGGTAAACAATAAACTTTTACTAATCAATCGCGGATTCATTTCGATTTCGAAAGATGTTGGCCCAGCACCAAGCGGTCAAGTACAAATCATTGGTCGTGTCCGCGCGCCAGAAATTCGTCGTCGCTTTCGTATAAGCGACCCAGCGCAAGGCGAACTTTTAGAGGTGAGCAATATTGATCTGGAGCGACTAAATATTCAAATGCCCTCGGAACTGGCGCCAATCTACGTTGAAGTTCTCGAATCTAAACCACCAGACTCACCCGAACTATCCCGCATTGCCGCTCCCGCTCTATCTACAGGATCTCATCTGAGCTACACATTTCAGTGGTTCACATTTTCTGTGTTCGTACTGGTGGGGTGGATAATTGTGATTCGCCGAAAAATCAAAACAATAAAAGCAATAAAAACTCTCTAAGTTAAATTCTCGACAAAGCCTTCTAGTTGTCGCAAGTTGCGACATTCAAACACGCCATCTGTGTGCGCACCGTATTCGCCAACGATTGAGTCACCGGTATTCCAATATGACTTTGGCTCTGGGTTGAGCCAATAGACGTGTCTTGCGCGCTTGGCGATTTCTTTGACAACCCATGATTGTGCAGCGTGATAATTGTTTCGCGCATCACCCAGCAGCAATACCGTTGTTTTTGAATTGATGTCTTTTCCGTAACGCTCCCAAAAGACTTCGAATGCATGCCCATAATCACTGTGACCGTCAACCCAAACAACATCTGCCTCAGTATTTACACGATTGATGGCTTCACCGATGTCTTCAGTCGACTTGAAATACTTTGTAACTTCGTCGATGCCGTCAATGAAAACAAATGAACGAACTTTTGAGAACTGATTTTGAATCGCGTAAACAAACATCAGAGTGAACCTTGCAAACGCTGCCACGCTTCCCGAAATATCGGCGATAACCATAAGCTCTGGCTTGGCGGGTCGTGGATAGCGAAACTTAGGATCAGCAGGCACGCCGCCATAACTCAGTGAATGGCGCACAGTATTGCGAAAATCTAATGGACCTTTACGACCATGTCGGCGTTTGCGCGCCAATCGTGCAGCAAGTTTTCGAGTAAGTGGATACAACGCTTTTTTAAGGCTCTGCATTTCATCGCGACTAGCATGCATGAATTCAACATCTTCGGGCAAAGGTTTACGAAGGGTCTTTGCCATTGCTTCAGCACCTCGGTCAGCAACTAACCTTCGACGAATTTCAGATTCAACTTCTTGTTTAAATTGCTCAATTCGACTCTCAAATTCGTCCTTCTCTAATCGCTCCTCTAACGATGTCAGATCTTGCTGACTTGATTCGCGATTCGCATCCATCAATTTTTGCAACATGTTTTCGAGATCCAAATTTCGAAGCGTGCGATACAAATAATAAGTACCACCGACGGGCCGACCTGGCTCCATGCCGGCGAAGCGTTGAACCGATTGTTTGGCGAGTGCACGCATCATCGCTTGATCGCCGCTCATTAAAGCACGCATCAGCATCGCATTAATTTCTTCTGGAGTTAGCGAATCCATTCCGCCACCAGAACCCTTACCTTCGCCCTGTCCATTGACTTGATCTATCTGCTCTTGCATTTCACGCCAGAAATCATCAGGCTGACCGTCTTGAGTGATCGCATATTCCGGGCCACGCAACGAGAAATAAACTTCAAAAATAGTTTCAAACACACGCCAGTGAGCATTGTTTTTAACGAGCGTCGCACCTAGCGCATATTTGAAAGCGTCGCGATCTTCAATTGGGATGACCTTGACCGCTTCCATTGCATCCAGATTCTCAGTCAAACTCACAGGCAAACCTGCGTTTCGCAATTCAGCGATGAAACCCGACATCAGGTCAAGCACGGGCATTGTGCAACCTCACTTGGTAACGGAGAGTTCTTTGGCTGCTTTTGCTATGTCTGTCTGATATTTAAGAAGAATGTGCAAAGTTTCTTTTGCTTCTTGAGCGTCGATTGTCTCTATCCCAAGCAACATCAAAGTCCTTGCCCAATCAAGAGTCTCACTCACAGACGGGGCCTTCTTCAGATCAAGTTGACGAATACTCCGAACTATACGCGCAATTTGATCGGCCAAATTTTCGCTGATATCCGGAACCTTATTCAGCACAATTTCTTTTTCGCGCTCGAGATCTGGATAATCAACGTGTAGATACAGACAACGACGCTTCAGCGCTTCTGACAACTCACGGGTGTTATTTGAAGTCAAAAAGACAAGCGGGATCTGCTTGGCAGTTATCGTGCCCAACTCTGGAATCGAAACTTGGTACTCGGAAAGAATCTCGAGCAACAGCGCTTCGGTTTCAAGTTCAACTCGATCAACTTCATCGATCAGCAAAACCACTGGTTCTTCACTTGTAATTGCCTCGAGCAAAGGTCGAGCCAACAAAAATTCGCTGCTAAAAATATCATCATGGACTTCACTCCAAGAATCGCTATTTTTATCGGCTTGAATACGAAGCAACTGCTTTTTATAGTTCCACTCGTAGAGTGCCTTTGACTCATCAAGACCTTCATAACACTGCAAGCGAATCAAACGTGCGCCAGTTAGCTCGGCGACACTCTTAGCGAGTTGAGTCTTGCCCGTTCCAGCTGGCCCTTCTATCAGTACTGGTTTGCCGAGACGATCAGCCAAGAACACAACACCGGCGATTCCGTCGTCTGCAAGATAATTGACCTTCTTAAGCCCGCTACGCACGGTAGCTACATCGTTAAATCGTGGTTTCACCCGCACAACCCTAGCGGTTCGGGCTCACCACAACGAAGCGCAACCAGGCGAGAATTCGCAATACGATTAACCACAATGGCAACGCCCGAAGGCAGTCAAACACTTTGGCGTGCGAACCTGATCGTGGCTTGTGGCACAGCGCTTAGTCGCGTGACTGGTCTGATTCGCATAATCGTTTTCGGTGCGATGATCGGACAAACTGCCTTAGCGGATGCTTACGATGCGGCAAATAACGCGCCCAACGTGGTTTACGAACTTTTACTCGGCGGAGTTTTAGCAGCGTCTTTGGTGCCGCTATTCAGCCGATATTTACAAGACGGTGATGACGATGCTGTCAACGCCATTTCTAGCGTCGCAGTTATAGCTTTAACCGCAATCACTATTCTGGCATTTTTTGCATCGCCATTAATCTTTCATGTCTTTTCTCTGAATCCCGCTGGCGACATCGATATTGCGCTGTTCAGATCTACAGGAACAAATTTGACGAGACTTTTCGTTGTACAAATATTTTTCTATGGCTTGACAGCAATCGCGAGTGCAATTTTGAACTCAAAGCGGCGATTCTTTGCGGCCGCATGGACACCCGTTATTGCCAACTGTGTAACTATTCTAAGCCTTTTGGCTATCCCCCGCGTTACTTCAATGAAACCACCGACGATCGGTGAAGCTACAACAAATCGCTCGCTGCAATTGCTTTTAGGTCTTGGTTCGACATCTGGGATCATCGCGATGACCTTGTTTATGCTGATCGCTCTCTCGCGTAGTGGATTGAAACTTAAGTGGAACTTAGATTTGAATAATCCAGCCGTCAAAAGGTTGCTAAAGCTTTCGGGGTGGGCCGTGGGCTATGTTGTCGCGAATCAAATTTCTTTAATTGTAATAAAGAATCTCGCCAACCCCGGCAGCGGAAACGTTGATGCGTATTCAAAGGCCTACACCTTTTTCTCACTACCCCACGGGCTGCTCGCAGTTTCAATAGCGACGACATTTGTGCCTGACCTTGCTCGAGCTGCTGCGAGTCTCGACACTGCTAAATTTCATCAAAAATTTATCTCTGGAGTTCGACTGACTGCGCTCGTGACAATCCCCGCAGCACTTGGGATGTTCGTGCTCGCTCGACCGCTGGTTGCAATGTTGTTACAACATGGCAATTTCAATTCATCAGCGACCCAAAACACGGCGCGCGCGTTATCTGGATTAGCCATTGGTCTGGCTGGCTTCTCTATATACCTCTTTGTATTGCGAGGCTTCTATGCCAACAATGACACTCGAACCCCATTTTGGATCAACCTGTTTGAAAATTTTTTAAACATAGTATTTGCAGTTTTGTTAGTTGATCACTTTGACGTCTTAGGTTTAGGTTTGGCATTCTCGCTCGCGTATTTGATTTCTGCAATAGTTGCATTGTTGATGATGCAACGAAAATCGCGTGGCTTTAGCGCGCAATCAGTGCTTGCTGGATTAACACCAATATTGATTAGCGCCGGCGTTATGGCAATTTGCGTCCAATTGGGCTCAATGTTGTTTGCTAATCACGATTCGGCGGTTGGGCTCAACGCAGCAATACAGGTTTTTAGCGGGTCACTAATCGGAGTAACTATTTATGTTGCGATGCTTTACTTGTTTCAAGTCAGCGAAGTGCGAAAATTATTACATCGCAGTTAGATAACTAGCCGATCAAGACCACGAGGTCATCGCGGTGGATCACCTCTTGAGCCACACCGTCAGCTAGATCACGACTATGCCTACCAGAACTTGCGCCGGCCTGCATCGCAGTTACCCCCGACATTCCGCGAGCAAAAACAACGCCACGATTATCTTTAACTTCTATCGTGTCACCAATATCAAAATCACCTGTCACTTCAGTAACCCCAGCGTGCAAAAGTGAAACAGTTTTTTGGATAAGGGCATCTCGCGCACCTTCGTCAACTGTGACCGAGCCAGTTGGTTGAGCGGCAAAGGCAATCCATAACTTGCGGGCAGTCAGTTCGCGTTTGCGCGGCAAAAACTGCGTGCCTGCATCTGCAACCTTGTTCAATGCATCAATCACCACATTTGGCCGTTTGGCCGAAGCGATGACCGTGCGCACGCCTGACCATGAGGCAATTCGCGCCGCTGCCAGTTTTGACGCCATGCCACCGCTACCTCGCGTGTTGATCGAACTACCGGCGCGTACAGAAAGTAACTCGTCATCGGCTTCAACAGTTTCAATAAAAGTTGCCTTCGAGTCAACGCTCGGGTCAGCAGTAAATAAACCTTTGAGGTCGGTAAGAAGAATCAAGACATCTGCCGAAACACTGTGGGCAACAAGTGCCGCAATTCGATCGTTGTCTCCAAAACGAATCTCGTCACTAGCAATCGCGTCATTTTCATTTATGACTGGTACGCAACCCAACTCAAGTAGCCGTACAAGAGTCTGACGAGCGTGCAAATATTGATCCCGATCGATGAAGTCATTTGGTACGAGCAATACCTGCGCACTAACTAGCTGATGACGATCAAGTTGTACGTTGTATTCTTGCATCAATCGGCTTTGTCCTGCTGCAGCAAGTGCTTGCAGAGTCAACATATCGGTTGGTCTTTGACTAAGTTTGAGCGCAGCAACACCACCCGCAACAGCGCCAGAGGTGACAATCAAGACTTCGTGATTCAACTTTCGCAAAGTTGCGACTTCGTCACACAATGCACTGACTGCAGACGAGTTGATATTGCCTTCACTGGTAGTGATCGAAGATGTACCAATTTTTACAACGACACGCATCTCAACTACTCAGGTGTGTAGTTGAACGAAAATGTACCGATCCAAATAACAGCACCTTGCGTCGCACCAGCGCGTGCCAATAATCTCGGCACGCCGAGCCGACCCATTCGATCGTCAATGTAGTTAAGCGCATCGGCATTAGTCACATCGTTGAGGGCGATAGATCGCTCGATATCACGTCCATGTAGGCGAAATTCATTGGCGCTGATCCGCTCTACACGGGTGCCCTGTGGCTCCGGGCGGAATGTAACAGGGCCTTGTGGTGGTGGTTCTGTCGTACGAGCATCAGCAACAAGTACAGCAAGTTTATTTAAGACTTCACGCACGCCGTCACCAGTAACAGCAGACATCTTGTCGCCTCTCCATGCATCAATAACTTCGCCAGGTGCTGAATCTGTTTTTGTGGCAATTACCAATCTCGGACGATCTAAAAGTTCTGGTTGATATGCCTTAAGTTCGCGCAGTAAAACTTCTTCTTGTTCTTTTGGCGAAATCTCTTCCATTGAAACTAAATCGACGAGAACACATAAAACACGAGCTCGCTCAATATGGCGAAGAAACTGATCGCCGAGACCTTTGCCTTCGCTAGCGCCTTCGATGATTCCTGGAATGTCTGCGATCACGAACTCGGTCGTATTGTTTAACCGCACAACGCCAAGGTGTGGCTCGAGTGTTGTAAATGGATAATTGGCAATCTTTGGCTTGGCCGCCGAAACAGAACTAATGAACGTGCTCTTTCCGGCATTTGGAAATCCAACGAGTGCGACATCGGCCATAAGTTTCATCTCAAGTTTCAGCCAGCGTTCAAAACCGTGCTCACCCTGTTCGGCAAATTTTGGTGCGCGACGACGATTTGATAAAAATCGTGCATTGCCACGACCACCTTCGCCGCCTTGCGCTGCCAACCAGCGCGAACCGTGCTGCGCGAGATCGGCAAGTGAGTCGCCCGTATACATGTCTTTAACTACAGTGCCCTCTGGAACACTGATCAATAATTCTTCACCGCGACGCCCGTGTAAATCCTTTCCCATGCCAGATACACCATCCTGTGCACGACGATGAGGGTGATCGCGAAAAGCCAGCAAACTCGCAACATTTCGATCAGCCACAAGCCAAACAGAACCACCATTTCCACCATCGCCACCGTTTGGTCCGCCATTGACAACTGGACCTTCGCGACGAAAACTTACACAGCCACTACCGCCATCACCGCCACGAACATTAAGTTGTGCTTCGTCGACAAACGCACTCATTAGTCTCCAATTTGAGTCTGCCGGATCTAACCATTCGCAAGAACCGGGCTATTCAAGGCTACAAGCACGACCAATGACTCACCCTATGCCTAAGGTTGTGCGATGGCAGAAGAAGTAACACCCCAACCGGTTAGCGAGTCTTGGGCAAAAACTATGCATGGGCACGCTTCGGTTGACGCGGCTGACATACGGCTCGCTCATTCTGATTCGTGGGCAGGCACAGGCAGCACCGGATTAGTTGAACGGCTCAAGCGCGAAGATCGAGAAGAAAAAACTTTGTCGGTTCACGCGACCCGAAGTTTTGGTGCTGGCAACCGCGCGATTTCAGAACAGCCCGACAAGTTTCGCACATGTTTCGAACGTGACCGAGACCGAATCTTGCATGCATCATCATTTAGACGGTTGGCTGGCAAAACTCAGGTGTTCGTGTTTCCACAAGATCATCAACGCACCCGACTCACCCATGCGCTTGAAGTTGCTCAAGTTGCTAGTTCTGTCTCACGGGCTATCGGTTTAAACGTTGCGTTGACAGAGGCGATCGCACTCGGGCATGACTGCGGACATGGCCCAGGTGGGCACGCCAGCGAAGATGCACTGTCAGTATTTATTGATGGTGGCTACGACCACGCTGTCTGGGGCGCAGACGTAACACTTGTGCCGCTCAACTTGTGCAGCGAAACCCTAGACGGAATTCGAAATCACTCATGGTCACGGCCCGCACCCACGACGCCAGAAGGTGAAGTGGTGTCATGGGCAGATCGAATCGCATATGTTTGCCATGATTTCGAAGATGCTGTGGCTGCGGGCGTTGTCACCAGCGAACAACTACCACAAGAGGTGCGCGAGACGTGTGGCGTGCAGCGTGATCAACAACTTCGAACCTTCATCGGCGCGATGATCGAAGCCACTGCGACAACTGGTCGAATTGCAATGACTTCAAAATGTGCCGATGCATTAGCTACATTTAGAAAATTCAACTACGAAAATATTTATATGCGCCGCGAGTCACGCGCACAAGCCGAATCAGTTGTACGACTTTTACGCGCTCTCGTTGAGCATTACGTGATTAATCCCAAATTGATGTACGCGCCGTTCGAACGAGAGCTATTTGATGCACGTAGTGCCGAAGCAACAAAACTTGCAGTCACATACGTTGGCGGAATGACAGATCGTTTCGCATGTCGCCAGGGCATCAGTCTGCTCGGTTGGCAAGAATCGCAATTACCACAAGGAATCGGGATTTAGCCTTTAGAGTGGCTTTCGCATGACTCAAACTATTTCAAAACAAAAAATGTGGATCGATACAGACACGGCATCTGACGACGCAGTTGCGTTAATTCTTGCATTAAAAAGCCCGACAACAAATGTGATCGGTATTTCAATAGTTGCCGGCAATGTGCCGATAGACCTAGGCGTTCAAGCAGCGTTGTACACAATCGAGATGTGTCAAGCGAAAGTTCCGGTTCATGTGGGCGCAATTAAACCACTTGTGAGATCCTTTGCATCTGCACAAAATGTCCATGGCAC
>ERZ889217.777-NODE-777-length-18067-cov-12.171053_pt1 | contig 18067 bp, 15 predicted proteins | sample MGYA00521098_ERZ889217 | MGnify/ENA primary metagenome ERZ889217 (study PRJEB32303, sample SAMEA104408613) | aquatic metagenome | biome: Brackish water; feature: Pelagic; material: water | place: Baltic Sea | collected 2014-06-10T22:04:00 | depth 2,362 m ... | reverse complement strand
AGCCACATCAACTTCACCGGTCTGCAATTTGACCCAGGCTTCATACAAAGCAAAAGCACCGTCGGCTTCTACATGACTTTCAATGATCGGAGGCCATGCTCCGATGGCATCAACTGCGGACACAAAACTAAAGGGCTGCCCACTCATGTAATCGCAACTGCCGTGACACCAAAAGCCGATGTCCTGGCGCTCAATACCAACTTTGGTGAGAACCTCTTGGATGGTAGGCAACAACAGTTCAACGGAAGTGAACGTGCTATTTATTTCGCTCGGTCGTTGCGCAGTACTGACGATGGCAATATCTCGTAAACCCATCAGCTAGCCCCCGATTCTGAACCCATGACCTGATCTGGTTCACCAGTCGGACGGAAATACTCGATGTTTTCCATTGAGGGCCCCCACTCGGAGCGATCTCTCCACACGGGTTCAACCCGCATGCCGATGCGCACATCTTCGGCTTCACATTCTTGAATCAAATGTTGCATTGAAATATCGGCGCCATCTAACAAAATTTGCGCTGCGACATAAGGCAATTTGATTTTTTGTCCAAGAAAGGGAACGTTGACAATGCAGAAAGTTGTAATCGTGCCTTTCGGTCCAACGGTGACATCTTCAGCAAGAATGCGCGCACATTTTGGGCACACCCCATTGCGTGCCGGGAAGTAAACCGACGAGCAACTAGGGCAACGCTTGCCAATCAATTTGCCCTCCAACAGCCCAGCAAGATGGCTAGTGGCATTTGGCCCAGCGGACCAGTTGTATGTCACCGCAATCGGGAGACGCAAACGCATCAAACCATCGGCTTCACTCATGACGCACCTCCAAGCAGATCAAAACAGGCAATGTCAGTGATGCCACCGATGCGCTCTTGTGCCCAGCGAACTTTGACACGCGTCCCCGTAGCGATGCGATCGCTACGCAGAGCATCGACGGCGTGCAAAATTGGCACATCAGCACCATCAAGAGTAATCAATGCCCAAGCGAACGGATGCGCAAGAGGTTGCCCATCTTCGGGGATCGCCTGCCAGGCCCAAGTCGTGACCGTTCCCGTATCGGGCAGCGTGACCCACTCATCAAGTTGTGCCCCAGTCAACGGATCAAACTCGGCTGGTGGAAAATACACTCGACCGTCTGAACCCCGCGTACCTTCAAGATGACATTGCTGCAACGAAGTAAAGAAACGCGAGAGCAAAGTCCCCACCGTTCGCTTATACGGGAAGGCGACTTCCAGCGGAGCAACGAAGACACCGTTCTTCAATGAATGAGATGATGTACCGGACACGTTGACTTGCTTATCACGCTCACGGGATTGTCACAAAACCGACGAACTTCTTGAATGCCCCCTTTCGCCCGCTCAAACCTCTTTGCTAGAGTCGCCACTTAGGGTCATTCTGATCCTCACAGTTCAGGGGGATAACTATGTCGCACTCACAACGATTTGGGCGCACAATCGTCGTACTTTCACTCGTGGCAATTGCATCGGCTAGTTGTTCAAACCGCAACAGTGAAACAGCAGCCACAACCGCTGCTCCCAACCCTGGCACCGAAGCCCCAGTAACAACTGATGCGCCGAGTGCCGCTATGTTCGGCGATATGGTCAGCCCTTGTGGTCCAGCCACTGATGCCGGGGTCCCAACATTTGCTGAAGGTCAAAATGGTGGCGACACTCTCAAACTGGGCACCCAAAATGACCATGGCTATGACGGCAGTCCTGGTCTGACAGTTGAGATGTTGGATGCGGCCAAAGCCTTTGCCGGCTGGTGTAACGCACAGGGCGGTATTCGTGGTCTACAACTTGAAATTCGTGACCTTGACGGAAAACTTTTCTCAGTTCCTCCAGCAATGGAGCAAGCCTGCAGCGAGGTTTTCTCGATGGTCGGCGGTGGCTGGGTTTTTGACGATCAAGTCTTCCCCCGTTTTCATGAGTGCGGCATGATCTCTTTTGCTGGATATACAGTCAGCGCTACTGCGGCGATGGCTGATGGAAAGATTCAACCTATTCCCAATCCACCCAATGAAAAGCCCTCTCAATGGCTGAATTGGGCTAAGGCGACTTATCCTGAGGCCATCAAAAAGCCAGCGATTTTGTACGGCGATTTTTTAACCACCAAGTCTGTTGCTGACGAGTTGTCAGCAACCATGAAGACTGTCGGTGGATTCGGTGAACCGTTGATGATCCCGTATAACGCGGCAGGTGAGGCGAACTGGACTCCCTTTGTTCAACAACTCAAGAAAAATAATATTTCCTACATGTCGTATGTTGGAAGCGAGTCCTATCTGGTCCTGCTGTACAAGGCAATGCGCGAGGTTGGCTATGTCCCTGAAGTCGTTTTGAACGATGCCAACTTTTACAGCAGCATCATGGTCGCTCCCGGCAACGCCGAATCAGATGAAGGATTACTCGTTCGCACGATGTACGCCCCGTTTGAAGATGCTGCCGTGTTCCCTGGCATGACCTCATACTTGGACATGATGGAGACCTATAACCCCGACGGGAAGATTGCCGGTCTCGGTTTGCAGACGACATCCGCGTTTTTAATGTTCGCCACCGCGGCAAACGATTGTCTCGACAATAACAACAATGTTCTTGAACGAGAGTGCGTTTTGGCTGCAGGTAAAACGATCACTTCCTGGACTGGGGGTGGACTACACAGCGAAACCAACCCCGCCGGCAACCGTCCGCCCAAGTGCGGCATCATCATGGGTGTCAAGGGTGGAGAGTGGACTCGAGTCTTCCCGGTTTTGGGATCTGCTGATGACAATGGCAATGGTTGGCACTGCGACGAAAATGGTTCAGTAGAAATCGTTGGCGATTTCGGCGATGTCACTGCTGGTCTTGATCCCACGCGACCATAATCACTTCCTTGAATTCGGTGATCCATTGATTAAGACTGACTGCTGATGCAAGAACTGCTGACGTTCACAATTATTGGACTGTCAACGGGGGCTATCTACGCCGTCGTTGCCAGTGGCCTTGTTGTCACTTATACGACTTCGGGTATTTTCAACTTGGCCCACGGCGCCACAGGAATGTTGGCGGCTTTTACCTATTGGCAGTTGCGTTTTGATTGGGATCTACCAGCTCCCATAGCACTGTTCATCACATTGTTTATTCTCTGCCCCTTATTTGGGCTTCTCACCGAACGAATAGTGATGCGCGGACTACAAGGCACAACCGAGGTTGTGCGTTTATCGGTCACTGTGGCCCTCTTTGCCTTCATGATCGGTCTGGCAAATACGGTGTGGCCCAGTGATGGAAGCCGTGAGGCTTTTCTAAAATTTTTTGAGGGCAACACGGTCCCCATCGGTGGAATAAATGTCAGTTGGCACAAAATCATTACTTTTGGCTGTGCGGTCGTTGTCGCCATCGTATTGCGCTTGTTGCTGTTCCGAACTCGCATGGGTGTGGCGATGCGTGCCGTTGTTGATGATCGATCGCTCACCGAACTTAACGGAGGGCGTCCGAATCGGGTAGCAATGTTTGCCTGGGCTCTGAGTGCAATGTTGGCCGGTTTAGCTGGCATCTTGTTAGCTGGCGAACAACAACTAAATATTGAACCCCTCGTCCTGTTAGTCATCAATGCTTATGCCGCAGCCATCATCGGAGGCCTCAAAAGTCTCCCCCGCACCTTTGCGGGGGCTGCAGTCTTGGGATTGCTAGATGCCTACTATCTGCAGTTCTCCGATAACTCATGGTTTCCACAATCGTTCATGGGATTTGGATTATCAGGTATTCGTGCTTCAATCCCGACCATCGTTCTTTTCGTCGCCCTCCTGGTTCGTCCGCAGTCGCGGTTGCGAGCGGGGACAGTGCGATTTCGCGAAGAGAATAAAGTGCCCAGTTGGAACACCGCTGTCCTCGGTGCAGTCTCCTTGATCGTCGTCGTCGTCGGCATTTCGGGCATGCTCACGCGTTCGAACACGCTGTTTCTACTCAATGGCTTCACTTTGGCTATCGTCGCCCTCTCACTTGTGCCACTCACTGGATATGCCGGACAAATGTCGCTTGCTCCATTGACTTTTGCTGGGCTGGGTGCAGTTGCAATGTCAAAGTTGCCTGGCGATGGCAACCTGCTCACTTTGCTGGCGGCCATCACGATTGTGGCAATTGTTGGAGCCGCTGTAGCTCTCCCAGCGATACGACTCTCGGGTATTTACTTGGCTCTCTCAACAGCCGCCTTCGCTGTATTGGTCACGAAATTAATCTTCAACCAACGCCAGACTTTTATGAGTGGCAATATCTCCGTACCGATTCTTGACATTCCGTTTATTGATATCAACTCCCCCCGGGGTCGATTGATCCTCAGTGCCACTGCTTTTTCACTGCTCGGCCTTGGCGTCATTGCACTTCGACGAAGTCGCTTGGGACGCCGCTTGATCGCTCTCAAAGATTCCCCCGTAGCAGCCGCAACCCTCGGTATGAATCTGACTCAAACCAAATTGGCAGCATTCGCTATTTCTGCGGGGATCGCCGCATGCGCAGGTGCCCTCGCTGGCGACAAGGTCAGTCCCCAACAATATGACTTCACGCAAAGTTTACCGATTGTGTTGTTGGCCGTTGTCGGCGGAGTGGGCACAGTCGGGGGCGCGCTCTTCGGTGGTCTATTACTGGGTGGCAACGCAGTTCTCGCCAACGCCGTACCGAGCCTGAAGAACATCACCAAGATCATGCCCGGACTGACTGGAATTACTTTGGGTCGCAATCCAAATGGTGCTACCTCTCAGATTTCTGAGAAATTCAGACCACTGCTCAATCGTTGGGGAATTATTTCTTTCTCGGCTCTCGGAGGCGTGGGAATTTGGGCTCTTGATGCCTCACGGATCATCTCTCATTGGGCATTTTTCATCGGTGGCGTGTTTTGGTTTTTAGCGGTCATGCCGAATCTCATCGCCATCGTCGATGGAACCTCTCCGCGTCGTTGGTGGGCTGGGGCGATAGCTCTGACTGGCTTGGCCGTCTCCCTTGGTGTCGACTGGGATCAGGCAGTTGACTCAACGGGCAAGCGTTTATTATCGCTGATCTTATTGGTCGCGATCTTCGGCGTCGGTACTCAACGCGTTGCAGAGAATGCCCCAAGAATCCATCACTCATCACCCGATCTATTGGGCCTAGATGTGGCGCTCACGCCTGATGAGTTGGACAATGTCGAACGCGAATTAGGGGTGACTATCTAATGGCGCTTCTTGAAATTCGCGAGGTCATGGTTCGCTTTGGTGGAGTGATGGCCGTGGGAGGTGTTGACCTTGATGTTCAAGCGGGAGAGATCACAGGGCTGATTGGCCCCAACGGTGCCGGCAAAACAACCCTCTTCAATGTCATCAGTGGAATGCAAGATCCCACCGCTGGGATGATCAGTGTCAATGGTGTGGACATCAGTCATGAGAGTCCACACCGTCGGGCCAAGCGTGGCTTAGCCAGAACTTTTCAGCGACTTGAACTTTTTGCCTCGCTGACGGTTCGCGACAATGTGCGTGTTGCCGCTGAACTTGCCTCATTAACAAATATTGATTCGACAGTCGATCGCTTGCTAGAAAAAGTTGGCGTATCTCATCTCGCAGATAAAACTGCTGGCGAGCTGCCAACTGGTTCAGCCCGCTTGGTAGAAATAGCGCGCGCATTAGCGACTGGACCAGAACTTCTATTACTTGATGAGCCAGCCTCAGGTCTTGATGAGAGCGAAAGCGATCGCCTGGGAACACTTCTGCGCGAACTAACTGAGGATGGTCTCGGAGTATTACTTGTTGAACATGACATGAGTTTGGTGATGCGCGTGTGTGACTCCATCTACGTCTTAGATCTCGGCATGATCATCGCTCACGGCACCCCTGAATACATTCAACATGATCCCCAAGTTTTGCAGGCCTACCTCGGAGCGCCGTCGTGAGCACACCAATTCTTGAACTGCGAAATATACGCGCTTCGTACGGATCAATTGAGGTATTACACGGTGTGAATCTGACAGTGGGTCGCGGTGAAGTCGTGGCTCTACTCGGACCTAATGGAGCCGGAAAAAGCACACTGATCAAAGTAGCTAGCGGAATATTGCGACCATCAGCCGGACAATTGGTGATCGCAGGTCGCGATGCCACTGGTGCTTCAGCAAATGCTCTTGCTCGGGCAGGACTTTGCACGATCCCTGAAGGTCGAGGCATCTTTCCAAACTTGACTGTCCGAGAAAACTTATTGATGGCTACTTACAGCGGTCATAAGTTGTCCGACATTGAACAAAGTACCTACGCCCGCTTCCCACGTTTGGCAGAGCGGCGTTCACAGTTGGCTGGAACAATGTCAGGTGGAGAACAGCAGATGTTGTCTTTGGCTCGCGCTCTGGCAACTGATCCTGTGATTCTGTTACTGGATGAATTGTCGATGGGTCTGGCACCCCTGATTGTTTCTGAGCTATATCAGCAAGTGGCAGCGATTGCCGCCGAAGGTGTTTCCGTGCTGGTAGTTGAACAATTTGCGCGAACCGTCCTCGGAGTAGCTGACCAAGCAGTGTTGTTGGCTCATGGCAAGGTCCAAGCATTCGGCAAGGCCTCTGAAATCGGCGAAGATGTATTAGCCAGTGCTTATTTAGGCTCTTAGTTTTATTGATCAGTACCAATGCCCCAGATACCTAGAATAGAAAAGGAAACAAAATGAACGAAGATCGCATTCAAACCTTTACCGAAGAAATCGGCGAGTTGAAGTTGCGTGGGGCTCGCGCGGACAGAGAGCATTGGCTTCTCGTGCTCGGAGTTGTGGGCCTCGTTTCCGGCGTAGGCATGGCTATCTTCGGTGGTTTCCAGGCCAGCGGTTCAGCCATTCTCGGCGATCAGATTGCATTTTTAGCAACCGGAACCTTAATCGGTTTAGCACTAGTCATCGCAGGGACAGCGCTCTTCGTGCGTTACTCGCTGGCCCGTTTTATGCGCTTTTGGCTAGTGCGTTTAGTTCACGAGCATCGCAGTGAAACTGATCGCCTGATCAGTGCTCTCAAAGATATTGAAAGCAAATTGCAACAATAATTAATTGATCGCCGACGGAGTCACTGTCCGCGAACGATAGGTACCTCCACCAGTGGCGCTTGTATCTTTATTCAGGCGCTTTGAGAGATGCATACCTTCGAGCACAAACTCAACCGCTGCCGCCAAACTTGCGGCACTGTCATCGCCGTCAATCAATGAATCAACAATCGGGCGCAAGGCTGGAATATTGCCCAACAACATGGCCTGCTCTTCGGACCCGACATCTTCACCAGTATGTACCACGGCGCCTTCTTCAAAACTCGCCAACACTGCCCGAGTCAATTCAGGGCTGACAACTTCACGAAAGACGGTTAGTACCGAAGCTCTAATCAGGTCGCGTAATACTTGACCTTCACGGCCTTCTTCAAGAGCTTCAATCTCAATCTTGCCACCAGTCGAAGCAGCAAACGCTTCAAGATCGCACACTCGCGGAACCACGTTCGTTTCACCCAAACGCAAACCCCGGCGCAGCGCATTCGCTGACATCACTTCGTAGTTGCTGACACTCAACCGCACGCTGACACCACTACGCTGATTCACCTGACTGCTGCTGCGGGCCAACTGACTAAAGGTTGCTACAACACGTTCCATATAGGCAGGAACAGTGACCGTGACATTGCCGACACTAGGTGGGCGGGCTTCTTGGCGCACGATCTGCACTTCAGTGTCCGTCTCAAGTGGGTAGTGAGTACGGATCTGGCTTCCGAAACGGTCTTTGAGCGGGGTGATGATTCGCCCACGATTCGTGTAATCCTCAGGGTTGGCAGATGCCACTAGTAACACATCAATAGGTAAGCGAATTTTGTAACCGCGCACTTGAACATCTCGCTCTTCAAGAATGTTCAATAAGCCAACTTGGATTCGTTCAGATAAATCGGGGAGTTCGTTGATCGCGAAGATTCCCCGGTTGGTACGCGGCACCAGACCGTAGTGGAGTGTTAATTCGTCACTGAGGTAACGACCCTCGGCGACCTTGATCGGGTCCACCTCACCGATGAGGTCGGCGATTGAAGTATCCGGAGTAGCCAACTTTTCGCCGTAGCGAAGATCACGATGAACCCACGAAATCGGGGCATCGTCGCCGAGCTCTTCAACCAAATCGCGAGCATGTTTGGAGACCGGGTTATACGGATCATCATTAATCTCACTACCGGCAATGATCGGCATCCACTCATCAAGCAAGCCCGTCAGACTGCGAATGATACGCGTCTTAGCTTGACCCCGCTCTCCCAAAAAGATCACGTCATGGCCAGCTAAAATGGCGTTCTCTAACTGCGGCATCACCGTGTCCTCGTAACCCAGCACGCCCTCAAATAGAGGTTGCTTAGCCATGATTTTGGTGACCGCGTTGAGACGGATCTCCTCTTTGATAGGACGTGAGATCCAACCCGAAGATTTGAGTTGGCTAATAGTCGCCGATGAGGGGGCAGGAGTAGAAGACATATCCTGAGAGTAATACGCCGAGCTTCCAAAGGGCATGGTGGAGCACTTCGTCCACTACCGTTTGCTAGGTGAGTGCTCATCAAAATGCCAGCCAGTGGACCGCCCTCGACTTGACTGGGCAATGGAGAGTGACCAAAGCCACCGATGATTCATTGAGAACGAGTGTGGGGCTTGACACGGATGACACCGAGTGGCCGCTCATTGCTGTTCCGGGTCATTGGCAGTCCCACAGCATGTTTAGCGATGAAAGCGGTCCTCTTTTATACCGCAAGGATTTTGAGTTGAAAAAGCCAGAAGATGGGGAGCGTAACTTTGTCGTGCTTGATGGACTGTTCTATCAAGGCGATGTGTGGCTTGATGGGGCCTATCTCGGTGATCCAGAGGGTTATTTTGTTCCCCACGCGTATGACATCACCGCACTGGCCGACCTTGACACTGAACATGTCTTGGCAATTGGCGCAACCTGTGCACCACAGCGCGATAAAAAAGCAAAACGCAATATCACTGGCGTGTTTCAACATTGGGATTGCATCAATCCCAGTTTTAATCCTGGCGGTATTTGGCGCGGGGTGCGAATTGAGCGCACTGGTCCCGTGCGCATTGATGCCTTACGAGTTTTATGTCGCGACGCCAGCGAGGCTCGTGCCAATCTTCGGCTCACGGTACGCCTTGACAGCAACGGTGAGGCCCCCATTCGCATTCTCACTTTTGTTGATGACAAGGTCGTTGATGAGCAGGAAAAGTCGGTGGCATTGGGTCTCAATACTCTTGACTGGGATATCGACATTGATGATCCGGCCTTGTGGTGGCCGTGGTCATTAGGCCCCCAGAATCTCACCGACATTCGGATTGAAGTGATCTGCGATGGACAACTCAGCCATAGCGCTACTCGTCGCACTGGACTACGCGAAGTTGCGGTTCATGATTGGATTTATTCAGTCAATGGAGAGCGCTTATTTCTCAAAGGCGCGAATATGGCTCCGACCCAAGCCATGCTCGGTCAAGCAACAACCGAGGAACTTCGTCGCGATGTTGAGTTAGCGCGCGATGCTGGTCTTGACTTGATACGCATCCATGGGCATATCTCACGGCCCGAGTTATACGACGCTGCCGATGAATTAGGAATGCTGGTATGGCAGGACTTCCCGTTGCAATGGGGTTATGCCCGACACATTCGTAAACAAGCAGTTCGTCAGGCCGAAGAAGCCGTCAATCTTCTCGGTCACCATCCATCAATCATCGTCTGGTGCGCACATAATGAGCCATTCACATGGGATCTTGGTCAAGGGCAACCATTTGACTTAAAAAAATTCGCCTTACCTTTTATTGCTGGTCATCAACTTCCGTCCTGGAATAGAAGTGTGCTGGATCGGTGGATTAAGCGGGCTTTTGAAAAAGCAGATGTGACGCGTCCAGTTATCGCCCATAGTGGCGTTCTCCCCCACCTCCCATTGCTCAATGGCGCCGATACACATTTCTATTTCGGTTGGTATCACGGCAACGAAAGAGACTTGCCCGGTCTGGCAACAAAGTTGCCGAGTTTGGTGCGTTTTGTCAGTGAGTTTGGTGCGCAGGCGATTCCTGAATCGGCGGACTTCATTGACACGGCACTTTGGCCAGACCTTGATTGGAAACATTTAGAGTTAGAGCACGGTTTGCAGTACAGCATTTTCGAACAGCATGTACCTCCGAGGGCTTTCGCATCATTTGATGAATGGCGTCTAGCTACTCAGATCTATCAATCAGATGTCATCAAATATCACATTGAAACTTTGCGTCGCCTGAAATATCGACCGACGGGGGGATTCTGTATGTTCCTTTTGAACGATGCGATGCCCATGGTTTCGTGGAGCGTGCTTGATCATCAACGAGTGCCCAAACTCGCTTATACGACTCTCGCTGAGGCCTGCCGCCAAGTCATCATCACCGCCGATCGGCTTCCCATAGCAATGCATCCAGGCGAGGAAATACGAATTGCTGTTCACGCTGTCAGTGATCTTCGTGAAGATCTAAAAGATGCCATTGTTAGCGCAACACTTGAAGTGGCTGGAGTCCCGCAAGTCTGGCGATGGGAGGGCGATATCGCCGGCGATGATTGCTCGTTGGTCGGCCACATCACAATCACCGCGCCTTTTGCGGAGGGTCCACTTGTCCTAGACCTGACTCTGGAATGTGGCGAGGTAGTGGCGACAAATCGTTATTACAGCGAAGTCGTTGCACGAACCTAAGTCTTGGGCCAACTACCCCCCGCATACAGGGTGGTTTCGCGCCCTAGTTTTAGGTTCGGGAGATTTCTTTACGATTCTTCAATTTGGACTGGCGATAGTCCTTATTCATCAGGGCAATCACATCAATTGAAATTTCTTTCGGACACGCTGCTTCGCACTCCCCATGATTGGTGCATGATCCGAAATACTCGTCCATTGTTTCCACCATCGCCTCGGTGCGCTTGAAACGTTCTGCTTGGCCTTGGGGCAACAAGTTCAAGTGCGCAATCTTGGCACCTGTAAATAAGTTCGCTGCTCCATTGGGACAGGCTGCGACGCAGGCACCGCAGCCAATGCATTGAGATGCGTCCATGGCTGCATCAGCCACAGTTTTAGGAATCGGAATCAAGTTCGCATCCGGTGCACCACCAGTCGGAGCAGTGATAAATCCACCCGATTCAATAATCCGATCGAAAGCCGAACGATCAACCATTAAGTCCTTGATGATCGGGAAGGCTGAGGCCCGCCATGGTTCAATGACAATCTCATCACCGCTCTTGAACTTACGCATATGCAACTGACAAGTTGCCGTACTGCGCTCGGGCCCATGAGCCTGACCATTGATCATCAATGAACAGGTCCCACAGATACCTTCGCGGCAATCATGGTCGAAGACCACTGGGAGTTTGTTTTCGCCAATGAGACCTTCATTCAAAACATCGAGCATTTCTAGGAAAGATGCCTCATCGCTGATCTCATCCATCACATAGTTTTCGAAATGACCAGAGTCCGTTGGTCCTGACTGACGCCAGATCTTTAGTTTGAGATTCTTTAAGTGGTTGCTCACTTGTAACTCCGTGTCGCTAGGTGAATTGCTTCAAAATTGAGTTCTTCAGAGTGACGAACTGACTTCGTCGGATCGCCTGTCCATTCCCATGCAGCAACGTGAGCGAAGTCTTCGTCGTTACGGAGAGCTTCACCTTCATCGGTTTGGTACTCGGCGCGGAAGTGACCGCCACAACTCTCTTCACGTTCAAGGGCGTCACGGCACATCAACATTCCTAACTGGAAGAAATCATCTACTCGTCCAGCTTTTTCTAAGGTCTGATTCATACTTTCAGCATCACCTGTAACGCGCAGGTCTTTCTGGAATTCCTCGTACAAGGCAGGCAGTTCAGACAATGCTTTTTCAAGACCTTGTTGGGTGCGTTCCATGCCGCAGTAATCCCAAATGATGCGGCCCACTTCACGATGGAAGTAGTCAGGTGATCGCGAGCCTTTGATATCAACATAACCCTGATAACGAGCGGCGGCAGCCAACTCTGCTTCTTTGAAAGCAGGGTGATCTGTTCCGGGAATCGGCTTATTCAACATCGGCGCCAGATAGTTGCCAATGGTGTATGGCAAAACGAAGTAGCCATCAGCCAAACCTTGCATCAACGCCGAAGCACCTAAGCGGTTCGCGCCATGATCAGAGAAGTTGGCCTCGCCAGCGGCATAGAGACCAGGAATATTGGTCATCAGTTCATAGTCCACCCACAAACCACCCATTGTGTAATGAGTGGCGGGATAGATACGCATTGGCACGTCGTAAGGATTCTCGCCAGCGATGCGCTCATACATCTGGAATAAGTTTCCATAACGCTCTTCAACAACGTCTTTGCCGAGACGATTGACTGCGTCACTGAAATCGAGGTACACACCATTTTTCAGTGGACCCACACCGAGACCAGCGTCAACAGCACGCTTAGCGGCGCGCGAGGAGACGTCACGTGGAGCCAAGTTTCCATAACTCGGATACAAACGCTCAAGAATGTAATCGCGTTCGGCTTCAGGCACTTGATCAGCAGAACGAGACTCGTCAGCATTCGTCGGAACCCAAACTCGTCCATCATTACGCAACGATTCTGACATCAGCGTCAACTTGGATTGGGTTGGATCACTCTGTGGAATGCAGGTCGGGTGAATCTGTGTATAACAAGGATTCGCGAATGCTGCACCTTTGCGGTGGGCTCGCCATGCGGCCGTCACGTTACAAGCCATTGCATTTGTCGACAGGTAGAAGACGTTTCCATATCCGCCCGTGGCCATCACGACTGCGTGGGCCGCATGCGAAACCACTTCACCGTTCACTAAGTCGCGAGTGACGATTCCCGCACAGCGATCATCAACCGTCACAACATCGACAAGTTCAGTGCGGTTAAACATGCGCACATTTCCGAGACCAATCTGGCGCGCCAGTTGCTGATAAGCGCCCAACAACAACTGCTGTCCTGTCTGACCACGAGCATAAAAAGTACGACTGACTTGCGCTCCACCAAATGATCGATTATCCAACAAGCCGCCGTATTCACGAGCAAAAGGAACCCCTTGGGCAACCATCTGATCAATAATGTTCACAGACACTTCAGCGAGTCGATGAACATTACTTTCGCGAGAACGGAAATCTCCACCCTTAATTGTGTCGTAGAACAAACGGTGCACACTGTCGCCATCACCCTGATAATTCTTAGCGGCGTTGATTCCACCCTGCGCCGCAATGCTGTGTGCACGGCGCGGCGAATCATGAAATGTAAAGACGTCGACCTGATAACCGAGTTCGGCCATCGTGGCTGCCGCTGATGCACCGGCAAGGCCTGTGCCGACAACTATGACTTTGAACTTTCGCTTGTTACCAGGCGCAACCAACTTGGCATCTTCTTTGTAAGTTGCCCATTTGTCGCCAATGGCACCAGCAGGAATTTTGGAATTGAATGTGATTGTCATGTGAGTATCTCCTAGTAATTCCGAACAAGTACCCGTCAGCCGACAACGCCAGCGAGAACGGCAATGGGGAACGAAACGTTGCCAACGACGATGATCGTGGCAAATGAGGTAGCAACAGCGCGACGCCATTTATTAAAACGTGGATTGTTCCAACCAAGCGATTGGAACAAGCTCCAAACTCCGTGGAACAAGTGAGTACCAAGTGCGATATTGGCTAATACATAAAAAATTGCGACGGGAACTCTGTTCAGGCTGAAAGCAACTGCGCCGTACACATCCTTCAGGCCCTCAGCATCTTTTGTCCCGACGTATGAGTTCACCGAACCGGCGCCGAAGGTGAGATCGAGAAGATGCCAAATGACAAATAGGAGGACGATGATGCCGGTGTAACGCATCGTGCGACTGGCAAAACTTGCGACCTGATAATCGCGCTCACTTTGATACTTCACTGGGCGGGCATGGCGATTGATCACCGTCAGCGTGTAGGCAGCATGAATGTGCAATAGTGCCATCGTTGCAAGGCCGCCACGCATTAACCACAAGGCGTATTTCTCAGGAAGAATTGGATACAGCAAGCGCTCAAGAAAATGCGCGTAGTGGTTGAGGTCTTGCGCACCAAAATACATTTTGAGATTGCCGATCATATGGAATAGCACGAAACCCAAAAGACCAATGCCAGTAATGGCCATCACATACTTTTTGCCCACGGCTGTGCTGTAGAGGTCAATCAAAAACGGCCGCCGGCGGCGAGTCGCTCGGTCAATTGCGGTGCCGGAGACCGGACCCCTCTTCATCGTTGTTTGCGCCATGACGATCTGCGCCTTTCAGAACTGAGACGGTCCATCAGATGATGAACTCAATCAAACGCTACTCCTCTCACCCTCTCACCCTGAAGTACGCCCTACCCAAATTCTCTGTAAAGCCAACCGTCACATGAGTTCTTTGCGGAGATCTGAGAAATATTCCACAATTTTCTCCCAGAATCCCCCGTGGTGTCGCTGATAACCCTCAGGATTATCTACAATCGTTACGCCCGTGGTGGGTGGCCAACCGGGCCGCCCCCGAATGTCCCAAGGAGTTACTAGTGTTCTCACTTTTTGCCGCAGAAGGCGGATGGCAGTCATTTACTCTTAAAGGTGGCGAATGGGCCGTGTTGTGGTTATCCGCAGCATCAGCGCTCATGGCCCTCGGAGTTGGATTCTTCCTCGTCCGTAAAGTCCTCGCTGAGGATCAAGGTTCACCAAAGATGCGTGAAATCGCCAAAGCGATTCAGGATGGTGCTCTTACCTACCTCAAGCGTCAATTCAAGACCATTGCAGTGATCTTGGTGCCCTTGGCAGTCATCGTCTTTGTGACATCGACCAAGATCATCAAGCCCAATGGTTCGGTCGCCCTATCCTTTGGCCAAGCTGGATTGTGGCGCACCATCGCCTTCATCTTGGGCTGTGGCGCCTCAGGTCTCACGGGTTACATCGGTATGACCTTGGCAACTCAAGGCAACGTTCGTACTGCCGCCGCCGCTCTCAGTGGCAGCATGCCCCGAGCCCTCACGGTGGCCTTTCGCACCGGTGGCGTGGCTGGTATGTTCACCGTCGGTCTCGGTCTGCTCGGTGCCACTGGCATCATCATGGCTTTCCAGAACACTTCGTCTGTGATCCTCATCGGCTTCGGCTTCGGTGGTTCACTTTTGGCTTTGTTCTTGCGAGTTGGTGGCGGAATCTTCACCAAGGCCGCCGACGTTGGCGCCGACTTGGTAGGAAAGGTTGAAGCCGGAATTCCCGAGGACGACCCGCGTAACCCAGCCACAATCGCCGACAATGTGGGAGACAACGTAGGTGACTGCGCTGGCATGGCTGCTGACCTCTTCGAGAGTTACGAAGTCACCTTGGTGGCCTCGATCATCCTCGGTGTGGCCGCTTTCAACTCCATCGGTCTCAACCCGGCCCTCGGTTTAGTGTTCCCCTTGGCCTGCCGTGCCATCGGTGTGATCGCCTCAATCTTCGGCGTGTTTGCTGTCAAGGCCAAAGACGATGAAACCGATGCCTTGAAGCCAATCAACCGTGGTTTCTTAGTGGCCGGCGTGATCACTTTGCTCGGAACTCTGGCTCTCTCATTGACTTACGTCGGTAACGATAAGGGTGTACTTGACAGCGAAGGAAAAGTTCGACTCTTGAGTGGCGCCGGATGGCGCGTCTTTGGTGCTGTGGCAATTGGTTTGATCCTGGCGCAGTTAGTCAGTCGTCTGACCGAGTACTACACCAGCACGCATTACCGTCCAGTCCAGGAAATCGCCGAATCATCACAAACTGGTCCCGCCACTGTTGTTTTGTCGGGTACCGCCTACGGACTTGAGAGTTCGGTATACGCCGTTATCGCCATCGCTATCGCCATTGGCGCAGCGATCGGTCTTGGTGGCGGAAACCTCACTTTCAGTTTCTACCTCGTCGCCTTGTGCGGCATGGGAATGTTGGCCACTACTGGTGTCATTGTTTCTGAAGACACCTTTGGTCCAGTCAGCGACAATGCTGCTGGAATCGCTGAAATGTCCGGCGAATTCCACGGTGAGCCAGCAAAGATCATGGTTGCTCTTGACGCTGTCGGCAACACCACCAAGGCAGTGACCAAAGGATTTGCCATCGGTTCTGCTGTTATCGCTGCCGTGGCTTTGTTTGCTTCATACATTGAGACAGCTGGCGCGAACCTCAAGGACAGTTTGGGAGAACCTCTCGTTGACGGAGTCACAAACCTTGCCGACGGCGTGTTCAAACTGCCTGAGTTGGCAATCAACGTGGCCGAGCCCAAGGTATTCATCGGTTTGCTGCTCGGTGGATCCATTCCGTTCTTGTTCTCGGCATTGGCAATTCGCGCCGTTGGTCGCACCGCCGGAGTTGTTGTGCAAGAAGTGCGTAATCAGTTTGCTGATGGCGGCATCATGGCCGGCACCAAACAGCCTGACTACGGCCCAGTGATTGACATCTGCACCAAGGCGTCTTTACGCGAACTCACCACGCCAGCTCTGTTGGCAGTGCTGGCTCCCGTTGTGGTCGGCTTCGGCATTGACTGGAAAGCCCTCGGCGCATTCTTGGCCGCAGTCATCTTGGTTGGTCAGTTGATGGCCAACTACCTCAGCAATGCTGGTGGTGCTTGGGATAACGCCAAGAAATACATCGAAGACGGCAAGTACGGTGGCAAAGGCAGCGAATCCCATAAGGCTGCCGTCATTGGTGACACTGTCGGCGATCCGTTCAAGGACACTGCTGGTCCGGCGTTGAACCCGCTGATCAAAGTTATGAACTTGGTTTCCTTGCTGATTCTTCCTGCAATTATCACGCAAGCAGACAGTGGTTCGCGTTACGTCATCGCCGGAGTAGCACTCGTGATCATCATCGGATCGCTGATCTTCTCAGGTCGTCGTACTGACGGCATCGCTGCTCTCAGCAAAGAGACAGTTGCTGCTCACTGACGAGTTGTATTCATAGAACTGCAAAAGAGGCGCCCGCAAGGGCGCCTCTTTTGTTTCGGTGCAGACGTTGCAACACCACGAACAACTAAGGTCATCACATGCTCGCATTGTTTGATATTGAATCGTGGCTCGACAAAGGCGGGCTCGTTCTTTTGGCCGCCATCGTGTTTGCCGAATCGGGATTGCTGATTGGTTTTTTTCTGCCTGGTGATTCGTTGCTTTTTATCGCTGGCTTTCTTTCATCAACCGCCGGAGGTAATGTTCTCCCTGCTCTGCCAATAGTTGCTCTCGTCACTTTTGTTGCAGCTGTAACCGGCGACCAGGTTGGTTACCTCTTTGGGCGCAAGGTCGGTCCAAGTTTGTTTGATCGGCCGCAAAGCCGGCTCTTCAATCCGAAGAATATTGAGAAAGCCCACGCATTTTTTGAAAAGCATGGTTCGAAGACCGTTGTGATGGCACGATTTGTTCCAATCGTGCGAACATTTGCTCCGATCGTTGCTGGTGTTGGAAAAATGAACTACCGCACCTTCGTGATCTACAACATCGTCGGTGGAGCCTTGTGGGGTATCGGAATCACAACTCTTGGCTACTTCTTAGGTGAGGTGTCTTGGATTGAAAGCAATATTGAAATCGCACTGATTTTGATCGTCATTATCTCGGTACTTCCCATGGCGATTGAAATTTGGCGCCATCGTCGTTCCGCCCAGTCATAAGCCGGATTTTCGCTGGCAGACTAAGAACCTATGAACACTAACGCCGTTCGCTATCTCAGTCTTGAATGGATTGATGCCCTCACCCAAGCAGTTTCATCGAACCAAGCCATTGCCTTACTCGCCTGCGAACACAACATCGGTATTACACAAACTGTCACTGGTGGTCCTGAAGGCGATGTCACATATCACTTGCAGGTCGGCGATGGACACGCCACATTTGGTGCTGGCGCAGCCGAGCCAGAAGATGTGCGTTTCGAACAGGACTGGGAAACAGCAACCGCCGTCGCCACCGACAAACTCAACGCCCAACAGGCCTTCATCACGGGTCGCATTCGTCTGTACGGCGATCAGGAAAAGTTGCTCGCCAATACCCCCGTGTTCGCCGCATTAGATGCAGTATTCGGCGCAGTGCGCACGTTCACCGAGTACCGCTGACTTCCCCGCTCAGCGCAAAGATGGAACGCGCA
>ERZ889217.775-NODE-775-length-18130-cov-6.827441_pt1 | contig 18130 bp, 15 predicted proteins | sample MGYA00521098_ERZ889217 | MGnify/ENA primary metagenome ERZ889217 (study PRJEB32303, sample SAMEA104408613) | aquatic metagenome | biome: Brackish water; feature: Pelagic; material: water | place: Baltic Sea | collected 2014-06-10T22:04:00 | depth 2,362 m ... | reverse complement strand
GTTCTCGAGAATGTTGCGCTTGCACCGCGCGTAGCCCTCGATCTGACTCCACGTGCCGCCGATCGTCGTGCGAAGGATCTTCTCAAGTCACTCGGGCTTGCAGAGAAGGCGCGCGAGTATCCAGATAAGCTCTCCGGCGGTCAGCAGCAGCGCGTCGCCATTGCTCGTGCGCTTGCGACGGAGCCAAAGGTGCTCCTCCTTGACGAGATCACGAGCGCACTCGACCCGGTACTGGTTGCTGAAGTGCTCGAAACCCTTCGCTCACTCGCGGAGAGTGGCATGACGATGTTGATCGCAACGCATGAGATGGCGTTCGCCGCCGATGTTGCGGATCGCATCTGTTATCTGGAGGGTGGTCGCCTCGTTGAAGAGGGTTCGCCGAAGCGCATCTTCGGTTCGCCACGCGACCCGCGCACGAAAGAGTTCTTGCGTCGCGTCAGATCAATCAGCGGCGGACGTCGAGGACCTGGCCGGTAAGGCCAGAGGCGACAAGTCGAAGTGTGGCAGCGGCCACCTCCTCAGGTGTCAAGAGTGCTGCGTGATCTTCGTTCGGAAATGCGGTCTGGCGCATCGGCGTGTTCGCCCGCTCCGGTGCAACCGCATTGACGCGAATTGATGCGCCAATCCACTCGTCTGCGAGTGCTTGCGTCAAGTTAACGATCGCCGCCTTCGTTGCGCTATAGACCGCATACTCCGCTCGTCCTTTCGTGAACGAGCTTGAGGTGAAGAGCGTGAGTGACCCGCGGCTCGCCGTGAGGTGCGCATGCGCAGCGCGAGCCAAGTAGACACTCGCCGCAAGATTCACCGCCAGCGTCTCTTCAATGACGCTCGCCTCTTGGCTGGCGAGGTCACCCTTATGGAGGACGCCTGCGGTGACGATCAGGTCATCAATGCCGCCAAGGTTTCCCGCAGCTGAGGTGAGTGCCGCTTCGGCTCCGCTCGCGGTGGTGACATCGGCGTCGCTACTCCTCCCTACCGCGTACACGCGCGCGCCAACTCCTGTGAGCTCCGCGGCGATCGCCGCGCCAATCCCAGACGTCCCGCCTATTACCGCGACCCGTCGCCCGCTCCAGTACTTCTGGTTCCCTTCGGGGCTGGTTGCCTTTTCTGGCGGGATGGACTGCAGCTGAATCAGACGATCGGCGAGCACGTGGTCAATCCGCGTCGTGATCTTGATGTTCTCCTCGGCGCCATCAACATGCAGGAGGCGTGCGCCCGGAACATTGCGCAGGACGAGCGTGCAATCGTCCGTCGCTTGGGAGCCCTCCGGCGCTTTCGCGTACGCCGTTCGGAGAATCCCAACAATGAACCCCTGTGGTGTCTGGCCGCGTCGGTAGAGGCTGCGGTTCGGAATATCGGTGATCTTCTCGCCGTCAACAATGACGAGCGTGTCTGGCGTGGGGATGGTGGTATCCACGGCATCCGCGCGGCCAGCAACAAGTGGCGCGATCACGCGCTCTACAACCTCGCGCGAAAGGAGGGGGCGTACCGCGTCGTGTATGAGAACGATGTCGTCGTCAGACGCGTTGAGCGCGTCGAGTGCGGCGCGGGTGGATTCGTTGCGACTGCTCCCGCCAGGGACCACGGAGACGTTGATCCCCTCAAGGCCCTTGAGGCCGTCTTTCGTCTCTTGCAACCAGTCGGGGTTGGCGGCAACAACGATCTGATCGAACGGCCCGCCAGAGGCGAGCGCCACCACGCTCCGCCGCAGGACGCTCTCCCCTGCGAGGCGAATGAACTGCTTCGGAATCTGGTCGCCGAATCGCTGACCAGAGCCGCCTGCGAGGATGATCCCAAACTGCTTCACGCGGAGCAGCATACCCCCGCGCGCAGGGGGCCCGCTCTTACTGGCGGGTTGCGGTTGGTGGGATGCGGATCGGCTCGCCGCGGAGGGCGGGAAGGGCAACGCCGGAAACGAACCGCTCTGTTGCGCGTCCATCCATCACGTCAAAGGAGGCGGCGGCGAAGGCACGCACCCGCTGCAGATCAAACTGCTTCGCCTGAATCCAGCGCGCGAGCTGCTCGGTCTCCTCCATCACCGGCCCTGGGACACCAGTGCGATAGTCAAAGAAGAAACCGCGCTCGCGCTCATACGCCGCAAGGTCTGGGGCGAGGAAGGCCATCGGTCGATTGAGTAGTGCGTACTCGAAGATGATGCTGGAGTAATCGCTCACCAGAATGTCGCCGGCAAGCATCACCTCATTCACGTCTGGCTCGGCTGACGCGTCCACAACAAAGTCACCAACCTCAGGCGGAATCCGCATCGCGGACTTCACAAATGGGTGGAGGCGCAAGATCAGACGATACTCGCTGCCGAGCGCCCGATACAGCGCGGCGATATCGAGCAGCTCAGGCGCTGCAGCCCCCTTTAGGTCCGCGCCACGGAATGTCGGCGCGTAGAGGATTGTCGTTCTCCCGTCGCGAAGCCCGAGTCGCTCGCGCACCGCGCGCTCTTCCGCGTCTCGTCGCGGCGACGGGAGGAGCGCATCGGTCCGTGGAATCCCAAACGCCGCACTGATCGTTTCCACAGGCTGGCCGAACGCCTCCGCATAGATCGGCGCAATCGAGGCGGACGAAACAAGCGTGAGGTCGTAGTTGGAGTGGATCGGCACCCACTCTAGAAAGGTCTGATCAGCGCCCCACTCAGCCTCTAGGGTGGCGCGACCGAAGCGCTTGAATGCGCCGCAGGCGTGCCAGACCTGGACGATCGTCACGCCGGGACGCTTCTTCACTGGATAAATCGGGAAGAAGTAGTCGTCCACGATCACTAGTCGTGAGGAGGCAACGCGATACGAACACAACGCAATGCGAAAGACCGCCGCGACGAGGCTGATGAGCGGGATCCAGCGGCGCTCCAACGTTGCCTGAACATCAACAAGTATTCGCAGGGCTGGAGCGTGGGACTGCAGCGCACGATGAATCTCCGCGAGGTTCCCCCGCAACTCACCATCGCGATTCGCAGCGATGTAGACCCGCTCCTGGATTGGTCGGAGTCGAGCTGCAGCGGCGCCCGCTCGCGCGGCGAGCACCCGGACGATCGTACGCAGTGGCAGGATGCGACGCAGGCGTAAGCTCAGGGAGTTCAGCATGGCGGGAGTATAGGATGCGAGGGTGAATCAACTTGAACTCACGCTCACGCGACTCGTGCTCGGCCTTGTTGCCTTCGTGGCGCAGCGCTTCGCCCTGAAGAACGAGGTCCTCTTCGCCTCCTCACGCGATCACGTGCTCGGGCCACAACTCGCCGCACTCTCAACGGCGATCCGGGAGGCCGGACCTGAACGTGCACAGCGCGTTGCCCTTGCGCCATACGGCTACGGAATCACCTCGAAAGTCCGATACCTCCTTCACCTCATTGGAGCAACTTGGGCGCTCCATCGCACCAAGATCACGATCATTGATAACGCGTGGCTCCCCGTGCACATCACCGCGCGCAGGAGCGGCAGCCGCGTGTTCCAGGTCTGGCATGCAGAGGGGGCGTACAAGCGATTCGGTCACGCGGCACGGGGTACAAGCACCCTCGCCGATGGCGCGTTGCACGCGCTTATTCATCGCGGGTACGACGCTGCCCTCGTCTCATCTGAAGAAGTTCGACTTGCGTATGCCGAAGCGTTCCAGATGCCAGTGGAGCGCGTCTACGCCGTGGGCCCTCTCCATGGCGCATGGCTTGCGAACGAAGCACGCGTCGCCGCGCGGGCTAACGCGCTTCGCGAGCAGTATCCGGCTCTAGAAGGGCGACGCGTGCTTCTGTACGCTCCCACGTTTCGAGGTCGTGGCGTCAGCCGACGATCCGCACTTGCAATTTCTCCAGATGCGATCGCCGCCGCACTGCCGCCTGACTGGATCGTTCTGATCAAGGCACACCCGCTAGTGCCGATCACGGACACCGCAACGCACCCGTCATGCCTCATCGTTGATCGCAGGACGCCCGTTGAAGACCTCTTCCCTGTTGCAGATGCCCTCTTCACTGACTACTCATCGTCGGTATTCCTCTGGTCGCTGATGGCCCGGCCACTCCTCCTCGCCATTGACGACGTGGCGGAGTACTCGCAGGACCCTGGCCTCTTCGCCGATCTCTCAGCGAGCGACGGGATCGGTCAGCGTGTGAGTAGTGCCGCCGATGTTGCCGCACTTCTTACCGGCGGTAAGACACACGGCGATGCCGCGGCGCGTGAGCGATATCACGCGTTTGCCGAGCGTTATCTCGGACCCCTAGCTGAGCTTGACGGCGCGCCTGCGCGAGCGGCGGCGCTCATTTTGAGCGAGGAGTTACCCGCTCAGCGAAGGAGCGAGCGCCAGTAGAGCGTCGCAAAGCCTGCCGCAAGGACGGCGAGGAGGCCGGCGAGCACAAGCGCCCCACTCGCACCAAGGAGTGAGACGCCAGCACCGGTTGCTAGCCCGCCGATCGGCGTGGAGCCAGCGAAGACGGTGGTGTAGACACTCATCACCCTCCCGCGCAGCGGCGCTGGCGTTGTGGTCTGGATGGAGGCATTCGCGGTCGCCGCCATGGAGATCGCGCCGAACCCGGCGCCGAAGAGTGCGAGTCCCGTCAGTGGCACCGCAACGGTGAGACCACTCCCCGCGGCGGCTCCCGCCGCCACGCTGAACACGCCGAGAAGTGCGCCGCCGATCACAATCAACTTTCTCCGCGGCTCTCGAAGTGCCGCAACCGTCAGCGCGCCAAGGAGTGACCCGAGCCCAACCGCAGCCATCAACCCTCCGAGGCCAGCGGCGCCGATTTGCAGCACCACACGCGAGAGCGGCGGAATGATGACATTGAAGTTCATCGCCACACCAGAGATCACGCCGACCACAAAAACGCAGAGCGCCACGATTGGGGTGCGCTGCACGTAGCGCAGGCCCTCCATCAGGCTCGTCTTCACCGCCTGAACACTGCGTGGGCGTGCACCGCGAGGTGCAGCATGCAACTCCACCTCCCGCATCAGGAGGAGCGCTAGGAGCGTGGCGAGGAAGCTCGCACCGTTCACCGCGAAACATCCAGCCACGCCGATCACACTGATCAAGACGCCGCCGATTGCGGGACCAATGACGCGCGCGCCATTGAACATTGCAGAATTAAAGGCAACGGCACGCCCCACCTCTTCGCGTGGAACCATCTCAGAGAAGAACGACCATCGAATCGGCATGTCGACCGCGTTGACGGTGCCAAGAGCCACTGCGAGCACGATCAAGAGCGGGATCGACATCACGCCGAACGCGACCAGGAGCGCCTGAAGCAGCGCCAGGATCATCAGTGCGGCCTGCGTGCCAATCAGCGCCTGCCGCTTCGGCAGCACGTCTGCGAGGACGCCGCCGAAGAGTCCGAAGATGAGGACGGGGGTGAACTGCGCAGCGGCAACAACACCGAGCCAAACCGGGTCTGGCGTGAGCTCAGTGATCAGCCACGCCTGGGCGATGGATTGCATCCATGTGCCAGCGAGCGAGATAAGTTGGCCACCCCAGAAGAGTCGGTAGTTGCGATGGCGAAATGGCCCACGCCACCGAGTGGCTGCGATCACGTTTGTCGACGCGCTCGACCCTTCGCGCTGCGCGTTGTCTCAGGTCGGCGCAGTGCCGCCACCGCCGCAACAACCGGGAGGGCGAAGATCGCGCCAGGAATTCCCGCCACCAAACCGCCTGCTGTACCAGCAATGAAGACCGTTGCGCCAGAGAGTCGGAGCACCCCGTTGAGAAGTTTCGGTGCGAGTTGTGTTGCAACAAGGAGCCAGCTGACCACAATGACGATCACGCCAATCAGCGTCTGGTCACCGGCGCTCAGCAGTGCGAGGAGGAGTGGTGGAGCCACGGCCGCACCTTGGCCAATCGTTGGGATCGCCATGACGAGACCGCCGAGTGTGCCAGCCAACACCGCGTCCGCGCCAGCGAGCGAGGCTCCGAGTCCAGCGGTGAGACCAAAGGTGAGTCCGAGGAGAAGGTGCCGTCCGATGAAGCGCGCAAGGATCGACTCAAGCACTTGTCGTGACCGATGAATGGATGCGCCGCTGGAGCGCGGCAGGAAGATGTTCAGCACGCTGATGTAGTCAGGGTTTGCCGAGAGGATCACACCGAGTCCAATCGCAAGGATGACCGGCCCGAGTGCCGCCACAGCGCCAGCGGCAATATTCGCAATGTTCGCTTGCACTTCGCCCGCCGCACTGCGGATAAGGGTGAGGGCCTCTGTTGCAATGGGGACGAGATCAATCTGGATTCCAATCGAACGGAGGAGCTCACTCGGGCGGGCGATCAGTTGCCCGATCTCTGCACTCGTTGGCGGCGCTGCTGACACGACCACGCTGAGCGAGGTCGCCAGTGCGAAGACGAGCTCCGCGATGATCACCAGCACAGGGATTGCACCGAGCACCCAGACCAGGACCACGGCGCGACGTCGAGCCATGCCGCGACGCGCGAGCGCGTCGATCGGAGCGTCCGCAAGCGTTGCAAGGAGCCAGCCTGCGATCAGGGCGGCGATTAGGGCGCTCTGCGCGCTCACGAGCGCGGCGATCTGCGCCAGCCCTGCGCCAATAAGGAGCACCGCGGCACTCGCGAGCGCCGCCCATGCGAGCGCCTGGACGATCGGTGGCCATGCGCGCGGACTGCCGAGTGGCGGAAGGTTCATTGGATCAGGCTAGCGCACTCCGGACCACATCTAGAGGGAGTGCGATCGCTTCGGCGCTGTTCACGCCAACCATGCTCTCTGCCGCGATCATCGCATCCAAAATCGCCTCTTCCGTAGCGTCCGCCGTTGCCTCAAAGAGTGGTGAGATGTGCGCGTTGATCAGCATCTCCACACCCTGACTAAACGGCGCGACCGGCTCCAGATCTTCTGGAGGCAGGTTCGCGTTCGCCGTTGAGAAGCTCAGGACCAGATCACCCGATGAGTGTTCTCCCACACCACCAACACGCGCGATCCCCATCACGGCGCGCTGCGCGAGGCGGTCAAGCTGCATCGGAAGTAGTGGTGCATCCGTGGCCACGATCACGATGATGGAGCCTGCGCCGCCGCGCGGATCGTCAGGTGCCGACGCTGGCGGCGTCTCTGTTGGCACGACTGGTGGCGCGACCTTCCACGGGAGCGGGTACTTGGCGGTGTCGAGCACGCCCCCTTCGGCGCCGAGTACGCGTCCAGCAATGGTGAGTCGATGGCGACGACCATGGTTCGCCTGCACAAACACGCCGACGGTGTATCCGCCGAGCTCTGCAGGAAGGGTGCGACTTGATGTGCCGTTGCCACCCTTGAATCCGTGACAGACCATCCCCGTGCCACCTCCCTGGTTGCCACGCGGCACTGGTGCGCCGACAGGGAGTGCGGCGGCGGCATCAAGCGCGGCGCGTGCATGCGCCGCAGTGATGTGAAATCCGTTGATGTCGTTCAGGACGCCATCGAAAGTCTCGCCAACCACTGGGAGACTCCATGCAGGCGCTCCGCATACGTTGTCGAGCGACCAGCGAATCATCTCGTCGTGCACCACGCCAACCGAGTGCGTATTAGTGATGCAGATCGGTGTTGTAAGAAATCCTGATTCACGAATCCACTCAAGGCCCGTCATCTCCCCGTTCCCATTCAGCCGATGTGTTCCAGCGAAGAGCGGATGTCCCATTGACTCCAGTGCCTGCGGCAGGATTGCGGTAACGCCCGTTCGAATCGGTCCTCTTCCGCGCAACAGCTCACCATCGCCCGCAATCAGCGTCTCTGTAGCAACGCGCACGCCACTGACATCGCTGATCGCGTTGCGCGGACCGTGCGGAAAGCGACCGATCGTGATCCCAAGGTCTGAGGCTCGTTCACTCCGTGGCATGGCGTTCTCCTTATCGCTGCGCGCGTTCGGCGGCGTACAGGGTGATCGCCGCGGCAACGCCAAGGTTAAGACTCTCGGCGCGACCGAGCATTGGAATGCTTACCCCTACACGACACGCCGCACGTAGCGCTGGCGAGAGTCCTTCCGCCTCGGTGCCAACGACAATCATTGCGGGGGCGCGGTACGCCACCGCCGCATAGTCCGAAGGGGCATCGCCCGCCGTTGCCACACTCTCGCCGGGCCAGCGCGCGAGAAGTTCACGCGCGTCAGCGTCGCTCAGGCGAAAGATTGGAACCGCAAAGATTGAACCCATCGTGGCGCGAACGCACTCCACGCTGTACGGATCGCAGGTATCGCCAACCAAGATGACGCCGCCCGCCGCCACCGCGTCGGCGCTTCGGATGCAGCTGCCAAGGTTTCCTGGGTCCCGCGGGCCTTCGAGCATCAGCCATCGTGTCGCGGCAGACGGATCAATCTGCTGCACCCCTTGTGTCTCAGCCGCGGGCTCCGCGAATACGCCGAGGAGCGGCTGTGGGTTCCCGCGACCGGTCACCTTTGAGAGGACGTCATTTGAAACGTGGATCACACGCTCCGCGGTGAGCTTGGTCCCTGCGCCATCTGGCCCAACGAGCAGGATGCTGGCGCGCCACCCAACACGAGCCGCCTCCACGAGCGTCCGCTCCCCTTCCGCAATGAAGCGGCGCTGCTCCTTGCGCCCCTTTGGCGTGCGGAGTTCTCGCAACTCCTTGACCAAGGGGTTGCTCACGCTATCTATATGATTCAGCGGCGCGTTTGAGGCGGAGTTCATCGGATCAGGATAGACGCACCCGTCAGCGCGTAGCGTGAGACGGGGGCACTGCGCCGTAGTGACCTGTGGAAGCCTTGAGGCACCCTGGGCGAATGCCCTTTGGGCCAGTACGAGGAGGAGGGGTCAATGGCACAGTCTTCATGGCGACGCACCACCGCAGTTGCGTTGGTCGTCGGGTTGATCGCGGCCGCCTGCGGCGGCTCTGAAAGTTCCGAAAGCCCTGCTGGAGGGCTTACCACCGATCCAGTGACACTCACCGTCCAGATCTACAACGCGGGTGGACAGGCGGAACTTGAGTATCGACAGGCACAGGGGGCCGATTTCACCGCCCTGCACCCGAATGTCACGATCGAGATCGTGCAGAGCAGCGAGTACATCGATGCCCTGCTTCCACAGGTCGTGGCGGGGACCGCGGGTGACGTCCTCTGGACGGATACCGACACCGGCTTCACGCAGTTTGCAGTAGCCGGCGCATTCGAACCGCTTGACAGCTTCATCCAGGCAGATGGGTACGACTTGAGCCCCTATCCAGAGGCGCTCTTGAAGTCGTTCCAGCTCGACGGCTCACAAATGGTGATGCCGAACAGCGTGCTGCCATTTAACTTCGTCTACTACAACAAGGACATCTTCAAGGCGGCAGGCGTCGCTGAACCGACGAGCGATTGGACGATCGCTGAGTTCGTAGATGCCGCGCGCAAAACCACGGACAAGTCAAAAAAGCGCTTTGGCGTCTCGTTGGCTTGGACCGAACAGTACGTCGCATGGATGCGCATGTACGGATGTGAGCTCAGCAACGATGACTCAGCCGCAACGGAGTACACCTACAACGGCGCGGGCTGTGCCGAATCGCTTCAGACACTTGACGACCTGAGCCGAGAAGCTGTGATGAACTGGGAGCCTGGCGCGAAGTTCGGCGGTCTCTCGGCCGCGGATTCCGCAGGTGAGCAGAACTTCTCTGCAGGCAACGTGGCAATGTTGATCTCCGGGACCTGGGAGGCTCCGGCGATCATCGCGAACTCCGCGGGCGCGTTCGAGTGGGATGCGGTCTCAGTCCCCGTTGAGGGGAACGGCAAGATCCAGGGCGCCGCATCCGGATTCGGTGTGTCAGCAAGCTCCCAAAACAAGGCGTGGGCCTGGGAGTACGTGAAGTTCCTCACGGATATTGAGGGGCAGAAGCGCGACGCGATCGCGGGCTACAACAGCTCGCCGATCTCTGTCGTGCTCGATGATGTTTACTGTAAGACAGATCTGCTGCCGCTCAGCAAGTGCGAGATCACCAAGATCGGGAATGCGCACATTGCGCTGGAACCGGCCAAGGGCGAGTGGTCGCCCGGCTTCTGGGACGTTGTGAGTGCTGGATTTGAAGAGGCGTTCACTGCGACAAAACAGTACGACTGGCAGGAGCATCTCGACGCGTTGGTTGAGCAGTCGACCGCCGCGGCACCGCTCCAGTGATCAAGACGTCGCACTGCCTAGACAGCTGAGCGACACACGAAATGCAACGGGTTGATGAGGGGGCGGGCCGGCTTAGCCGGTTCCGCTCCCTCTTCGCTCCGCTCCCCATGCTCCAGCGCGTCGAGGAGCGCTGGTTCTGGTTCTTCATTGCTCCGTTCCTCGCCGGATTTCTACTCTTCGCCTTCGCGCCGCTGATCGCGTCATTTGCACTCTCGTTCATGGATTGGAATCTCCGCGGCACGCCCACCCTTGTTGGTTTCGACAACTACGCGGACCTTGCCGATCTCGACGGAAAGGGGAAGATCGTACTGAAGGCGTTCAGCAACACGGTGATGATCACGGTCATCGCCGTCCCAATACAGCTGATCATTGGACTGACGTTTGCAATGCTCCTCAACCAGAAGGTGAAGGGGATGGCGCTCTTCCGCATGGCCTTCTACCTCCCCACCGTCGTCGCGGGTGTCGCCACCGCCGCTCTCTGGCGCTGGATCCTCGGCTCCGAGGGCCTCGTCAACAAGGCGCTCGACGTAGTCGGCGTCGCAGGCCCTGCCTGGTTCAACGAACCAGAGTCGGTGCGCTGGGGGATTATCTTCATGCTGATCTGGGCCGGCACTGGCGGGATGACGCTGATCTTTCTTGCGGGACTCCAGCAGATCTCCAAGGACATTCTGGAGGCGTGTGAGTGCGACGGCGCTGGACGCTTCCGTCGCTTCTTCTCGATCACGCTGCCACTACTCTCGCCCACACTCTTCTTCAACCTTGTGATCGGGCTGATCGGCGGCCTCTCGCTCTTCACCGAAACCTACGTCGTCTCAAGCGGCGGGGGCGGGCCGGCAAATGAATCAATGTCGGTTGCACTCTTGATCTATCGGCTGCTGATTCGAAACCTCGACTTCGGGTTCGGATCGGCTGTGGCCTGGCTGCTCACCGCGGTCGTCCTGCTGCTTACGATCGTGAACTTTAAGCTCTCAAAGCGATGGGTCTTCTATGACAACTAGTCGCGCACGGACGGTCCCAATGATCTCGCCACGTCGGGTCGCGATCTATGCCGCGCTCACCCTCTTCTCGCTCCTCTTCCTGCTCCCCTTCGTCTGGCAGCTCGGCACGTCACTGAAGACGCCAGCGGAGATCGCAACCGGCACTTTCAACCTCTTCCCAGCGGAGCCGCAGTGGGAGAACTACGCGGAAGTGTTCCGACGAGCACCGATCGCAACCTGGTTCTTCAACTCTGCCTTCATCGCGATCGTCGGTACCCTCGGTGCCACCCTCACCTCGGCCTTCTGCGCGTACGGGTTCGCGGTGTTGCACGCGCGCGGAAGCCGTCTTGCGTTCGGGATGGTGCTTCTCACAATTCTCGTCCCGTACCAGGTGTTGATCATCCCTGAGTACATCGTCTGGGCGAAGCTCGGACTGATCAACACGCCGCTGCCGATCCTCCTCCCGTGGTTCCTTGGAGGAGGTGCATTCAACATCTTTCTGTTGCGTCAGTTCATGCTTGGCCTGCCGCGCGATATGGTCGATGCGGCCCGCGTTGACGGCGCAAACGAGCTGCATATCTTCGTTCGCATCATCCTGCCGATGTGCGCCCCCGCCCTCGCCATCGTCGCCGTCTTCCACTTCATCTACATGTGGAACGACTTCCTCCGCCCGCTCCTCTACCTCCCCGACCCCTCCGCGATGACGCTCCCCGTTGGGCTCTCCGGGTTCGTGAACAAGTTCGCCCGCCAGTGGCACCTGCTGCTCGCCGGTTCGGTGATCGCCCTCGCTCCGCTCCTAGTCATCTTCGCGCTCGCGCAGCGGGTGATCGCGCGCGGCATCAGTATTGCGGGTGTCAGACGATGACCGTCGCGTCCCGTATGCCGCGCAACAGGCGTTGATTCGGATACTCCTGGAGGGTATTCTGAGCGAAGACTTCACGGTGGCGCAGCACGCGCCTCCGGAAGAGAAGGAGGGGTGATGAGCGAGCAGTTGGCGATTGCGGGTGGAGCCCCGGTTCGATCAGGGGAGTTCCCCGACTGGCCCGTCTTTGACGGCAAGGATGAGGCGATCATGCTCGAAGTCCTCCGCAGCGGCGTGTGGGGTGGCTACCCAGAACCGGGCAAGTACAACGCGCGTTTCTGCGAAACCTTCGCCGCGTACCAGAACGGCGGGAAGTCCGGCGCGCACGGCATTTTGATGGTCAACGGCACGGTAACCATGGAGGTAGCCCTCAAGGCGCTCGGCATCGGCTGGGGCGACGAGGTGATCATCCCAGCGCTCACCTTCGCCGCAACCGGATACGCGCCGATTGCCGCTGGCGCACTCCCCGTGGTGGTGGACGTTGAGCCCGAGGCGTGGACGATCGACCCGAAGGCGGTCGAGGCGGCGATCACGTCGCGCACCAAGGCGATCATGCCGGTGCACTGCGGCCAGGTTGTCTCAGATATGGATGCGATCGTGGCGATCGCAAAGAAGCACGGACTCGCCATTGTTGAAGACTGCGCGCACAGCCAGGGGAAGGAGTGGGGTGGACAAGGTGTTGGCCTCATCGGCGACTTTGGCTCATTCAGCCATCAGAGCTCCAAGATCCTCACCGCGGGCGAGGGCGGCACGCTCCTGACGAAGGATGCAACGCTGGCCCAACGCGCACACTCGCTGATTGACTGCGGTCGCGCAAAGGATGAGGCCGGCAAGGAGTTCACCTTCGGTGCAAACTTCCGACTCGGTGAGCTCCACGCGGCGCTCCTGAACACGCAGATGGATCGTTTCGAAGCACAGCGTGCGGAGCGCGAGGCGAACGGCCGCTACATGGAGGAGCAGCTCGCCAAGGTGAAGGGCGTCCGTGCACTGAAGGTCTTTGACCGCGTCACGCGCCTCTCCTTCTATCGCTTCATCATCGCGATCGATCCAGAGGCGTACGGCAACGTGGGGAACGCCGCCGTCTGCGAGGCGCTCGATGCAGAGGGGATCGGCTGCTGGGTCGGTTACGAGTCGATGAGCGACTACGAGCTCTTCCAGCCGCATCTCTCACGCATGCCCGTGCCGATGCAGTACGCGAAGCAGATGGATCCGAAGAGTTGGCATACACCAGTGGCTGATCGGGCCGCGAAGCACGAGCAGATCTACCTGGACGAGAACATCTTCCGTGCCGGCAAGGAGGGGATTGACCAGGCGGTCGAAGCCTTGCTGAAGTTGCAGCGCCATCCCGACGTACTGAAGAAGGTCGCCGCCACAATGGCGGCCGGCTGAGCCACAGCGTCACGTGAGGTCGACGCAGTGAGCGGCGACATCCGCTTCGCGATCCACGGGGGTGGATACATCGCCAAGATCCATGCGGCCGCGATCGCCGCAACGGATGGGGCGACGCTCGTCGCCGTTGCCGGTAGAAGCGGCAGTGCGAGCGAACTGGCGACGCTTGCCAACGTCCCGTGGCTCGACGGCGAGGAGGGCCTTGTTGCAGCAGCAGGGCGCGGCGAGTTTGACGTTGCCGTCCTCTGCACACCGAATACGATGCATGCACCGGTCGGGCTGCGACTCCTCGACGCTGGCGTGCACCTCCTCATCGAGAAGCCGATGACCACAAGCTACGCCGATGCGAAGTCGCTCGCAGATCGCGCGCGCGCCAACACGCTGCACGCCGCAACGGCGCACATGTGGCGGGTGGACCACGAGGCAACCTGGCTGCGCGATCAGGTTGCGGCGGGAGCGATCGGTGCGGTCTACCGAAGTCGCGGATGCGGGGTGCACACCGGCTGGGGTCCGTCAGGTTGGTTCACGGAGGCGAAGCTCGCTGGTGGTGGCGCCGTTGCAGACATGGGGATCCATGCGATTGACACGCTGCGATTCGTCCTCGGTGAGCCGAAGGCGCTTGCCGTCTCGGCTCGTACCGCGCGCCGTTTCATCAGCGGCGATGTTGAGGATACGGCGAGCATCCGCATCGACTGGGAGGGCGGAACCTGGTCGGAGGTTGAAGCGGGATGGTGGCAGCCCTACGCCGATGGACCAGAGTCGAGCCTCCGCCTCTATGGCGAGGGTGGCACCGCCACCCTCTTCCCTACTGCCGTTGTCCAGGGGGCCGAGACTGACAAGGAGCAGACGCTCCCTGGTCCAGTCGTCACTAAGGCTGACCACTGCGATCCGAGCATCTATGCCGCGCAGATCGCCCACATGGTCGCCGTGATCAACGGTGCACCGTCGCTCCTTGACGAGTGCGGTCCTGCGGCAGTCGCCATCATGGAGGCGGCGTATCGATCCGCAGCGAGCGGGAAGACAGAAGCCGTCGCCGGATCGTGAAGATCAGCATCATCGGAGCTGGGAGTACGTATACCCCCGAGCTCTTCGAAGGGGTCGGGGAGGGCCGACTCGGCACCCCGTTGGACGAACTCGTCTTGATGGACCTTGACCCTGCGCGGCTTGAGATCCTCGGTGGCCTGGCGAAACGGATGCTCGACAAGGCCGGCTGGAGCGGGCGGCTGAAGCTCACCACCTCGCGTGACGAGGCGCTCGACGGACCGGACGCCTGCCTCGTGCAGTACCGCATCGGCGGATCTGCCGCGCGCGTCAAGGATGAGTCAATCCCACTCCCACACGGCGTACTCGGCCAAGAGACGGTCGGTCCGGGCGGCTGGGCAAAGGCGCTGCGCACCGTGCCGCCCACGATCGAGATCGCCGAAGCGCTCGCAAAGAGCAGCCCGAAGGCGTGGCTGCTCGACTTCGCGAATCCTGTCTCCATGGTGAGCCAGGCGCTGATCGGCGCAGGGCATCGCGCCGTTGGTCTCTGCAACTCCGCAATCGGCCTGCAGCGCAGTGCGGCAGAGCACTTCGGTGTTGCCCCTGAGCGCGTAGAGATTGAATCTGCAGGCCTGAATCACGGTGCCTGGTATCGCGAGATTCGCGTCGATGGTCAGCCGAAACTCGCTGACCTCATTGCAACAGAGAGCGCAAAGCTCGCCGAGATGACCGACTGGAGTGAAGCGCAGTTGCGCGAAGAGCGCGCGATTCCAAGCTACTACCTCCGCTACTACGCAGAACCCGAGCAGGTGGTTGCCGAGCAGCGTGCGGCGGGGACGCGCGGACTCGAGGTGGCAAAGATTGAAGCTCAACTCCTTGAAATGTACAAAGATCCCGCACTGGCCGAAAAGCCGAAGCTCCTAGAAACCCGTGGCGGCGCCTTCTACTCTGCCGCGGCACTTGACCTGATCGCGGCGCTCACTGGCGCGAAGCCTGCACGACTCGTCGTCAACGTCCGTAATAACGGCGCAATCCCAGACCTGCCAAGCGACCAGGTCATTGAGGTGCTCAGTGACGTTGACGCAGCCGGCGCTCGGCCGATCCCGATCGCGCCGCTCGGCGGTGCACGTCACGATCTCATCATGCAGCTCAGCGCGTTCGGCAAGGCCACGGTCGCCGCGGCACTTTCCGGTGACCGGCGAGCAGCGATCGACGCGTTAGCGCTGAATCCGCTCATTCCAAATCGTGACGTTGCGGAGACGATTGGTGGTGAGCTCCTAGCGGCGCACGCGGCACACCTGCCGCGCTTCGCGCGCTAAGCGTCGCGTCACCAGCGTTAGATTCTTTCGGGCTTCGCCTTCCTGATCGCCGCGCGCAGCAAGGCTTCCGCGCGCACACGTACCGCTGACCCCGCACCAGACTCATCGAGCGCATAGAGGAGCGCGCCGAGCGCTGGTGGCTCGCGAAGCGGTCGCATCTCAGCATTCGGGATCACAGCGGTCAGCGCTGCGTAAAGTCGCGAACGGTAGCCAGGGAGTGGCGAGAGGATCGTCCCCCCGATCAGCACGATCGGGATACGCCGCCGACGCGAGGGGGCGCGGCGCTGCGCAGCACCAGCAAAGGCGGCGGCGTGGTCAATCATCAGCGTCTCGATCTCGCGCGCCACTCGATCGCCACGCTCCGACTCTTCCAGCAGGACGCGTGCGAGCGCACCGACCCCGCCGCGAGGGACGCGATCCTCCAGCACCGCATCGAGAAGTGCGCGCAGTGAAGGGAGGCCGGTGGCGCGCAAAATTGCACGGCCGAGACTCGTTCGCGGACCTCGACCCTCTTGAGCGCGCACCGCCGCGCCGAGCGCTGCGACGCCGAGTCCGCCGCCTCCGCCGAAGTCGCCAGAGATGTCGCCGAGCGCGGCAAAACGAGCCATCTTCCCCTTCTCATTCACGCCAATCGCATTCGCGCCAGCGCCTCCAACAATTGCAATTCCTACGCCGTCAGTTGTTGCAACGCGCAGCCCCGCTTCAGAGTCGTTCCGCGTGGAGAGGCGATTCGCAATCCGCGCAGCACCACGACCGGCAAGTGCGCCGCGCACCGCCTTCGCATCGCGTGGCGTGTCAATTCCCGCCATACAGAGCGCAACCGCCTCGGGTCGCTCTCCGCCGCGCCTGGCGCGCACGAGCGCGGCGTCAATGCCGGAGCGGAGCAGTGCCGCCGCAGCGGTCAGTCCGATGCCCTGCGGATTGCTCCCCCCGACGCGAACCCAGGCGAGCAGCGTGCCGCTCGTATCAGCAACGAGGATGTCGGTCTTGGAGTTGCCGCCATCAACACCAATAAAGAGTGCCGCCTTCGTTGCGTTGCGCCGCTTCACGATTTTAGTCACCATTCGACCTCGCCAAAGTTGTCTGGAATCTCTTTTGGTTCAAGTTGGTCAACCGTCACAAACGTCGCCCCCTCTTCACGCAACCGCGCAACAATGCGCGAGATCTTTTCGTGCGTATACGAAGGCCACGTGTGGAAGAGGAGGATCGCACCATCACCGTGTGCCAGGGTGCTCGCGACCGCGGCATCTTCCATGTGTTGCGCCGTCTCGCGATGATCCCAATCGTCACCCGAAGCGCTCCAGAGCACCTGCTTGTAGCCGAGCTGCTCAAGCGCCGCGCGCACGCGGGGATCCTTTGCGCCGGCACCAAACGGCGAACGAAACCACGGCGCAGGATTGCGTTTGCAGATCGTTTCAATCGCGCCAGCGGCCGTCTTGATGTCTTCCATGAGCCCAGCTTCGGTGAGCAGGTGCATCTTGGCGTGATAGTGCGAGTGGTTGCCGATCAGGTGCCCATCGTCCGCGATGCGGCGCGCCTGATCAGGGAAGGCTTCGGCCCAACGCCCCTGCACAAAGAAGGTGCCGTGCACGTTGAGCGATCCGAGCGTCTCACGCAACCGGTCCTCCGAGCCGACCAGATGATGCGGACGATCGGGGTGCTCAGCATCAAATGTGAGTGCAACGCGAAGGCTAGACATGACGTGATTCTCGCATCAGGCGCCGAGCGCACGCCGGACGGTTGCCAACTCAGCCTCTCCGATCGCTCGCTCGTGCGCATGCGAGTACCAGTAGCCGCCGGCACGGGCAAACTCCGGAAGTGCGCGCAGCGTCGCCTCAACCTCAGACCATGTGACCCCAAGGTCGCTGAGTCGCCAGCGTGTGCCGGCCGCCGTGACGATTCTCCGCGCGCGATCATGGTCAATCTCGGTCAGCGCAGTCATTGCGAGCACACCCATCACCACGAGTTCACCATGCATGATCGTGCGACCCGTCACCGCTTCAAAGCAGTAGGCGAAGAAGTGCTCGCTCCCTTCTTCAAAGCGCGCGTGGCCAAGGTCGTGGCAACGCCACCCAATCTCGCGGTGCAACTCCATCAGCGCGCGAATCCCCGCCTCTGAGCGCGCGGCGATCTCTGGCGCCGCCGCCTCGAGAGCATCGATGTATCGGACGGAAGCGTCCGCACCCTCCTCGTTCCACGCGGGATCGATCCCCTTTGCGACCGCAAGCTTCCAATCGGCGAGTGCGGTGAGACATGAGAGGACGTCGCCGATCCCAGCTGAGAGGAGCGCAAGAGGCGCTGAGCCGAGGATCTCGTAGTCGATCAGCACCTCATCGGGGACCGCGTCGCCGTCGTAGCGCACGCGCTCACCATCGCGAAGCGCACTCATCCGCGTGAAACAGGCGTCGACAGATGCGAGGGTCGGGAGCTGCACGAGTGGGAGCTTGCGTCGCCATGAGATCCACTTCGCCACATCCATCGCGGTCCCGCCGCCGATGCCGACCACGGTCACACCGTCGGGCGCCGCATGCGCGAGGGCATCAAGC
>ERZ889217.774-NODE-774-length-18169-cov-12.257591_pt1 | contig 18169 bp, 18 predicted proteins | sample MGYA00521098_ERZ889217 | MGnify/ENA primary metagenome ERZ889217 (study PRJEB32303, sample SAMEA104408613) | aquatic metagenome | biome: Brackish water; feature: Pelagic; material: water | place: Baltic Sea | collected 2014-06-10T22:04:00 | depth 2,362 m ... | reverse complement strand
ACTTCTTGCAAGGTCTCGAAACTTTGTCAATCCGCATGGATCGTCACTGGGCGAATGCGCAACGCGTTGGCGAATATCTCGCTAAGCACGTGCAAGTTGAAGAAGTGTTTTACGCGGGTTTGACAACCAGTAAGTGGCACGAGCGAGCAAAGCGTTATGGCAAAGGCCTCGGCTACGGTTCGGTGCTGGCGTTCAACATCAAGGGCGGTCTTGAAGCTGGGCAAAAATTTGTGCAGGGGCTTAAGTTGCACAGTCATGTTGCCAATATCGGTGATGTGCGCAGCCTTGTAATTCATCCAGCATCAACAACCCACAGTCAGCTTTCGGCTGAAGAACAAGCCTCAACTGGGGTGTTTCCTGGTTTGGTTCGTCTCTCAGTTGGTCTTGAGTCAATTGAAGACATTTTGGCCGACCTTGAACTGGGATTTACGGCTATTAATTAGGAGTTGGCTAGTTAATTCACCGTTCGTTCACCTTGGCGACAGATTGAGGTAATCCGGGGAGGCGATGATTAAGGCCTATGGAGGCATTAATCGCACGCGAAATTGCCCCCGAGCCACGACAACTTTCGGTTGTTTACAATCGTGCCGACAGAATTTTTCGACGCATCGTCACGTCTGGTGCTCTGACTTCGCTTGTTCTGCTTGGTCTGATCGGCGTATTTCTATTTGTAAAAAGTGCACAGATTTTTAATGATCGTGGCCTGAGTTTCATTACTGGCTCAAATTGGACGGCGGGTAGTGGTGACGGTGTAATTCTTGATGATTTTTCGATCGGGCCAATGCTCACCGGCACTATTCTCGTTTCGCTAATTGCGTTGATTATTGCGATCCCTTTATCGGTCGGTGGTGCTTTGTATCTAGAGTTTTACGCGCCGTTTCGCATCCGGAAAATTTTGACTGCATTACTTGATCTTGCGGCAGCAATACCTTCACTTATTTTTGGCTTGTGGGGGCTTGCAGTATTCACATCATTTGGTGAACGCTGGTCAATACTTTTGAATTCACGATTCGGATGGATTCCGTTTATCAAAGTACAAAATGAAGTTTTTGGTCGAAGTCCGTTTATTGCGGGCTGCGTTTTAGCGTCACTAATTGTTCCGATTATTACTTCTGTTACTCGCGAAGTTTTTTCACGCACACCTCGAGACTTAATTGATACTTGCTACGCGCTAGGTAGTTCTCGATGGGGGGCAATTCGCACGGTTGTTTTGCCGTTCGGCAAGAGCGGTGTAATCGGTGGTGCAATGCTCGGTCTTGGTCGAGCGCTCGGTGAAACAGTCGCTGTTTATTTATTATTAAATATTGTGTTTCGCTATAACTTCAGAATTTTAGAATCAGAAGGCGGCAACATTGCGTCGTTGATAGCTACGAAATTTGGCGAAGCAACGCAATATGAACTCAAAGCACTTATTGCTGCAGGTTTTGTTCTGTTTATGTTGACACTTGTCGTAAACATGCTGGCGGCAACGATCGTTCAAAAGTCGACGGTTCGAAAATGAGTGCAGTGGTTATCGAAACTAATACTGCAGTGCCGCAGCCGACTACTCCATGGAAGCAGACTAGGCGTAACCAAATAGTTTCGGCATCAACTGTCGCAGCATCTGTCGTAATTGCTGTTGTAATAGTTTTGTTAACAGGACTCGCAGGTGTTGATGGTTGGGCATTGACATTTTTGATTGTTTCACTTTTGGTGACAGCAGCTCGCGCCTTTAAAGTAGATGCAAAAGTTAGAAAAGAAATGTTTGTCAGTGTGGCGATATTCGGTACCGCTGCGCTTGCTTTTACGCCGTGGATGTCAATTTTCGCGAGTGTTGTTATGAAAGGTGCAAGAGGTTTTCAGCCAAATTTTTTCGTCGGCGACATGCGCACAACAATCCCTGATGACGAACTCAATCTAGGTGGCGCAGGTCATGCGATTGTTGGTTCAATCATGATGGTGCTTAATGCAACGATCATTACTTTGCCACTCGGCATTCTTAGCGGAGTTTATTTAACTGAAGTTCGTGGACGATTGACTTTTTTGGTGCGGTTTGTTGTGCAATCAATGAGCGGTGTTCCGTCGATCGTTGCTGGATTATTCATATACGTAACTTTCGTTAACTACACAAATTCGTTCAGCGGTTTGGCGGGTTCGTTTGCACTTGCAATTTTAATGTTGCCAACTGTCGCACGCACTGCTGAAGAAGTTTTGAAGTTGGTACCAGATGATTTGCGTTCTGCAAGTTATGCACTTGGTGCCCGACAGTGGCGTACTTCGTTATTAGTAGTTTTGCCAACGGTCCGTAGCGGTTTGACAACTGCGGCAATTCTTGGTGTGGCACGAGTGATCGGCGAGACCGCACCTTTGTTGCTAACTTCGCTTTCAAGCAACAGTTACGTTTTCAACCCTCTTGGTGGACCAATTAGTTCTCTGCCCACGTATGTTTTCGGACTGCTTCAAATCGGTACCGAGAACGCGACTAACCGCGCATGGACAGGAGCACTCGTTTTGATGCTTCTAGTTTTTGCGCTGTTCACAACCGCCAGATTTATTGGTGGCAAGGATCGCAGGTAACTCATGGAAATGTTAAAACAGGAGGAAATAAAAATGTCACAAGAATCACAAACTAATGTGATGATGATGGAAAACGATCAGGATCAACGCACTGCTTTTCGCGGTCTCGAGGCGAAAAACCTTCATGCATGGTTCGGCAAGCACCACGTGTTGTCAGATATTTCACTGCGGTTTCCTGAGCGAACGGTTACGGGCTTGATTGGCCCCTCGGGTTGCGGTAAGTCAACTTTCATCCGGTTACTAAATCGAATGCACGAATTTATCCCAAGTGCGGCAATGGCCGGACAAGTATTGCAAAACGGTGAAGATATTTATGCAACTGACGTAGATGCAGCTGCAGTTCGCCTAAAAATTGGCATGGTGTTTCAAAAACCAAATCCGTTTCCGGCGATGAATATTCGTGAAAATGTACTTTCAGGCATCAAACTCGCGCACCTCAAAGTGGCTGATCATGATTCGATTGTTGAAAATTGTTTAACACGTGCGGGTCTTTGGAAAGAAGTAAAAGACCGACTAAACGCAACTGGTGGCTCACTGTCTGGTGGTCAGCAACAACGACTCTGCATCGCTCGGTCACTAGCTGTTGAGCCAAGTGTGTTGTTAATGGACGAGCCTTGCTCTGCACTTGACCCAGGTAGCACACTACGAATCGAAGAGACTATTAAGGAACTCGCAGAAAAAATCGCCGTTGTGATCGTTACGCATAATATGCAACAGGCTGCCCGAGTTAGTGACTTCTGTGCTTTTTTTCTGACCGATGATGGACCGGGCTACTTAGTTGAAGCCGATGCAACAAAGAAACTATTTACGAACCCAAGCGACACACGCACAGCAGATTATGTGCAGGGCAAATTCGGCTGAGACTTAACTTGTTTAGCAATTGTTCACCTAGTAGTTAGATGCAGTTTATGTTGGCGACAGATTGTCGCAATGTTGCACTCGTATTCTTTTTGTTGTAAATCAACAATCAACAATCAACAATCAACAATCAACAAACAGGAGATATGAAATGCAAAAACTCAGGAAACCAATCGTCGCTATCGCACTTGCGTTAGTCGGCAGCCTCTCAACAGGAACCATCGCGTTGGCCGAGAGCGCAAGCGGTTCTGGTGCAACATTCCCGCAGAACTTTTTAGCGTCAGCAACAGTTGCATTTAATTCAGCAACAGGACACAACGTAACTTACGCCAACCCAGGTGGTGGCTCATCAAAAGGCAAGTCTGACTTTAAAGCTGGTCTTACAGATTTCGGTGGATCAGACTCGGCTGTGACAACTACTCAAGCCGCATCTTTTGATTGGGTTTACGTTCCGTATGTTGCAGGGTCAATTGCAGTTGCGTATCGACTTGACGAAATTAAAGGCACAACACTTTCGTTGAGCCCAGCAACAATTAACGGTATCTTCGGTGGCACCATCACCAAATGGAATGACGCATCAATTGTCAATGACATGAAGACAAACCCAGCATGGGCAAATTCGCAAAAAAAGAGTGGCCTTAAGGGCGCATCTTCGGTGTGGTCAACACCATCACTGAATACAACTCTTGTGACAGTTACTTTGATTCCTTCAGTGTTGAAGTCATCAAAGGGCAAGACGGTTGAGCTTTATAACGAAACAAAAAAGAAGTCAGTTAAGACGGCAAAAATTGGCACAAAAGGCCAAATTGCGGTTACTGCTGGTGTTGACATTGCCAACACATACTCAGTAAAAGTTGCTGGCAAAACCGTAGGTAAATACGCGGTGACGGCAGTCAATTTGCCAGACAAGGCGATCACAGTTGTTTTCCGTTCTGATGGCTCTGGCACGACAAACAACTTCTGTAACTTCATGCGTAATGCTGCCAACTCTGACTGGGTCATCAACGATGCATTCACATCGTGCGTTCCTGGTGGTTCGGCAAAAGTCGCATCGTTTGGTTCAACTTTTCAAGGCCAAAGTGGTTCAGCAAACTTGTCGAACTATGTTGCAAACACGAACGGCACGATCGGCTACACAGAAGTTTCATTCGTAACTGATGCAACTCGTGCCGCAAAGGGCATTCAGTCAGCAAACGTCAAGAATGCAGCCGGCAAGTTCGTTGGGCCAACTGCAGCAGCAGCCTCAGCGTTCATTTCTGGCGCTTCAGTAGATGCAACCGGATTCGTTACTTTCAATTTCAAGCAGGCAACAAATACGGCGGCTTACCCTGTCGTTGCTATGACTTATCTTCTAGGTAAAACAGCCAAGAGTGCAAAGAGTGCAATCGTTAGCGACTTCGCTACATGGATGCTGTCAACATACGCACCTGCAAGTGCTGATTCGCTTGGCTATGCACCTTTGACTGGCGCAATGCGGACTGCAGGACTTGCACAAGCCAAGAAGATTAACTCGAAGTAATTCGTAACATAATTAACTCAAATTTCAGCGCCCCCCCGCGCTGATAAAAAGTGCCCCGGGCTTTTGTCCGGGGCACTTTTAGTTAACTAGTTTTGTTACGGATTAAATTAGCGAATCAATTAATGCAGCTACGCGGATGCGAATGTCGTCACGAATTATCCGCACAGCATCGATAGCTTGTCCAGCCGGGTCGTTTAGTTGCCAATCTTCATAACGTTTGCCTGCAACAAATGGGCAGGTGTCGCCGCAACCCATAGTGATCACAACGTCTGCCTGAGCGATATCTGAATCTGCCCATTTGGCAGGTATCTGGCCGGAGATATCAATCCCAATTTCATTCATAGCTTGAATGGCGATTTTGTTTATTTGTGATGCTGGCTCTGAACCGCCTGACCAAACTTTTATTTTGTCGCCGCCGATTTCGCGAGCAAAACCTGCGGCCATCTGTGATCGTCCGGCATTATGCACGCATAAAAACAGAATATTTGGTCGACTAAACACAGTGTTATTGATTGTCTGTTTGCGGTGCGATGAAGTTTATTATTACTAAGGCAATTACCAAACCAACTAGTTGCATTAAAATGAACATCGGCACCGACTCAGGTGCGATGCCTGCGAATGTATTGGTCAGACTTCGCGCCAAAGTTACGGCAGGGTTCGCTAGTGATGTTGATGATGTGAACCAGTATGCGCCACCTATCCAGACGCCAACCGCAAAAGGCACAGCCGAGGTGCGACCAGAGCGAGATATCAGAAAAATCACCAGCAATAATCCGATGGTTGCAACGGCTTCTGAAAGCCAGATGTTCGAGCCAGTGCGAATTTTGGTTGACAGTGTGATCGCGTCAAGGTCAAACATCAAATTTGCAATGACAGTGCCGATACATCCTCCAACTGTTTGAGCAATTACATAAGGAACAATGTCACGAGATGTGAAATCATCCAAAAACTTTGCAGCGATTGTTACGACTGGGTTGAAGTGAGCACCTGAAACCCAACCGAACATCAAGATCAATGAAATTAATGCACCCACAGTCGCACCAGAATTAGCCAAAAGTTGCAAACCAACATCTTGAGTGAGATTGGTTGCCATGACGCCCGAGCCGACAACTGCGATGATTAAAAGCATCGTGCCGAGTGCTTCGGCGGCTAGTCGGCGAACAAGTGTTGGTTTTGAAGTCATTAAATGAGCGTATGCGATTGAGATGACTAACGAGTGAATAACGAGTTACGTGTTCAAATTATTTTTCTGTGTCGCCATCTGGTTGTTCGCGAAGAAACTGTTCAAGTTCTTTACCCAGATCTTCTGCTGTAGGTACTTCGACTTGAGTTTTAGAGTCGTAGTCTCTCTCGAGCATTTCTACATAATCAGCAACCTGTTCGTCTCCTTCGACTGCTGCGTCGTGAAGTTCTGACCACCGTCTGATTTCTTCATATAGTTCTGCGTGCCGAGTCGGCACGCCAAGCACAAGTTCTAAGTGTCGCAAAAGCGCGGCCGAAGATTTTGGGTGTTGGGCATTTAACAAATAACGCGGCACTCCGACTCGCAGAGAAACAGATGGAATCTGCTGACGCTCAAACCGCTCGTGCAGCACGCCGAGCAAGCCAGTAGGCCCTTGATACTTGGGCAGACTTAGTTTTAGACGACGTGCTAGCGCGATATTTGAAGTGCTTCCAAAAACATTTGGTGTCCGAGTGTGCGGTATTAATTCATCGTTTGCACCAACGGTTACAACGATGTTGCAATTCAAACGTTTTACGCATTGCACAATACATTCCGAAAAAACATCCCAGTTAATGTGCGGTTCGACACCTGAAAGCACGACCAAGTCTCGTGAGCCATCTGGATACCGAGCAATAACAATCTCATTTTCGGGCCAGATGATTTTTCGTTCGTTATCTTCATCTAGGTAGACCTCGGGCCGCTGGGTGGTGAAATCAAAAAATGGATCAGGATCAATACTCGCAACCACGGTGACTGCTCGGTTCTCAAGGCACCACTCAAGGGCACCAGTGGCTGCGCCAGCAATATCGAAGTAACCCCTTAAAGCAATGACCAACACGGGATCACGTAATTGCCCAACTGACTCCCAGTCGGCTTCAAGCACATCCTCGACGTTCATAAAGACTTAAGAAAATAACCGTGACAATTTACTTCCACTGTGTAAGCATGGCAGCCGTGGTTGCATCTTCACACCCTAAATCTCGAGTTTCACGGCGCTTGGCGGCAATCAATGAATCTGCGACTCTGGCAGTTGATTCAAAAGCCAAAGCACTGCAGGCAAAAGGCGAACATGTAATCGGTTTTGGTGCGGGCGAACCAGATTTTCCAACACCTGAATATATTGTCGAGGCGGCCGAGCGTGCAGCGCGAGATCCGAAAGCGCATCGTTATACGCCGGCTGCAGGTCTGCCGCAATTGCGTGAGGCGATCGCAGTTAAAACGAAACGTGATTCGGGTTTTGAGTGCGCAGCGTCGCAAGTATTAGTCACAGTTGGTGGAAAGTATGCAGTGTTTGTTGCTTTTGCCGCATTGTGCGACCCAGGCGATGAAGTAATTTGTCCGGCACCTTATTGGACGACCTATCCAGAGGCGATCACGCTTGCGGGCGGCGTGCCAGTCGTGATTGACACGACACAAGAGACAGAATTTAAGGTCACGGTAGAACAACTTGAGCGTGCCAAAACTGCAAAGACGAAAGTTTTATTATTTGTTTCACCAGATAACCCAAGTGGCGCTGTTTATTCGCGTGACGAAACAATTGCAATCGGCAAGTGGGCCGTTGCAAATGATATTTGGGTTGTAACTGACGAAATCTACGAGCACTTAACTTATGGCAAACATGTTTTCACTTCGATGCCCACTGTCGTGCCTGAGATTGCTGATCGTTGCGTGATCGTCAACGGTGTTGCCAAGACTTATGCAATGACCGGTTGGCGAGTTGGTTGGATGATTGGGCCGCCAGATGTGATGAAAGCAGCGATTAACTTTCAGAGTCATACGACTTCAAATGTTTCTAATGTTGCGCAATATGCGGCATTGGCCGCCGTATCGGGTGACTTGTCGGCAGTGGCGATGATGCGCGAAGCATTTGCTCGTCGTGGTTCATTAATGCACGAAATGTTGAACAAAATACCTGGCGTCAGCTGTATGCAACCGCAAGGTGCGTTTTATTGTTTTCCAGATTTTTCGGGGTTGTTGAATCGCAATTTAAGTGGCGCAAATGTGGCAACGACTCTTGAACTAGCCGATGTTGTGCTTGAGCGCGCCAAAGTTGCTTTCGTGCCGGGCGAAGCATTTGGCTTGCCGCGTTACGCGCGCTTCTCGTTTGCACTCGGCGACGACGACCTCCGCGAAGGTATCAACCGCCTCGCCAGTTTCGTATCAAGCTAAAAACTTTAAAAATATTTTTGGAAAGAGTGATTGAATAATTACTCGTGCTATGATTTCGATCGTTGCAACAATAGTTGTGATGTGTAACACTTAGCGAAGTCCGGTGAAACTCCGGCACTGTCCCGCAACGGTAATTCACATTTCAAGCGCTTCTGCGCAAAAAACTTTGATGAGTCCGGTCGCCTCTGTGTTGCTCAAACCTAAAAGTCCCCGCATGAGGGACAGGAGGAAATTAAAATGAAACTATTAACTCGGGCCGGCTATGCCGGTCTTTTTATTTGTGCAGCAATGGTTTTTGTTGCATGTGGAGGTTCGCAAAGTTCTTCTGAGACAACAATCTCAGAGACTGAAACGACAATTGCTGCAACAACTTATCCGGTGACTGCAGGCGGAGTAACACTCGAAGCGCAACCTATGAAAATTGTGTCGCTTTCGCCTACACACACTGAAATGCTGTACGCGATTGGCGCAGGAGATCAAGTTGTTGCTGTTGATGAATACTCGAATTATCCGGCTGAGGCAGTTGCGCTTGGTACGAAATTGTCTGGGTTTGAACCAAATGTCGAAGCAATCGCTGGGTTTAACCCCGATCTTGTAATTATTTCGTACGATCCCGGAAGTCTTGTAGATCAACTCACCACATTAAATATTCCTGTTTATATCGGTAGTGGAGCAACAACTTTAGAAGACTCTTATGCTCAGATCGAGCAACTTGGTGCACTGACTGGCCACTTGGATCTCGCTGTTCAGTTAACTGCCCAGATGCAAGACGAAATTGCAGCAACCGTTGCAGATGCCGGAACTTTAAGTGAACCGATTTCGTATTACTACGAACTTGATAACACTTACTACAGCGTCACGTCGAATACTTTCATTGGCCAGATTTTCTCAATGTTTGGACTTACGAATATTGCGGATACTGCTGAAGCGGGAAATGACTATCCACAATTATCGAGTGAAGTGATCGTCTCAAGTGATCCGACGATGATTTTTCTTGCTGACACAAAGTGTTGTGCTCAAACACCTGAGACAGTTTCAGTACGCGATGGTTGGCAAAAAATGAGTGCTGTCACGAATAAAAATATTGTGCAACTCGACGATGACATTGCGTCGCGTTGGGGACCACGAGTTGTTGATCTCGTAAAGAGTATTCGTGAGGCAATCGCTCTCGTAGCAGCCAACAAGTAAATATGTTGCTTGCTAAACAGGCTGCGAAGACGCGTGCAGGGACACGTTTTAGCGCTTGGTTGTTGGCGAGCATCGCTCTACTCATCACTGCGGTTCTGGTTGGAACAATGATTGGTCCGGCTGGACCGCAATGGTGGCGAGTGCCTCTTGAATTGGCAAATCGATTGCCTTTAATCTCTATTGATAGTGGTGTGACTTCTGAGCAGTGGAATATTGTTTGGCAAATTCGCATGCCGCGCGTTGTTTTGGCGGCATTAGTTGGCGCAATGTTGTCTGTGGCTGGTGCAAGTTATCAAGGCGTATTTCGCAATCCTCTAGTAGATCCGTATTTGTTAGGTGTCGCTGCAGGTGCTGGTCTTGGTGCCACAGTTGTATTTTCGTTAAAGCGTCAGACAACGCAAAATTGGTTAATTGATCCATTGCCTCTTGCAGCATTTGCTGGAGCGTTAATCGCAGTGCTCGCAACATATTTGGTAGGCACCGCATTTGGAAAAACAAGATCAAGCACGACACTTGTGCTGGCAGGAATCGCAGTTACTTCGCTTGCCACTGCTGTTCAAACTTTTGTTTTGCAACGCAATAATGATGTCGTGCGTCAGGTTTATAGTTGGATTCTTGGTCGTTTGTCGAGTGCAACTTGGTCAGACGTTCGACTTATTTTGCCATACATTGTTTTCAGTTCAACTGTGTTATTGATGCACCGGCGATTGCTTGATGTGATGCGAGTTGGTGACGATGAAGCAACGGCGTTGGGTACCAATATTCGTCGTGTGCGACTCGTTGTTGTTCTAGCCGCCACGTTTGGCACTGCTGCTGCTGTTGCCGTAAGTGGTCTGATTGGTTTTGTCGGAATCATTGTGCCACATACGGTTCGACTTCTTGCTGGCGCAAGTTATCGCCGAGTGTTGCCGTTGAGTATCTTGCTGGGCGCAGCATTCTTAGTAGCCGCAGATATCCCGAGTCGCGTGTTGGCTGATCCTGCTGAAACCCCAATTGGTGTAGTAACAGCATTTTTTGGTGCGCCATTCTTTTTGTTGCTTTTGCGAGCGAAAAAGACTCAGACGTGAGCACACTTGGTTTTTGTGATCTGACTATTTCTTATGACGGAGTTTGTGCAGTCAAAAGTTTTAACGATATTTTGCATTCAGGTGAATGGCTTTGTTTGATCGGCCCAAATGGTGCTGGCAAATCTTCAGTGTTGCGAGCAGCGGCAGGGTTGGTCGAATATTCGGGTTCAGTTGCGATTGATCAAAAAGAAATTCCGACGACTTCGGCACGATGGCGTGCGCAAAACATTGCATTTGTTCCTCAGACTCCGCTGATGCCCGACGATATGTCGGTTGTTGAATATGTCTTGCTCGGGCGAAACCCGTATATCAAACACTTTGCATCTGAATCGGCGCGCGATGTGGAAGTTGTTGAAAAGATTTTTAAGCGACTTGACCTTGAGCAGTTTTCGAACCGAATGGTCGGAACGCTTTCTGGCGGAGAGCGGCAGCGTGCGGTGATTGCAAGAGCCTTGGCGCAAGAGGCGCCTGTGTTGTTGTTAGATGAGCCGACCGCCGCACTAGACATCGGTCATCAGCAGCAGGCATTAGAACTTGTCGACAACTTGCGACGCGAACAGGGTTTGACGGTCGTTTCGGCAATGCACGACTTGACGCTGGCGGGTTTGTACGCCGATCGACTGGTGTTGATGCATCAAGGGTTATGTGTTGCTTCGGGTAATGCACAAAGTGTGTTGCGTTCAGAAATTCTCGCTGAGTTCTATGGTGTCTCGGCTCGGGTGCACCACGAGCCAGACGGCACCGTTGTGGTAATTCCACAGAGGTCAACAATCAACTAGTTTGTAACAGATGTCTGAATCTGAACAACGAAAAATCGCAAATTCATTAAACGAGCATGTTGCTGGTTGTGCGGCGGCTCATCAAAAGTTGTTGTCGTCGCTCGAGAATTTAACTGATGAACAGTGTCGACAAGATTCACAGTTGCCAAATTGGTCGCGTGGACATGTGCTAACTCACTTGGCTCGTAACGCTGACAGCCATGCACACCTGTTGCAATGCGCGGGTCTTGGTGAAATCGGCACTCAGTATCCGAGTGTTGAAAAGCGCAACGGCGATATTGAGTCGGGCTCGAGTCGCACTGCCAGCGAATTGGTAAAGGATTTGCGATCAAGTATTTATGCACTTGAAGCAGTGTGGGCGAGAGCAAATGAAAAAGCCTGGTCGGGTGAAGGACGCAATTTAGGTGGACGAGTAATTGAGATGTCGTCGATTGTCTTTTTGCGATGGCGAGAAGTTGAAATACATCATGCTGACTTGAATCTTGGTTTCAGTTACGACGATCTGACACCTTTATATGTGCGACTCGAACTTGATCAGCAGATAATGCTTTGGCGCAGTCGCAAGCCAATGGGCATGACAGACTTGCCAGAAATCGCCAAGAAATTATCGCCGTCGCAACGGTTGGCTTGGCTGATGGGTCGAGTTGAAGTTGTGGGTTTGGCCAAACCTGAACCGCTTTGAGAAAGTTTTTACGATTTGGTTTAGATTTTAAGCTCGCGTACGACGAAGTGATGTGGCATCTGGGTCATGCCTTCAGTGAAACCGTCGCCAACAGCAGCAAAATCGTGTCGTAAATAAAAGTTAAGCGCAGAATCGCGGGCCTTTGCCCAAATATATTTGGCCTTGAGTTTCTCGGCATGAATAACTCCAGCGCTTAACAACAGCGCACCGAGACCCGTACCCTGCCAATTTTTGGCAACTGCCATACCACGAAGTTGAATTGCTTGTGCGTTGATGTCATTCTGCCAGGGGTTCAGCACCCAAGTAGATGTGCCAATCAAATTTTTGTCGGCATCATAAATACCAAGATGAATTGTGCCAGGCTTCGAATCTTCAGCGTATTTAGGGTCACTAGTTGGAGTGTTATTACGTAGAACCGCAATTCGTAAAGAGTATGTTTCTAAAGTTTGTAATTCAATAACTTTGAGTTTTAGTTCACTCATGATCTAAGAGAGTAGTTGGCGAATATCTAAAACACGGTCAGCCATTTTTGCAGCTTCATCTTGGTCATGAGTTACATGCAATGTCGTCGTGCCGCGTAAACGCAGTAGTTTGCCTAGATCTTCTAGAAGTCTGGCGTGTAGTTCTTTGTCGAGTCCATTGAGTGGCTCGTCAAGCAACAAAACTTCGGGTTGTGCGACGAGGGCACGTGCTACGGCGATGCGTTTTGCTTCACCACCAGAGAGTCGAACAACTTCGCGGTCGGCAAGGTGAGCCAGATCGACGAGGTCTAGTACTTCGGCGACTTTTTCGTCAATTAATTTTTTAGAAACTCGATGAATTTTGAGCGAGTACGCAATATTCTCGGCGACATTTAAATGTGGAAACAGCTGATTGTCTTGAAAGACCAAACCGATACGCCGCAAATGTGCAGGTCGCGTTGTGATCTCTTCGGCGTTCAACCAGATCGAACCAGCGTTGATAATTTCGAGACCGGCAATGCATCGAAGCAGTGTTGTCTTGCCAGAACCACTTGGGCCAGTCAACGCAACAATTTCGCCACTGCCTATATATATAGACAAATTTTGTAGTACTGGAGTCGACTCGTAATTGACGACCAGATTGCGACATTCCAACATCTATATTCCTCGTTCGTTTGAGTCGCGATAGTCGACTATTGCGATGATGCCGATGCAAACAACGATTAACAAAGTCGAAATCGCATAGGCCTGCGCTTGAATGCTGTCGCCTGGTCGAGAGAGCAGTCGAGAGATTGTAAGGGGCAAGGTTTCATTGTTGCGTCGGACGAGAAAGCTGCTTGCGCCGAACTCTCCGAGAGAAATTGCACAAGCAATTGCCGCTGCTGTTATCAAAGCCGGAGTGATAATTCGTAAATCAATAGTTCGCCACATTTGCCAAGTTGTTGCACCCAAAGTTCGAGATGCATCGCGCAAGTCATTCGGCAGATCGCGCAGAACTGGAGAAATTATTCGGATCACAATTGGAATCGCCACGAGACAGTGGGCAATTGGCATCATCAACCACGATCCACGCCAATCAATTGGGTTTACATCAAACGTGATGATTAATCCGAGCCCAAGGGTGACAGCAGAAAGAACAATTGGTATGGATGTTATTAAATTGACGAATTGGTAGCGCGATGAGCCGTAGACAATGGCGGATGCACCTAATAGACCAACAATAGATGAGACAACAATCGAAAAAATTGCGTACCGCAGTGAGGTCAGCAATGAAGAAAATATTTCCGTATCCACAAGAACACTGCGCCATGCAGAAGTATCAAATCTTTGGCCAAGATAAATCGAGCGGTGTAAAACACTCATGAGCGGTGTAACCACGGCAACTGCAGTAGTTATTGCCACCGTCGCTACGAGCAATTTTTGTCGAGAGCTTCGTGGATGATGCATTCGCGAATAGACAGTTTGTCCAAATTTTGGTGAAGCCTTTGCCTTACCGATATTTGTAATCAAGAAAATCAAAATACCAACCACGACAAGTTGCAAGATAGATAGAACTAATGCTCCAGAGACATCTCCGAGTTGCATTGCTCGAAAATAAATCTCTGTTTCAATAGTTGATCGAGCAGGGCCACCCAAGATGCGCACAACCCCATACGAGGTGAAGCACATCAAGAACACCAGCAAACCTGCTGAGATAAATGATTTTTTTAACAGCGGCAATGTAATAGTCAGAAATGTTCGAATGGTTGAGGCGCCAAGAGTGCGTGCGGCATCATCGAGTTGAGGATGGATTTGCTGCCAACGCGATGAAATAATGCGTACTGCTAAACCAACATTGAAATAAACATGAGCAATAATTATCGCTAAAGCACTGCGGTGGATACTTCTTGGAAGTAACTCTAAGAATGCGGCGCCAACCACAACAGTCGGCAAAATAAATGGCACACTCACCAATGAAATCAATGCACGCCGACCAATAAATTTAAAGTTTGCAATCACTGCGGCAATCGGTGATGCGATAACTAGTACTATCGCGGTGCTGATGAATGCTTGCCAGGTAGTGAACCACACAATGTTTCGAGTCGTCGCAGCCGAAAGTATCGCAAATGAATCAAGTCGTAGCGACGTTGAAAAAATATTCAATACTGGTACTAATACGAACGCCAGCATTACGGCAATCGGCGCTATTGCTAACCATTTAGTTGTATGACGATAAGCGCTAGTCATAGTTGATAATCGCGGATATTTGTGGACAATTAGCGCAATACCGTATTTGTGAATATGTCCAACCAGACAGTTCGCTGAGCGGCAATCAACTTTGGATCAAGTTGCAATGGCAACTCAGGACGCAACGAATATTTGAGAAACTCGGCGGGCAACTTCGCTTTCGTGTTTGCGGGGTAGACAAACTGTGTGAGTGGCAGATCTTCTTGAAATGTGACGCTGGTTAAATAATCAATAAGCAATTGTGCCTCACGCTCATGTTTTGTGCCGCGTAAAACTCCGGCGAATTCAACCTGTCGATAACAGGTGAGTGCAGCAACTGCTGTTGGGGCTGTGGCGGGCACTGGGCTTGCATAAATCATTTCTGCTGGAGGACTAGACCCGTAACTGACAACAATTGGTCTTTTACCTTTGCCGGATGAACCTGAGAACTCGGTGTAGTAAGCCTCGTTCCAGCCATCGACAACAAGCACTCCGTTTTGCCTGAGTTGTTTCCAGTATTCGTTAAATCCGTCTTCACCAAATTCGGCGATTGTGGCAAGCATGAATGCCAGCCCCGGTGACGAAGTAATCGGACTTGGCACGACAAGCAAATTTGCATAACTCGCCGAAGTCAGAGCACGCAATGTAAGTGGAGGAGCAATCTTGCGATCGGTAAACCATTTGATGTCGTAATTGATACAAACATCACCCGTATCAACTGGTGATGCATCGTAATTCGAAACTAATTTAAGTGCTGATTCATCGAGATCGTCTATATTTTTTGTTTTGTAAGCCGAAAATATTTTAGATTCAATTGCACGTGACAATAATGTGTTATCGACACCCCACAACACATCACCTTGTGGGTTGCCAGCTGTGAGTGCTGCTTTGGTTACAAGTTCTCCAGCGTCGCCGCCAAGGGCGATTTCGACCTTGATTCCAGTTTCAAGTGTGAAGGCATCAAAGATATTTTCAGATGGGGTGAATGAGTCATAAGCCAGAAGCGTCAAAGTGATTTCGTCAGAACTTTCGCTTTGCGATGACGTGTCAGTCTGGCCCGTTGAAGAGTCATTATTCGTTGAGCCGTTGGCGCAAGCGCTAGCAATTATCGCGAGTAAGGCTGCACGTAAGACTGTCTTTTTCAAGATGTTTTGGTTCATTTATTTTTCTTTATCTTTCTCTATTTTTTCCGATTTTTCTGCTGATGAATTACTAAAAGTTGACCTGAGGAAACCGAGACGATTACGTGATTCTCGATTGCTTCGTTGCTGACACCACGAGTTTCGTGACTTAAAAGAGATTCATTGTCGAGTTTCCAGCGCAAACCTGTCGTGCTGATGCCGGTGGTTGTCGCGCTGAAGCTTTGCAAGCCAACCATGTCTCCCACTTCTGCTGCGAATTCACAAGTCGCCGAACCTTGAAGCGCAAAAATTTCTGAATTATCCCAGAGCGCATTGATTTGTAGTTGCTTAAGTAGAGGGTCAAACATTGCCGCAATTACCCCGAGTTGATGATCAAGGCGACCGCCACCTGCAGTGACTACGATAATTTTTTGAGCACCGTGTTCAGCGGCGTATAACAACGCTGCGTGCGTATCGGTAAAGTTTTTGTCCCGTGTATGACGAATTATTTTTGCACCATGAGAGATTGCTTCGGCGAGCGCATTTGCATCCACTGAATCCATGTCGCCGATTACGACGTCAGTCATCAGCCCAAGTTTTTGTGCCGTATGCAATCCTGAGTCGGCAGCGATGACTAACTCAACTTGCTCAATTTTGCGCACTGCAAGCACGGTTGCATCGCTAAGTGCGAGACCTCCAGCAAAAATGAGAAATGTTTTGGGCATAATCGCTTTCCTAGCTGGCATTACCCAGATCAGGTGTGCGGGTCGGTGACGGCGGCCACCCTCTCAGCCCACCGAACCAGTGGACTCCCCGTGCGTATTGATCTTCACTATAACAAGTTGGAATCGGCACTCACAGATAGCCTTTACTGCAATGAATCAAGTAAGCCCCCTCGCTGGCGTTGCGCCAGCAGCAAAAGACACGCTGATCACGATCACTCCAATTGCGCACTCGCGTTTGATTGAGTTGCGGGATGCAGAAACTGAACGAGAGAAACTTGGTTTGCGCCTTGAGATTTTGTCCGGGCCTGGTGAAGATTTTCGTTACGACTTAGTGTTTGACGAATTTGTGAAAGCCGCATTCACCGACGAAGTTCGCACGATTGATGGACTAAAAATAATCATCGGTGCAAAAGATTTAGATTTGTTGCGTGGCGCCGAATTAGATCACGATGATGCAAAAGGTTTGCTGATCCGTAATCCAAATAAGCCTTTGAAAGCCCATGTTGATGGTCTTGTTTCGGATGATGAGATTTCGGCTCAGATTGAAACGATCGTATTTAATGACGTCAACCCTGCACTAGCTGCGCACGGTGGGTTTGTTACTTTTTCTGGTCATGACAAAGACGGCACCGCATATTTCACGATGGGCGGCGGTTGCCATGGTTGTTCAATGAGCAAACAGACAATGCTTGAAGGTGTGCAGACGATGCTTGTTGAACAGGTGCCTGCGATCACTCGTGTTCGTGACATCACCGACCATTCGACTGGTGCCAACCCGTACTATTCGTAATTCGTCAATTAAATCAACCACGAAGATTCGGGCTTATGTTGAGAGTGTTCTCGCTGATAGTTTAGAGAATGCGAAAGTAACAAGTATTTAAAAATCTAAGCAGATATTCACTGATTTAAGGGGACAAGCCATGGGTCGTACAGTTCGAGCAGCGCTATTGCAAACCGATTGGACCGGCGACAAAGGCACGATGATCGACAAGCACGAAGCGCAAGCTCGTGAAGCCGCCAAGCAAGGTGCACAAGTTATGTGCTTCCAAGAATTGTTTTATGGCCCGTACTTTTGCCAAGTTCAAGAGCCTGAGTACTACTCGTATACAGAGCCGATTCCTGATGGTCAAACTACGAAGCGTTTTCAGGCACTCGCGAAAGAACTTGGCATCGTGCTCGTATTGCCAATGTACGAAATTGTCCAGGCTGGCTTGTATTACAACACTGCAGCGATTATTGACGCTGACGGAAAGTATCTCGGCAAATATCGCAAGCAACATATTCCGCAAGTAAAAGGTTTCTGGGAGAAGTATTACTTCACTCCAGGCACAGGTGGATACCCAGTTTTTGACACGGCAGTCGGCAAAGTCGGAATTTACATTTGCTATGACCGACACTTTCCAGAGGGTTGGCGTGCGCTCGGGCTCAATGGTGCTGAAATTGTTTTCAACCCGTCGGCCACGAGTCGTGGTCTGAGCGAATACATCTGGAAGATTGAGCAACCAGCAGCAGCAGTTGCCAACATGTATTACGTCGGAGCAATTAACAGAGTAGGCATCGAGCCACTCGGCGACGACGACTTCTATGGTCAGAGTTATTTTGTTGACCCAGAAG